>Ga0209495_1000226_pt1 | contig 45268 bp, 49 predicted proteins | sample EN1Hudsemesocosm_FD_184629 | JGI IMG/M metagenome (GOLD analysis project Ga0209495, IMG submission 184629) | Methane-oxidizing microbial communities from mesocosms in the Hudson Canyon - EN1E Hudson Canyon (SPAdes) (version 2) | ecosystem: Environmental > Aquatic > Marine > Cold seeps | place...
TAGATAACCTGCAGCGCTTCTTTGGACATTTTCGCCAGAGTTGCTTGGCTTCCTACCGTTGTAACAATATCTGCATATCCATCATTGATCGAGCCTCCACCGAGCATTACATCTTTGGTTTGCAGCCGCGCTAATAGCAGCATATTTCGGTTATCGCCCACGCCATCAGTATTTGTAATAACAGCAAAACTATCCCCATCAGCGGCTATTCCACTCAAGCTTAGGGTAATCCCCTCGTGATTGATTTTCCCATCAGCAGATGGTGTGTACGGAGTACCATTTATTGCATATCCATTGACGGTGCTATAAGAAATATTAAACATCGCAGGGGTCGGTGTGCCAGCCGCTATCGATTCGATCGAAAAAATCATAGTCCCTTGATTCGTCGCATCAGGCGTTACACGCAACAAGCCTGCAGCAGCTATCTTGCCGGTATCTGTTTGTAAGAGAGTAATGCCTGCGGCAGCGCCAAGTGATCCCTGAATAGCAAATAATTCAGTCCCTCTCTGTCCATTGAGGTCAGACCCTGTAGTCTGAATAGCATTAACTTCAGTGACAAAGGTATTTGCTAGATCATCAAAGCTGTCGATTGCTGGGGCTAGTACTTGACTTCGCAAGTTAAGCAAGCCTCCAAGTTCACCACCTGTAACAGAGCGACTTGCCCCTCCCGAACCGTAGGATCCAATAATTTCAACTTTTCCAGGTTGCGTATCATTAAAAACACTGCTGAATGTATTTGCCGCATTACCGTCTATCACTATGGATCCGATGGCGCTATCGAGTCGCACATCAACTGCGCCAGATGCCCGCTCATTGACATGAATTTTAGCTATGTCTGCAAGCTCTAAAAGTACTTTGTCTCTTGAGTCTAGGAGCACGGGTGGTTGATTATCAAGATGTGGGTTCTTATCGAGCTGTCTATTTATTGATAACAGTTGTTCCGTCAGATTATTCAGATTTTGTACATTTAACTCAATTTCGGATTGAGTTTGTTCCTCAATATCATCTAACTGGCCTGCCAGTTCTTTAAATCTGACAGCAACACTGCCTGCCTCACTAAGAAAAATTTTGCGCAACACTCCAGATGCAGGATCTGTACTGAGCTCCCCTGCCGCCGTAAAAAACTTATCTAACACCTTCGATAATCCTGCAGACTCAGAACCCATAATGTCGACAATTTGGTCAGCATAGGTAATCAACTGACTCTGGGTGCCAAGCTCACTATTACTTTGCCGCAGATTGTTCTCGGTAAAGTTACTAAATGACCGAAACACCCCGTTTAAGCTAGCGCCAGTTCCGATAAAACTATTACCCAACTGATTTGGAATGTTCTCAGAAGTATCCACTTGCTGACGGCTATATCCCTCAGTATTGAGGTTAGCGATGTTATTACTTACAGTCGTCAAAGCTGACTTATATAGTTGAGAGGCGCCAGCACCTATGGTCAATAGATCAGCCATCTGCTTGATCCTTTTCTTGCCTGATTTCAATCATATCTAAAGGTAACGGTGCTAAACTTTCGGATGGAAGGGCAAAACCGTCTTGTTCATACGCCTTTAAAGCCTTGGCTGCATTATTAGACCCCATCACCTGCTTGCTCAACCAATCTCCCAATCCAAAAAGCCCTCTCTGCGACATCACCTGCGAGAGTTCTTGGTGGTACATTTGCTCAAAAGAGTCCCCCCCACTGGAGCGCATAAGGTCGCCTTTTAGTGGCTCATTTGCTTGACGCATGGATTTAAAAATCATTTGAACAAACATTGATTCAAATTGACGCCCAACCTCTTGCGCTGCCTCTGCTTGATCAACCTTTGCTCGCGCTTTTAATTCTCCTAGCCCGGCGAAGTCAAGATAACCTTTTGCGGATGTTTGCAGATCTTGCATCTAAATCACCACTAGCTCTGCACGCAAACTTCCGGAGCTTTTTAGTGCTTCCAAAATAGCAATTAAAGATGAGGGACTAGCGCCGACTTGATTAACTGCGTCAACAATTTCACGAAGATCTACTCCTGGCTGAAACAAAAACATAGGGTTAGTTTCTTCACTAACACTCACGTCAGAATTCTGCACAGTTGTTGTTTCGCCGTCACTAAAGGGCCCTGGCTGGCTGACTTCATTACTTGACGCTATCCTTACAGATATACTGCCATGGGTTACCGCGACCGCAGTGACCCTTACATTCCGATTAATCACAGCTGTCCCTGTCCTAGAGTTAACGACCACTCTTGCCGGGGCTTCACCTAGCTCTACATCAAGGTTTTCAACCATGCTTAAAAAGGCTACACGCTGAGATGAGTTTTTGGGGGCCTGTATTGCGACAGATACACTATCAATAGCTTGCGCGGTTCCCTGCCCAAATTCTTTATTGACAGCTTGTGTTACGGCACTAGCAGTTGAAAAATCAGCGTCGCGTATATTAAGAACAATATGATCTGCTTTATCAAAAGGAGTTGGTACCAACCGCTCGACTGTTGCACCATTTGGAATCCGTGCTGAGGTGGGAATACCGACCTGAACGCTAGTGCCTGCCGAGTCGGCTGACACTCCTGTAATACTCAGCGCTCCTTGGGCAAGAGCATAAGTCTCTCCATCAACGCCTCTAAGCTGGGTTAGGATCAACGTCCCGCCCCGCAGGGATTCTGCTACGCCAATGGCTGAAACATTGACATCGATCCGCTGACCCGGTTTTGAAAATGCCGGTAGCTCAGCAGTTACCATTACCGAAGCAACATTGTCTACTTTAAGTTCTTTCTTAGCGTTTTGAGCAGCCAACGCGGCAAGTTGATCCCCTAAATCAAAGTCACTCACTGGGCCATCAACGCTCACACCGAGTCCTGACAAAGTCGTCTTTAACGCTTGGGCAGTAATTGGGAGGTCCTTCCCATCACCCGTTGCTTGGAGGCCAACCACTAGGCCATAGCCAATAAGTTTATTTGATCGAACCCCTGCTACGTCAGTAAAATCCTTTATGCGATCTGCAGCAGTAGGAAAGCTAGCCATCAAGAGCAACGAAAAGGCGATAAATTTCAATGTCGGCATTACATGGTTTCCTTAAAAACTTTTAAAATGGCCAAAACTTATATAATAAGCCTGTACCCCAGGGAGGTTTGGACGCTTTTGCTAGATCACCTGTCCCGCGATAGGAAATTTGAGCATGGGCAATACGCTGAGATAAAACTGTATTATCCGGCTGAATATCTGCTGGTCGGATGATCCCTTTGACTTGAATGAACTCACTTCCTTCAGTCAAGGCAAGCTGTTTCTCTCCGACTATTACAAGATTGCCATTTGCTAGAACCTCTAAGACCATTGCTGAGATCGAGCCTGTTAATGTAGCTGCCTGTCCTGCTGTTCCAGATCCATCACTAGTAATATTGGCTCCATCAGTTTCTGCTCCATTAAAAAAGCCCGCACCAAAACCGATTTTTCCAACAATAGAATCTTTTTGATTCACCCCGATAACATCGTTTGCTGACACTCTGCTAGTAGAAAGCGCAGATGTTCGAGATGCCTGCGTAGTTTCATTTAGGAGAACCGTAATCAGATCCCCTACCTGAATGTCTGCAGCCTGATAACTCCGCAGGTCTCCGAACAAATCTCGTCCGTTAGCAAATATCGAACCTGTTACATGAGTCGGCTTTTGCTTAGGGATAGATTGTATCGGCGAAAACTCAGCTGTTGGTTCCATTTGAGGCGGACTTGCACAAGCGCTCAAAATCATTATTAAAAAAGAAGTTGTTAAAGCTCGAAATGACATAATTTCCACACTCTATAAGTTGTTATTCAAAAACCGCAACATGCCATCTGCCGCGGATATTGCCTTCGAGTTAACCTCGTAAGCGCGCTGGGTTTCGATCATATTGACCATCTCTTCAACCACATTAACGTTTGAGGCCTCCAGCGAACCTTGCATTAAAATACCCGCTCCGTTCTCACCTGGGAGCCCATTGATTGCAACTCCACTAGCCTCAGTTGAGGCATAGAGATTACGTCCAATTGGCTTAAGGCCTGAGTTGTTAACAAAAAGTGATAGATTAATCTGTCCGACCTGAGATGATCCGCCACCGTTGGCAAGTTGAGCAGTTACGATACCGTTGCGAGCAATAGTTATGCTTTCAGCATTTTGTGGAATCGTTATTGCAGGCTGTATGGTTTGCCCGCCCGCAGTTACAAGCTGCCCTGTTGCTGACAACTTTAAGGACCCATCGCGAGTGTAGGCAATGGTGCCATCAGGTTGACTTACCGATAAGAACCCTTCGCCCGTGATAGCAACATCTAAGGCGTTTTCAGTATTAATGACGTTGCCTTGACCATGTAACTTTTCTGTCGCAAGGACTCGAGTCCCTGTTCCCAACATTAATCCTGTTGGAGCTTGTGACTGGGCATCTGTTTGGCCTCCCGCTGGAACAATATTTTGATAGAGTAAATCTTCGAATACGGCTCTATCTTTTTTAAATCCGGTCGTATTCACGTTAGCCAAATTGTTTGAAATCACTTGCATGCGCGTTTGCTGAGCGGTTAGTCCTGTCTTTGCAATCCAAAGTGAAGCATCCATAATTCTTGTCCTTTTGCATCTCTAGTTGGGTTATCTTGTTACTGTGGCAATCTCATCATTGACGAACCACTTTCATCAATTGACTTGATTTCTGAAATTATTTTAATTTTTGATTCAAACGCTCGATTAAAATCCATCATCTTTACCATTGCCTCGACTGGGTTCACATTGCTCCCCTCTAGGGCCCCAGACTGCAACGAAACTGAATTTGGACCGGTTGGGAAATCTCGTCCTCGGAGCTCACCGGTTAAAGGCTGAAATAATCCATCAGCTCGACGTATCAATGGCATCTCACTCGCATCCCGCAACATTAGCTGACCCAAATTCAGCGACGTCCCCTCTGGATCACTGGGAGATTTGGAAGTCACCGAACCGTCAGGGCCAATGCTTACAAGTTGACCTGGTGGGACACTTATTGGTCCGTTTTCACCTAAAATAAGCTGGCCAACTGCGTTTTCAATTAGCCCTGTGGCGGAAACTCGCAAGTCTCCCCTTCGAGTAAAACCAACCTCTCCATTATCTGCTTGAACACCAAGGACAGTCTTGTCATTCAGAGCTACATCCATAATATTGCCTGTCATATTGACTGCACCCGGACGAAGATTAATAACCTCCTGCTTCGCCATTCTTGGAAGCACCCGGCTATTAATGCCTTCACCTTCGATTTGAATAGATTGTTCCGCTAAAGAAAAAGAGTCTTTAAAACCTATCGTAGACACATTGGCTAAGCTATTAGTAATCTGAGCGCGCACGTTCGACTCATTATCGATTGATGCCAATGCTGTAAACGCTAATTTGTCCATGCAATACTCCTAAAACCGAGGTTTATCCACGAATATTAATAATGGTTTGAGTCAACGAAGAGCTAGTTTCAATTGCTTTTGCATTCGCTTGGAAATTCCGCTGAGCACTAATCAAGTCGATCAGTTCTGCAGTTAAATCTACATTTGAGCGCTCTAAAGCACCTGAGCGAATTGTTCCAAATCCTGCGGATCCAGCTTCCCCGTATGAAACAGTTCCAGAAGCAGCTGTAACAGAATATTTAGTACCACCATCTTGGCGCAGACCCTCAGGAGAGCTAAAGTTAGCCAAATTTATTCTTCCCGCAGCTATTTGTTGTCCGTTAGAGTATGTCGCCGTCACTAGGCCGTCATTGCCTACGTCAACATTAACCAACCCGCCGCCAGGTAACCCATTTTGTGTTTGGCTTACAATCTGGAATCCTTTACCGTGACTTGTTGCATTGAGGCTTAAGGTTATAGCGCTGGACCGAGAATCTGGAACTGATGGATCAAGAGTTATTTGATCTATGCCGATCCCACCTCCGGCAAGGGTTGTCTCAAGAGCTCCCGTTACGCTGTTAAAGGCAAGATTTGTTGTTGCAGCTGGCGTTGTCGCATCTCCAATATAAACATTAGCTAACCACAAGTCCTGAACATTACCCGCACCGTCATCTGTATCGTCGGCAATTTTTTGATAGTACACAGTTGCAGTGTAGGGTTCGCCCGCGTCGTCATACAAAGAAAATGTTTGCGTCTCGCTGTATGTAGTGTTGTCCGCGATATTGATTGCAGTTCCACCGTTAACACCTATTACGGGGCCCGTCATTGGAAGTTTTATGTCTAAATCGATGGTTGTTGTCGCTTTCGCAGGCAAATTACGTTTCACTTCTAGACCGACTGTAGCTTGGTTAAAATTACTTGCATTAGTCACTTCATCTAAGGGATGAACTTGCAAAGTATGTCCCTCGCTATTAACTAATAAATTATTGTCATTTAGCATAAACCCACCATTGCGGGTATAAAGCTCAGCGCCATCGCTTGTTTTGATTGGGAAAAACCCATCGCCAGTAATTGCTAAATCAAGAGAATTGGCTGAGGCTTCGATATTGCCCTGGGTAAACTGCTGGTTTATTCCTAAAAGCACAGTACCACTACCAACACCACTGGCAGATCGCTGTAAGGTAGACGTTGCAAAAATGTCACCAAATTCTGCGTTCGAACGTTTAAAACTTGCTGTTCCTGAGTTTGCTATATTATTAGAGGTAACTGATAACTCAGTTGCCGCAGCATTCAAGCCAGTTAATGACGTATAAAAAGACATACTATTATTTCCTTTTCAAGTGGATTTTAAGCGCTAATGCGAGCGATTGAAGACAACGGAACAAATTTTCCATTGTTAACTTCAAGAGATAATTGTTGAGTACTAGGGTCCCATTTGACACTTTTGACCTGAGATAGAGTGGACACCGGCACGGACTGCTGCCTACCATTAACAATAGTGCTTGCGGACATAAGATAATTCCCTGAGGCTGCCATCTCGCCCGTGTTCGAGATGCCTTCCCACCTGATTTTTAGATCGCCAGGCATCTGACTGCCGAGCGTTTCACTAAATACCAGATTTCCGTTGGTGCGATCATAAATATTGACTATCACTGCGTCCGCTCCATTCTCCAAGTTAATGGACGCATTTGTTTTTATGCCATTGCCACCCTCAAATAAGCCTCCCTCCACAGCTACTTTTTTGCCAACTAGGCTAGCTCCAGCCATCATCTGATCTTGGCGCATACCAGATACCATATTTTCCAGTGACGATTGCATCCCTTTTATCCCTTCAACCGAAGAGAACTGAGCCAACTGGGCAACAAACGCTTCATTATCCATTGGATCTAAAGGATCTTGATTATTAAGCTGCGTCGTTAATAATTGGAGGAAGGCATCACGACCTAACTCTTCTTGCTCAGAGGAGGCGTTGCTCTGCTGACTGGAGTATTGCGCTGTTGTCAAAAAGGACGAGCTAATCGTTGAATCAATCATGGCGTTCTCCTCAGATCTTAGTAATTTCTAGAGTGCGTAACATTAATTGACGAGCGGTATTGATAACCTCAACGTTGTTCTGATAGCTGCGAGCTGCTGCCATCATTTCAACCATCTCTCCAACCTCATTAACATTTGAGAGATAAACAATCCCGTTTTCATCTGCATTAGGGTTCCCTGGATCATGAATCTGTCCATGAACTGCCTGATCATCTACAAGCGAGGTTACTCTGACCCCACCTAGATTGTTCTGCTGTTCAGATAGCACTGTCTCAAAAATTGGTCGCTTTGCTTTATAAGCGTCGATCTCGCTACTTGCTGTAGATCCCGCATTCGCTATATTTGATGCACTGGCGTTTAATCGGACCATCTGCGCGTTTAGAGCGGAACCGGCGATTCCAAATATTTTATCCATGGACATAATGTTCATTCTCCTTTTAAAACTTTTCTTAGAGCACTAATGTCCCCTTCAAGGAACCTCAGAGTCGCTTGGTATTGGGCTGCGGCTTTGCCGTATTTTGCCTGCTCGACACTTAACTCCACCGTATTGCCATCAGCAGATGAATTGACCGGAATAGTGAACATTAGACTTCCATTACCCGCCCGATTGCTTGATTGCATGTGCCCAGAACTCGTAACTGTAAGAGAATCGTTGGCCTGCACTCTTTTGAGCGATGCCTTAAAGTCAATATCTTGAGCTTTGAAATTTGGAGTATCCGAATTAGCAATATTTCGAGCTAAGACCTCCATACGTTGACTACGCAAAGTTAAAGCGCGCTCGTGAATCCCAAAAGTTGTATCAATTAATTTCATAACGATTCCAATTAAAGTTCTACTCTCTAAAGTCGATCTAAATCTTCAGGTCGTGGAATTAATTGATTGCAAAACAGATGCCAATTGTTGGTTTCAGCATTAAATTAATTTATTTCTGTTTAAAAACAATGCTTTGCGAGGGAGCTATAAAAAAGATAAAAATAATATTGCCGCTTTTTCGGCAATCTTTTGCCATTTATCTTTTTAGGAACGTCGGTATTGCGTCACTCTGAACTGTAATTCATACTGCAGTTATGTATAAATCCATAATTACTTTTACAATCGCGTTTTATAGCTGCCTAGTAACCGCACAAAACATACCCGAGCTTAGCGCAAACAAACAGGCGCTAATAAAGCAGGCCAAAGTATGGGTAGCCGAGCAGGTAAAATTAGAGATAGACCAGGTTGAAATTTCGGCAACAGATCGTAGATTGAAGATTCCTAGTTGTGATTCTATGTTCGATATCAGCTTCTCTTATCCTTCAAGCCAAGAATCTATTCGGATCAGCTGCCCCAATACTAGTTGGCAGGTTTTTGTAGGCGTTAAGCTCATAAAAAATACCTTAGGTTTTGTGTTCAAAGCTGATATGCCTGTCGGCCAGCTTTTATCTTCAGATGACATAAAACCTATTGTCTTAAAAACCTCAGTTCGTGGTTTGGTAAAAGAACCGCACGCGTTAAAGGATATGAGCCTGTCTAAATCTGTTTCCGCTGGGGATTTAGTTTTACAGCAATATTTAACAGCGACTGTAATTGTGTTTCAAATCAAGAAAGACATTTTGGCTGGAGAGTTCATTGATCTTAAAAGCATTAAGAATGTTCGTAAACCCTTGTCATTGACATCATCGACTCAACGATTTCCTTCACGTTTACTCAATCAATCTACTGCAGCTAAAAACTTAAGAGGAGGCACGATACTTTCTCGAGAAGATCTTCGGGTGAAGCATGTGGTTATGATCAGTAAAGAAATTATCGGTCGTGGTCAAAAGCTCTCTTCAGCAAATTCAACTCTAGCTCCTTTTTATGGGTCTTTGCCTAATGATGCTCTTTTCTCTGATGCGGGTATCTCCCAAATGGAAACAATTAGAACAATATCTCCAGGCCAACCGATAAGAACTTCTGATTTAAGACCTGCGCCTCTTATTCGTCCAGATGATATGGTAATGCTGAGTATTGAGAGAGGATCACTACAAATCACGATACCTATGATTGCTCTTAGTAAAGGGCAGCTCGGTGAGCAAGTGACATTAATAAACCCCGATTCAAAAGAGCAAATAAGAGCCATCGTGACTGGGCCAAGAAAGGCTGAGATACTTTAATCAATGAAATTCAACTTTTTATTAAAGAAATCCCAACAAGTGTCGATTCGAAATGTAATGAGGAAGTTGGAAGCTCTAAACCAAAGGAAAAAGACATGTCAGATTCTATTTCACAACTAGGCAAAATTCCGATGCCTGCAACTGTTATTTCGGAAAAACCAAATCAGGTAATCGATCAAGCACGGTCTGAAGGAGCATCTTCTTCAAAGCCTACAGCAGACAACTTTGTGTTAAGTGCAAATGCTGAACAGGCTCTTTCGACAGCGGAGTTTGATACCGCAATGGTAGCAAGAGTAAAGGCTGCGATATCAGAGGGGAACTACCCTGTAAATGAACAGGCGGTTGCCGAAAAGTTTTACGCTCTTGAGAGCATGATTAACGGCGAGTAGCGGTTTTTTAGTGGTGGCTTTAGCAATTACGCTGTCGCAAAATTGGTCGACACTGCCTTTTATGCGTGAAATGGTAATTACCTTACAATTTAATTGAAGGCTAACTCGGCCCAGGTCTAATAATGACAAAATCGCAACTTTTACCTGCAGTTTTAACAAATACCTCTACTCTCAAACTCATACTTAATGAAGAGTTTGACGCCTTGAAAGTGCAAGATTTAAGCGCCTTCGAAGCCTTACAGTCAAGAAAGGCAGATATCCTTGCACTATTAACAGATGAAGAAGTGATTGCTCAACTAGGAAATTATAGTAGTCCCTCGTCTAAGTCAGATTCACAATCTGATGGATGGAACCGAGTTATATCCGTTTTAGAAGACTGCAAAGAGCTACACCTTAGAAACCAGATATTAATAGATCGTAAGCTTGAGTCAATTCGCGGCGCCCTGCTGACTCTCCAATCATCAGATCGTTTCAACGATGTTGAGATTTATGATCGGTTAGGCAAGATAAAAGGAAGGAGGAGATCCAATCAACTGAGTCATGCCTAATGCTACTTCAATTCGTTTAATCAGGCTCAATACCTCTTAACCAGTATGCCCATGATAAAATAGTGGCAACCGCCACGAATAGGTCTTCTGGAATCTCATCATTCAATTCTAGTTCACTCAGCAGGGACACCAAATAGGGATCCTCGGCAATATAAATGTCCTGCTTCTCAGCTTCTGCAATAATAGCTGCCGCAGCCTCCCCATCACCTCTTGCTGTAAGAATTGGAACTGGATTCAGACCATATTCAATGGCAATAGCAGTTTTAGTCGGCTTATTTTTCACGTTTTAATATCCAATACATGACCTGGTGTAGAAAATGCAGCATCTACTGTCGGCCTTGCTGCGTTTAAAATGCTTAACTTAGCCAACTTTAACCCAAACTCCGCCAAGGATTTTTCTAAACTAGGTGCCGCTTTTTCCGCCTTTTTAGTAGTCTCCAATCGCTCAGCCCAAAGTGTCATTTCAATGTCAAAGTCAGGCGTCACTATCGATTTTAACCATAGGCTTCCTATGCTATCGGTCTCGGTATGCAAATTAATTATCCAATTGGATGCCTCTTTATCAAGCCCAACAGCATCTCTTTGAAAGTGGATTTTAACCGGATTTGCATCAACAAATGGCATCACAAAATGGTAAGAAATTTGGTGGTTCTTTTGCGCCTGCAAGGCTTCAAGTTGTCGACTTTCGATTTCATCTATTATCTCTTCAATGCTGCCTTTGTCTGATCCAGTCACTTTTGAGACTAATAGCAATTTGCGCATCAACTGCTTGATATCTATGGGGCCAGAAACATGACCCTTGAGAAAAAGTTCTCCAAAAAGACCTGACCTAAGAAACGCGTCACGAACTGCACCCGGAGAGATCCCTCGCATCCGGTGCATCATCTGAGCTAAAGCTTGGCTGGAGTTTGAATCAAGACCTTGTAAAAAAGGCTCATGAACTATACCGGGTTTAAAAAACTTGCTCTGGATAGAACCCACATCAGGCCTATGGAGTAGGCTTAAAAAACGCGGAGATTCTCTGCTGTTTGTTTGTGAATTAGCTGTTTTCGAAGGTTTAGCACGCTCTATCGACAAGGGAAGTAACAATGCCCCTTGAGCGGTCGTTCGCACACGAAAATCAATGCTATCTCCTGGTTTAAACTTCTTATTGGACGCCCAGTCTAATTCTTGATCGTTCACTAGCAGCTTCATCAATCCGCCGCGGGCAGCGATCACGCCTCTTACCACCTGATTATCAGATAGTCCTATTTCTCGAGCTATTTTTTCAGATACAGTGATTGCTGCACTACTCTCTAAAATCAATGGAGCAAGCCTAGGGGTTATATTTAGTTGTTCTGGTCCCAACAAGTTACTAAGCCTTCAAGTATTCGGTTAGTTGTAGCAGTTTTTTAGGGATATCGAACCCACTCGCTCTTTTTTCGAGCTCGATTTACTGTCTCGTTCTGGAGGGCAGAGCGTTTAAATACTGCTCGATGAATATCGGCCTCCTCAGGAAGTTTGAGTTGTCTATTGGCATATAACCAATGAGGATTGTTGCGTCTAAATGCGTGTGGGTTAGCTAACACGATAGCTTGTCGCAAAATATCTTTATGCACCGGACTATTGTCTAGTTGGCCTTGAATAATTCCATCTAGTGTATCTCCAGATCGCACATCATAATAATTAGCTTTAACATCTCCGAGTCGCTTTAATATCGACATCTCAATGTTTTTATTTTCCACGCCTTTTAATTTTGTGTTGAGCTCTAAACAGTCACAATTATTTGCCCTATCTCTTCCTATCAAATGTTCTAATGCCGCTTCTGCTATTGCAGCATCTGCAGAAGATCTCTCAGAGAGTGCTGTCGTCACGATTAGACTCATGAGCGCAACAAAGACGAATCCTTTGATCGTTGAACAACTTAATGATTTCATGATTATCCTTGTTAAATTGAGCCTTTATGTTTTTTCAGTTGGCATAAGTCCTGATTTTTCGACAGGTCTCGAAACTATTAGAAATGAGTAGCAATTGCGCTTGAGATCTCGCTTGTCTGCAGCCAGGACGGTCCTGCAATTTTTTTCAACATTGCCGAGTGATCATCCACCGACTCAACTCTTGCCAATGCTAAGGTATCCAGTTTAGGATTACTTAACACTTCCTGAAGAAGGTCTGAGCTCGCGCTGATCAAGAACTTATCGCCAATACTGACGCCTGCTACCAGCCCTGCATTGATCTCTAATGCCCCAGAACCTGATTTATCCACAAATAACTGAAATCGGTGTGGCTCACATTGAAGAGCCATTGTTGCCGCTTGAATAAACTCCTCTGTGAGGACTTCGATATCATCGACAAGGCTGGAAGGGAATTGGGACTTAAAGTAAGCTCGGTTAACTCCTGGGAAGAATAAAGGGCCAACTTGGTTCCATATCTGCTGCTGGGTCGCACGATCGATGAGTGTCAACTGATACTGCAACTCTGCCGAAGGCCATGAACCGGGATAATAAACTCCGGGGAGAGCATTAGCCGTTCGACGAGCGAAGCTTTGCATTTGATGCACGCCATGACTAAACCATGCCTTACCATACTCTTGCATTCCGCCTTTTAGGTTACTCGGTCGAATCTTTATTTCGAAAATATAAGGCGCTTTATCTGCCCATGTTCCCAAAACAAAATTTTCATAATCGGAGCCATATTCTTTCTCTTCTGTCACTACCCATTTTTTTGAACCTTCAATACGGTCGCTAAAAACCTTCGCTATAAATGCAGCCAATTCAGGGAAACTGTGGTCTCCAAGAGAATTATGTTTAGAAAAGAGCTCCTCATCTTTGTCAATACGAATGAGGGCCTCTCGTCTCAGAGCACTGCGTGACTCATCACAGGATCTCTCAGATTGAGTTGTCCGTTGGCTTTGAAATGTAGATCTTTCTGGTGAGCCTACGAGAGTTGGCACACCGCGGTACATAGCCTGGCTTGATAAAACTGATGACTCATGGAGTACGCCATTGTCCAAATATGCCGATGAATTAAGTTGGATTTCGTTTTCCAGAGCGTAGTCTACTAGAGCTTGCTTTAGAGATCCTAGAGTCTGCTCTGGAGTTAGGGTTTGCGCTATCGTGTTAACAGGAGATAAGAATAGAATGCACATCAACCATCCACTGCGACTCCTAAAAAAAGCCTGAACAGCGGCAAAAATGCGCCTATTTCCTGTCGACTCTATTTTTAATCTGCACCCAAGCATTAACTTCTCGCCATCTTTGGGGAAGATGTTGAAGCAAGATAAAGTTTACGCAAATCAGACACAATTTTATTATCAAGTGACAGTGTTGTTTCGTATGTATCCTCACCAACCGTTGTAATACTGACAAGACGAGCCCCATAAACAATGCCTTGAACGCGGGACCTAAACGAATCACTCTGAACAACCATTTCAGCTACAGTGGTTGTGGTATCTAAATACTGACCATAGACCTGCTCCATTAATGCCCGATAGGCATCAAGCTTTGATGCGCGTATCGACAAAAGTCTCTGGTGTGCTGGACTATCGCCCTCTTGAATACTAATAACTCCATACCCAGTGGCCAAAATCACATCCTTCTGATCAATGACATTTTCAATCATAGCCTCATTGTATTTAGCGTTATTGGTCGAGCAGCCAACACACGAAACAATTATTGCCGCTAAAATTAGAATCTTAACCTGCTGTAACCCTTGGGTTATTGAAGATAACTCTATTTTTTTAATATTGATCATTTTTGTTCCTAAATCCCTAAAAAATTTGGCTTGAAGTCATTGTGGGCTGTTTATTTATATCGACAGGTAATGAAATGGCTTGAGAAATAAAATTTGACGCTGATCTGATAATTATTAGAAATCGTCGCTCAGCTATTTTTACGCAAGATCTGGCATATATATTGCTTACTAGCTAATGCTGGAGGGAATTTCATACCCCTCTATTTAATGGGTTTTTAAGTAGCTGAATACTATAGGGTTTTTTAATGTCTAACGCCTCGCTGTCAACTATTCGACAGGATCTGTCAAAAATTGAACTGTCTGGCCTAGGAATTCCATTCTTAGTTTTGCTCATTATTTCAATGCTGATTCTGCCTCTGCCAGCCTTTCTGTTGGACTTTCTCTTCACCTTTAATATTTTAGTAGGTGTGGTAATAATTATGATTGCCGTTAACAGTGCTAAGCCATTAGATTTTTCTTCTTTTCCGTCTCTTCTCCTGTTAGCGACCATGCTTCGTCTAGGACTGAACGTTGCTTCTACCCGTCTTGTTTTGGTTAAAGGGCATGAAGGCCCAGATGCTGCAGGCAAAGTGATAGAGGCTTTCGGGGCATTTGTAATTGCGGGAAACTATTTGGTTGGTTTTATCATTTTCTCAATCCTGATGATTATCAATTTTATCGTTGTTACGAAAGGAGCTGGCCGAGTTTCAGAGGTCATTGCACGCTTTACTCTCGATGGAATGCCAGGCAAGCAAATGGCTATTGATGCAGATTTAAATGCAGGTGTAATTGATCAAGACACCGCCAAAAAGAGAAGAGAAGAGATTTCTCAGGAGTCAGACTTTTTCGGTTCTATGGACGGTGCGTCCAAATTTGTTCGTGGCGATGCTATCGCCGGCCTACTAATTCTTATTATTAACATTGTCGGTGGAATCATAATTGGCCTATCACAACATAACCTAAGTTTTTCTCAAGCCGGGGAAATTTATGTCCTACTTACTATTGGTGATGGCCTCGTTGCGCAAATTCCATCATTACTCCTCTCTTTAGCTACTGCCATTATCGTTACTCGGGTAACGACTGCAGAGTCAATGGCAACGCAGGCAAAAAGTCAGCTCGGCAATCCTGTCGCACTTATTATTGGAGGAGTAATCCTTATCGTCTTGGGGCTTGTTCCTGGAATGCCAACTGTAATTTTTCTTAGCCTTGGCCTTGGTTCTGGTGCCTTGGCAGTTTGGCTGTCTCAGAATAATGCCTTAGCGTTATCCACAGATAATTTAGAGACTAACTTACTCTCAGAAAATGCTGACCCAGTGTTAGAGGAGCTTAATTGGGACGACGTCGAGCAAGTAGACCTAGTCGGATTGGATATTGGTTATGGCCTTATACCTCTAGTTAACCCTGAAACCGGAGGACAATTACTTCCTCGCGTAAAAGGTATTCGAAAGAAACTTTCTGCCGAATTAGGCTTCCTTATTCAACCAATCAGAGTCAGGGATGATTTAGAGCTGTCCCCAGATGTTTATCACATCGTTATGAATGGCGTCGTGCGTGGCAAAGGCGAAATTAGAATAGGAAAAGAAATGGCCATTAATCCAGGACAGGTTCATGGTGCTTTGCAAGGGGAATCAACCAAAGAGCCTGCATTTGGTTTGGATGCTCTTTGGATAGATGCTTCCCAACGAGACCATGCGCGGACGTTAGGATATACGGTAGTAGACTCTGCAACAGCAATAGCAACACATCTTAATACCCTTCTACGAAATAATGCTCCTGAGCTATTAGGTCATGATGAGACCCAGCAGTTACTTGATAAAGTTGCAGCGAAATCACCCAAACTTGTAGAAGATCTAGTCCCAGGCAAGCTTCCCCTTGCTACGGTGACTAGAGTTCTTCAAAACATACTCGATGATGGTGTATCAGTCAGAGATATGCGAACAATCATAGAGGTGTTATCCACCGAAAGTACGCAAACTCAGAATGCTGATGAGCTAACCGCTGCTGTAAGGCCGCGGCTAGGTCGTATGATTATGCAAAGCCTTGTTGATGTGAATGATAGTTTGCCGGTAATGACCCTAAATCCTTCCCTAGAGCAAGTGCTGCACAACGTAATACAACAAAGTAGCAGCCCTCAGAACTTGGTCATTGAACCAAAGCTAGCGGAAGGCTTGTTCCAGGCTCTAACCACAAATTCTCAAGAAGTCGAAAATCAGGGTTATCCTGCTGTTTTAGTGGTTTCTCCCGCAATCCGTCCATGGTTAGCAAAGATCATTAAACACCGTATCAGTGATCTAACCGTGCTTTCTTATAGTGAAATTCCGGAAGATCAGGCGGTCAATGTAGTGGCCACCATCGATGTAGAACAAAAAAATTAAACTGAGGTTATAAACAATGGAATTGCAAAGAATATTAGCAAAAGATACCCAAGAGGCTATGGCGAAAGTTCACGCCCTGTATGGTAACGACGCGTTAGTTGTATCAAATAAAAAAGCTAGAAAGCAGACTGAAGTAATTGTGGCAATTGACGTGACGGTCAAAGCAAACGAAACGATAGCCAGCCTAAGTTCGAACAAATCAAGAATTTCCAATACGACCAAGTCCAATGAGCCCTCTTTTGATGAGGTAATTGAATCAAAAATCTTCAACTCAGCGGCGGCACTAGAATCAAAGTCTGCTGCCCAAACTCCTACGGACACCTTTATGCCAACCCATAACATCCTTCGCGGTGAAGGTATTCCATCATTGCAAGATAGGGAATACCTAAAAACAAGAGAGTTAGTTGATCTTGTAAAAAAAGAACTCAGCGCAATGCGTCGAGAACTTAAGATATCGCAGGAACTGGAGACCAGCCAAAGTCTCGACAAAATTACCCCTGAATTGGGCGCACTAATTAGCTCCTTAGATGCCGCTGGTATACCGGCGCCATTACGGATATTAGTTAGCAACTTAATAGCCAAGGAAAGCGAAGTTAATTCAGCCATAAAGCTTATTTCTAAGTCCCTTGGCAGTGCAATCAAGCATAACCCTCTTCTTAAAGATATGAAGGGAGTCCATATTATTGCAGGACGCTCTAGCTCAGAGAATGCTTTGATGTCCTTGCGACTAGCTAAGCAAAAATCCCGTGAGTACAGCGGACAACGTGTGTGCATTATTAACTATAGCTCAGAGCAAACTAAAGGCTGGTGCCAAACTCAGTTATTGGGCTTACAGTTCGGCATCAAAACATACCATGCTGGTACGCCTAGTGCTCTCTCGCACCTCGTTGCGGGGCTAGAGGAGCCCAAGCTTATTATAATTGAGACATCAGGGGTCGACTTACAAAATCAATTGACACAGATCTGCACAGAATTCCCCACGGCTAAAAAGCATCTCTTGCTTCCTGCCGACGCGTCTGAAGTCTCAGTAACAAGGTATCTGAAACGAGACCGAATCAGCTGGGACTCTGTAATGTTAAATCAGCTTGAACATGATATTCACCCGTGGCCAATTATCAACACTCTGATGGCTACAGGTAACGCTATTTCAGTGGCCTCGTCAGATTTTTCTCTCGAGGACGAAGCCTTTAGTCTCGACGGTACCGATTTAACAAAGCACAGCTTGTCGAACCTACCACAGATCCCGAAATGAGTTAATTTCAAAAAAGTAGCGACTAATTTTTCAAAATATCTGTACAACTAAAACACTACAAGAGACTAACTATGGGAAAAGTACATTCAACACAAGTAATCGGGATTGTTAGCGGTAAGGGCGGCGTAGGAAAAACAACAGTATCCGCAAATTTAGCGGTTTCGCTAGCTTCACAGGGCAAAAAGGTAATGGTTTTCGATGCAGATCTCGGACTAGCAAATGCTCAGTTGGCGCTTGGCTGCAGAGCTAAATACAATTTTAGTCATGTTTTGAGTGGAGAGAAGACTCTTCGAGAAATTATCGTAGAGGGCCCTATGGGTGTTCAGTTAGTCCCTGGCTCTAGTGGCATCCAACACATGGCTTCACTTTCTGTTTCAGAGGCGGCAGGTATCATTCAATCCTTTGCAGAGATAGAAGATGATCTGGATTATTTGGTTGTAGACCTTGCCGCAGGGCTCTCTGACTCTGTAATGACGTTTATAGGAGCTTGTCAGCACCGCTTTGTCATAGTCAAAGACGATCCTTCTTCGATTGCAGACGCCTATGCTTCTATTAAAGTCATGATCCAAGATTATCAGCTAAATAATATATCAATTATTACAAACTGCATGCCTTCGTCAGCGGAGGGTGATCGCCTTTACCAAGGAATTATATCTGTAATCCAACGTTTTGTAGGCGGTGAGGTAGGACACTTAGGGACTATCCGTGAAGATGAAATGGTACTTAGATCAATAAAAGCATCAAAACCTTTACTTAAGTTCTCACCGTCAAGTGCAGCGGCGAGAGACTTTGAAAAACTTGCAAAAGAAGTTGCAAAGCTAACAACAAAAACCTCCTTAAGTGGCGGCCTTCAGTTCTTTTTAGAGCGCCTTGCACGACAAGATTTAACCAATAAGTAGGATAACAAAATGTCTAATATTAGTGACTACAAAGAGATACAAAGCATTAATCAACCTGACGAAACTCTGTTGAAGAATATTGGCTTGGTGAAGCGAGTCGCCTTACATCTGCAAGGAAGAATCCCAAAATTTATGGAGCTCGATGAGCTCATACAGGTAGGAACTATTGGGTTAATAGAAGCATCTAAATCCTTTGACGCAAATAAAGGAGTAGATTTTGAAATTTTCGCGAAAAATCGTATTCGTGGTGCAATCTTAGATCAAGTTCGAAAAATGTCTTATCTCCCTCGGTCAGCAATGGTTAACATTCGAGAACATAATGAAGCACACCATAAACTGGCGGCTGAACTGGGCCGCGAACCGAATCACGCAGAGCTTGCTAATTTCATGGATAAAGATATGGATGCTTATCAAAAGGAACGAAATCATGCTAATCAGTTCCAGACCATATCCCTAGAAGCACAAGTGCCCGAGTCTATAGAGCTTCCGACAAGTCACTCAAATGAACCAGAATCACTATTACTTAAGGAGCAATTAATGGGTTCCCTCACAGAAGCTATTAATCAACTTCCTGAACGTGAGAAAACAATAGTTTCTCTTTACTATGTTGAAGAAATGAATTTGCGAGAGATAGGTACTGTGCTTGAAGTTAGTGAGTCTCGTATCAGTCAAGTTCTATCAGGAATAACAAAAAAGCTGCGTAAAAACTTGATTAACAACGATGCTATGGTGTCTTAATAGAATAGAAAATCAAGTCTGGATCCCGAGGCACTTTGACAATCTGCTTGCCTCCCTGAGCTTCTTGCAAAATAGCTTGCCGCTTTAATACTTCTAGGTAGTCTTCGCGCTCTAAAGTTACTAATGCATCAACATCCTCAGTGAGTCTTTTGACGTCAACCAAGCGTTCTTCAAACTTCTCAATACGAGAAGACAGCCCCACCATAGATTTTGTTACATTGGCAATAGTAAGGTTTTGCTTATTCAGGGTATTTTCAAGCTGATTAATTTTTAAACCTACAGCAGCATTTTGCTTAGCAACTTTTTGCGCTGCCTCCGCTGGAATCTGGGTTTTTATTTCTTTTACAGCAATTAGTAATAGATTCTGCTGATCCAGGAATTGCTCTTGAATATCGCCCATCTCTTGAATCGTCACATTTAACTCCTCAAATGAAGAGATCGCAGTGTTCATATTGACAGCTCGTTTAGTCAGGGCAATGAGCATATCGTCGACTTGTCCAACCTTGTTAGATACTTGCAGAGCCATCGCCAAAAATAGAACCGCCCCTAAACAAAAAGCAGCGGTGCTGCTGACCAATATTCGACTACTCGCAAGGCCTGGCCCTTTGTCTGCAATTAGTGCTGCCTCTACCTCTGCCTCTGCCTCTGCCTCTACCTCTACCTCTACCTCTACCTCTGCCACATGTTCTTGATCTTGATCAAGGGATTCATTTTTAGTAGATTTTTTATCGTTCATCATTCCCCCGAAAGCATAACATCTGAAAAAGGCTTTTCGCCTGATTATAGTTATAGTCGGCAGGTGAAGGGTTATCTTTAGGGCTGATTTATCAGCCTTACAACTCACACTTCTGATTCGTCTTGCACCACTCCCTTAATTGCCCGGCCTCCCAAAGAAAAAAATCTTCTGGGATTCCCGAGCCGGCAACAAACTCAGTAGCTTCGTCCCTTGAGGAAAATGGCCCCGAAATAACTCCAAAGTTTTTGTTACCTTTTGAACTAATGGGTAAAATCCACGCATTAGTGAGGGCGGGGAATTCAGCCATATAACTCTCAATGCTCTCGTTACTGTTTAAAACGATATGCTGCACGAAAAAGGTCTGTGCTAGCCTGCTTCTCAATTGATGTGTTATGTTTTGCTCGCTTTTTTTATCTTTATGTCCATCTTCAACCTCTTCGATCTTGATATCTGCAGGTAGGTCCCCTGTTGTTCTTTGGTTTTGTAAAACAGCGTCTTCAGATTTTGGGCTTCGCTCGGACAAAACACTCAGGTGACGCTCGTCTAAAGAGGGATTCTGAAGGAGTAAGGTCTCTGCATCATCAGGCTCTATTTTCTGGTTATCTTTATCCTTCGGTAACAGAGAATATGGGAGCATTTGATTATGCACTTCCTCTTTCTTTGGCTCGCCAGAAATACTCGTTGATAGATCGCTATATTCCTCGGTCAACATCGCAAAAACTAAGAGAGCTGCCAGAAGGAGGCCTACCACAATAGAGCCTCTGACTAGCCTCTCTGAGTTACCTGAACCTTTCTTAATGCCTTCTGCATCAGCCTGTGCGTTATGCTGTTTTTTCGAGTTGTCACTCTGGTTCTTTTTATAAGTTCCGGTTTGCTGCCCCTGAAGGGCCATCTGATTTGGCTCTATCTGTGTTTTTTTTCCTGTAGTCTCCCCGTAGTGCCCTACGTTGCTGAGAAGCAGCGTCGCTTCTCTTTCATATATCGTTCCTTGAGCTACCGCGACCAGTTCTTTGGCTTCCAAAACAGAGGGTATTTTGATATCCCAGCGATAGATATTTCTGCCAAGTAGCATTAATGTCTCATCATACCGTGGCCAGGTAACCTTGTTGATGAACAACACCATGCGAACATTAATTCCAGGAAAATCGGAGAGTAGCTGCAATAACAATGTCCACTGCTCAGATTCGACTACATTTGCATCATTAACTAACATAAGGGTAATCGGCTTGTGTGCTGGGGAGTTTTTTCGAGCCTGATCCATTGTCATTTGCGACAGCAATTGATTGAATTTTCTCAACAGCTCTTCAGTATTAGTAGGTGGGAAGATTTCTAAATTAAATTCTCTTTCCTTTCGTAATCTAGAAGTAAAAATTCGCGAATAATGGGTCAATATAGCTTCATTATCTCCAATAACCGCAAGCCCCATAGACTGTTCAGTAACGGCATGAAGGGACTGACGAAAATCATTTTTATCCTTACGGGAATATAAGATATCTCCATGGTCAAGGAATTGCTCAAGTTCAAGATTACTGCTCGTATCTGTGTTGATCATTTATTGCCCTCCTAAGGCAAAGCTTATGGCTACTGCAATGTTCCATCACTGTTATATCGCATATCCAACGGGACTTCGGGATTCGGCTTATCTGCCTCTGTTGCCCCCTTGTTAAAACTATTTAAACTAAATACATAAGCAATAACCTGAGCGACTGCGTAATATAGTGATTCTGGAATGGGTTCTTTGATATCTGTTGTAAAATAAAGCGCTCGCGCTAACGTAGGAGCAGAAAATACTGGGACCCCCTCTTCTTTAGCTCTCTCTCGAATTCCTTGGGCCAAGAAATCTACACCTTTGGCAACCAACATCGGAGCTCCAGCGCTTGATGGGTCATAGCTAAGCGCCACAGCAAAATGATCTGGGTTAACAACAATTACATCTGCGTCACCTACCGCTTCAATCATTAGAGCCATCGCCATTTCTCTTTGTTTACGCCTGATTTGAGCCTTTACTTCAGGGCGGCCTTCCGTATCTTTAAACTCGTCCTTTATCTCTTGCTTCGTCATTTTCATTTTTTTATTGTGCTCATAAATCTGATACGGTATGTCAATTCCAGCGGCTACAATTAATGTCAAGGTTACTAGCACGACTCCATTTGCAATCATCTCTCCTGCTCCAGACATTGCCGCTTGCACCTCACTAAAGCCCAAACCAACTAATGCATCGAAATTACTGCTAACTACAAAATAAAGAACCGAACCTACCAACCCAAACTTGAGCACGGCTTTAGATAGATCCACCAACGCCTTCATCCCGAATATGCGCTTTAATCCTTGTATAGGATTTAGCTTGCTTGCTTTTGGCGCGAGCGCTTTTACAGATAAGTTATAGCCTCCTAATAATCCAGCGGCAGCGAACGCAATGATGACGGTGAGCGCGAAAAGTGGTAGCGCCACTATCATGCTTTCTAGGGCATGAGACCCAAACGTCGTGGGCAATAAATTCGAGTCAAAAACATCCTTGCGGTCAAACACAAAACCCCTCGCAAATATTTCTCCAATCCTTATGAGCAAATAGCTGCCAAACAAGTACATAAACAATGCTGCACCAATCATCATCGCTGCGACTGAAAGTTCTTGAGAACGAACAACCTGACCGTCCTCTCTTGCTTTTTCAAGTCGCTTGGCCGTGGGCTCTTCAGTACGCTCTTCACTTGACGACTCATCTGACATCAAATGACCCCTATTACTTGACCTAAAACATCAAATGCTTGCTTCCATAACCATGTGATACGAAAACCTATACTTGACATCGACATCATCAACAACAGCATTCCAGCAAGGATCATTGCAGGAAATCCCACAGCAAAAATATTTAGGGCAGGTGCTGCTCTGGTAATAACGCCCAAACCCATGTTGATTAAAAGCAACGATGCCATCATAGGCATTCCCAGCAAAACAGCGCCTACAAATATCATAGAGCTCCATTTTATTAACAATACGGCCAATGCTTGGATTTCAATTAAGTCGCCGATTGGAAGTAATCTGAAGCTCTCAAGTAGCAGAGAAATAATAATGGTATGTCCCCCAAGACCTAAGAATATAAGTGTTGAACAAACAACTATAAACTGCGAGATAACGGGCACGTTCCCCATATTCGCGTCAACCATATTCGCCATACTCAATCCCATAGAGGTAGATATGCTTTGACCGCCTACGATCAGTGCGGCATTAACTATCTGCAATGTGAGGCCCATGCAGACTCCGATAAAAACCTGAACAACTATTTCTTTGAGCCCTAAGGCCGTAATTGGGTCGACAGTCGGCCAATCGGCAAGGGGGAAAACGAACCACGTTAAGACGGCCGCTAACAAAACACGTATTCGCACTGTCACAGCCTGTAAAGAAAAGAAAGGTGCTGCTAACAGAAAAGCTGACACTCGAACCATCGGCCAAACTAATTTGTAAAAATAATCAATAACTTCAGAAACTAAAACTTCCATCACATAAACAACATTGGAATCCGCTCGAAGATGCGTCTAAAAAAATCGACCATTACTGCAATTTGCCAGCCTCCAAAAATAACAAGGGCCACCACCATAACGCCCAACTTTGGTATAAAGCTTAATGTCATTTCTTGTATCGAAGTTGCCGCTTGAAATACCCCAATTAAAAGACCAACTGCTAACGCTGTTCCAAGCAATGGCGCAGCGACTAAGACCGCTATCCAAAGAGCCTCTCTTCCTAAATCTATTACTTGCGCCACTTCCATATAACCTCCCCTAGCCGATCACAAAACTTCCCGTTAGGGAGCCCATAATTAAAGTCCAACCGTCAACCAAAACAAATAGCATTAATTTAAAGGGCATTGATATCATCATCGGAGACAACATCATCATCCCCATGGACATCAAAACACTTGCAACCACTAAGTCGATCACAATAAAGGGTATATAGATAAGAAAGCCTATAGAAAAAGCACTTTTGAGCTCGGAGGTAATAAACGCCGGCACTAATGTTGAAAGAGGCACATCTGCAGGAGACGTTATATCTTTGTTATTTGCAATTTCTGCGAACATAGCGATATCCGCTTCACGCGTTTGATTAAGCATGAAGTTCCTAAAAGGCTCCTCGGCTTTTAAAAGAGCTGTATCAAAAGAAACTTGTTCCTCAAAGTAAGGCGTTATTGCCTGATCATAAACAGATGTCAGAACGGGGGACATAATAAAGATTGTCAAAAAAAGAGATATACCGACTAAAACTTGGTTTGGCGGTGTTTGTGCCGTTCCCAAAGCTTGTCGAAGTAATGACATTACTATAATAATCCTGACAAAAGAGGTCATCATCAACAAGAGTGACGGCAACAATGTAAGCAACGTCATTAAGGCAAGCAGCTGTAAAGTTAAACTGTATTTAGTCTCACCGCTGCCATCATCAATCATATTTATGATTGGTAACCCTGTCTGAGCATCCGCGGGTACAGAAAGGATCATAGCTATCAGCGCAATACCAACAACAAGCACCCTTTTTCCTTGTGCCGCATGCGCAGAAGATTTCGATTGAGGGGTCTCAAATCTAATATCTAACTTATGCGCCTGCCTAATTGTTTTGAACATCCATTAATCCTTTATCTTAGCTTTGTTAAATAGCGGTCTAAAACTCATGCCATGATGACCTTTTTTATGCGTAATCTTGCTTTCATCAGAGCTTCCCTGGCTCTTGACGGCATGTCCCGGCGTGTTCCACGTGCCTAGCTGGGTCAAACTATGAGGTGTTACACCAATTAGTACCTGGTCTCCATTGATGCCAACTAGCAACAATTTTTGGCGACTACCAAGATTTTTGATCTCGAGTAACTCTAGCTTTTGCTCCCCTGAAAAACCCATCCCTGCACTATATTTTTTTATACCAAATAAGGTGGCTGCTAGCAGCGCTATTACTACTGCAAATGACCCCATCATTGTGATAACTTCTCCTAAGCCAATAATCTCCATGTCGGCATGCTCCTTTTAAAGATTCTTCACTCGCTCTGATGCCGGCACTACATTAGTTAACTTAACGCCATAACGATCGCCAACAAGAACAACCTCACCCTGAGCAACCCGCGTGTTATTAACTAGTAAATCAAGAGGCTCCCCCGCAAGCTTGCTTAACTCCACTACGCTGCCTTGGCTAAGGCTCATAATGTCTCGTATCTTTAGGCTGGTTCTTCCAACTTCTAAAGAAAGTGTGACAGCGATATTTTGCAGTACATCAGAGTCAATTTTGCTTTTGTTCGTTTCCTCTAATAATGACTCAGAGTCGCTTGCTTGGTTTGCTTGATCTACTAAATTTACTTCTTTGTCTTCCATAATTTTCTCGCTTTTCTACTTGATCGATCGTTAAACATAAACTCATTCTTTCACTTGGAGCGGACTAAAGAATTCGCCAATTGCACCGCCATATTCGATCCTTGGGTGCCAATATTCCCCTCAAAAGCTCTTGTATTCTCAACATCCACTATCGCGAAAGCCGGCTTTGCAAAATAGACAATATCGTCTTGCCGAAGAGACTCAAACTCTTTTAAAGTTGTTCTTATTTGAGCCAGACTCACTGTTAATTCAAGCTCTGCGTCCATGACTGCAGACTTTAGATTTGCACTCCATCGCGCAGCCAAGTCATCTTTGCCAGTGTGCGAAGTTGGCCGCAGAAAAGAGCTTCTAATAGACTTAAGAGCGTAGTATGGATATAAAATCTCAACAGTTCTCTCAGCCTCCGCAACTAACAGGTGAAACCGACTAACAAGAACTAACTCGTCAAACTTCATCGTTTTCACTTTTTTTGGATCGCTTGTAAAGTCCACACCTTTACAAGTGAGAGGTTGAACGGGAGCCCAGGCCTCTTGCAGAGAATTATAGATCTCTGCCATCAATATTTTGTTTATGCTTAACTCGGTTCGTGTAAATTCTTTATCGCCACTACCAGATGCTTCAGATGCCGTTGAGCTTCCGAAGAAACTGTTAAAACATTCATCAATAAGGTTGGGGTCGATGATTACCAAGGCCTCTCCATGAAGAGGTCTAGCACGAATAACGTTTATTGCTTGAGGAGCTTTTAATCTCCCTATGAACTCCCCATAAGTCTGGATGCTCACCTCCTCTGCTACTCCATTTACTGGCGTTTTTATAATCCCTGACAAGCGCTGCTTAAGTAAAATAAGGAAGCGCTCATTAATGGGGTTTATTGCATCAGTATTCATCCCTCCAGCACTTTCTTCATTTACCAGGTCATGCTTTACCGGTTTAAGCTGGGTGTTCAGACCGGTGTTTGACTCAATTGACCCATCTTTAACACCTGCTGCCAGAGCATCTAACTCTTCTGGTGATAATACGTTTTCTTTGTCAGCCATGTTGGCTCTCCATCGTTACCTTTTTGCAACTATCGCCTCGGCTATTGAACTATAAACTCGATAAAATATAGTTCTTGGATATCTCGATCGCCTATACGCGTCTCTAGAACATCGTTCATTGCATTCTTTAACTCCAAGGCTAAGTTATCTCTAAATCCTTCACGTGAAACCTGATCTTCTCGTTTCTCTGAGAGGATTTTTAGAAGTTGACTGCGGACAGGGTAGGCGTGTTTCTCTATTAGCCTGAGAAGTGTTTTGTCCTCATTCTGTTTTACCATCACAGCAATCTTCACTTGAATCATTCTTTGTGAATTATGAAGATTACTTAGTAGCTCAGGCTCTATTTCAAGATACTTTAGCCCTTCGTCATCAATAACTTTTATAGCCTCAGCAAGTCTCCGCTGATCATTTACTCCAGCGCCAGAATTTTCGGCATCTTCCATCGCAGCGATAGCACTCTCTGCATCAGTCTTTGAATCAAAAAATCCAACGGCAAATAGTGTCCCAAGTACCGCCCCTCCTAGTAGTATTAAAACCAAAACCACAATCAGCACAATCTTAACTATTGGTCTTTTTTTAGAATCCCCACTATCTTCGCTAGTTTCTTCACTACTCATTATTTATATTCCTTATTCATATCAAAATTTCTTATTGCGATGTCTTATTACTTTAAATAGATACATCTAAACCATCGCTAAGAGTTTGTTGCTTTTCGCCTGTCTTTGGTTCTAACACAACAGCCCTTGCATTTAGCCCAGTCTCATCTCCATTCTTTTCTTCATCTGAGGGTGTCGAATTTCCGCCATTTTCTTGTTGCTTTCCACTCCCTAAACCTAGGTAAGCAGTTTTTATGCCATGTTCTCTTAATTCCTCTTTTAATCTCGGCAATCCTTCCTGAAGAAGTTCTCTCGTTAGAGCCTTAGATGCATTAAATTGTGCCTCCAACTCACCACTCCTCATCTCTAAGTGTATTTCTATGCGTCCCAATGCTTTAGGATGTATATCTAATTCGACTTGCCAAACTCCTTTAGAAACTTGAGTAGCTAATCTCTGACCCAGAGCCTCTGCCAAACGCCTAGACATATAAGAATGTTGTTCTTGTTTGGTCATGGATAGAGCTTCGGGAAGCTCAATTGAAATACGTTTACCGGTTGTCTCTGTTACGGCCACAAAAGTCTCCATATTTTTAGCCTGTAGGAGTGGGGTATCGGTGTATTCTCGAACTAAATGTGCGATTTCAGGAGTTATAGCAAAACTTAAGTTATTGGAATTTTGTGGCAGCTGCACTTTCGGAAACACTTCTTTTACATGTGCCGAATCTAACCCAATGAAATTATTTGACCTCGCTGTGAGCATATTATTTTGCGTAGTCGAGTCTTTAAATGCACCAGCCAATAAGGAATTCGGCTTTTCGTAATCAGCTGCTTGCAAATACGGAGGTTTATTGAGCTGCGTTAGGCTTTCGCTTACCTCATAGACTGGATTGGCATCAATCAAAATCTCTTCTTGGTCTGAGACATTGGAGAAAGGTTCTGTTGCTGCGACTGTTTCGAGGCCTCTGCCTAGCTCAGATTCTTGAGCAAGAGCCTTTTCACTAGCCTGCAAAATATCCACTTTTGCTAGATCAATTGCGGGCTCCCTTCTAAAAGGATCAGATGGTTGGCTTTTCATTAAGAGCGCAAGCAAATCGGCTTCTATTCCCTGAGACTGGGCGAATTCTTCTAATACCTCATTAGTTGGTTCGTCACCCCCTACAAGCAGCACCATGCCACCAGGTAACTTCTTACTTTCCATTGTGACCAATGCGGAGGTGTTTTCCGGCAGAATCTCGCCATATTCTGGATTATTTTTGCCGCTTTGTAGAGATGCCGTCTTAGCGATACTTTGTTCAAAAATTTCTCTAAATGCTTCTCTTTGACCACCGCCTAAATCCCGCTGTGCCTCAATTCTTTCGCTCTCCTGCGTGGGGCTTGAGCTATTTTGACTGAGCATTATTCTGGGTAAATCAACCATTAACTTTATTCTCCAACCAACTCTCTTAAAAGATCTTTATATCTAAGCAAGACATATGCCAATCTCCATCGCAGGCGATTATCTTTTGAGATTAAATTGGGTGATTCCCTGAAGTTCGAGCTCGCGCTTTTCTTGTGTAACTAACATCTGATGTTGGATTTCTTTTTCTCTTTGAGATAAAAAGTCAGCTTTCAGCTTTTCTTGATTAGCCAATATTAGAGCCTTTTTTGCCTTGCCATAGTCAGCTTCAACGTCGACATACTCATGATGAGTTCGATTCTGAAGATCCATAAGCTGAGCTATAAACTTTCTGCTGTTGTCAATCTCTCCACTGCCGCCATAGCCCTGAATTCTCTCAGAATGATTCGAGTACTCAACCAATAGCGCTGATATTTTTTCCTGCCTGACGACAATCTTCTGTTTATGCTTGGCAAACTTTTCTAACCTTGCCTCAGCTTTAAGCACAGCGCTGCTAGCCTGCGAAGCGAGTACGTCCCAAACTGGATTAATATTAGTCACTAGGCCTGCTCCATTAGCTGCTGAAGCAATTCTTGGCTTTTATCAATGCTAACCGCTATTTCACTGTTCTGCTGTAACAATTCGTTTATCTTAGGTCTCAGCTCAATCGCTAGATCGATATTTGGATCTACCCCAACCTCATAGGCCCCGACTTGAATCAGATCTTTATTCTGTTGATATATTGTCCAAAGATTTCGTAATCGATTAGCGCTCTTCTGTAACTCTGGTGTCACCAGGCTATTCATAATACGAGAAATAGAGCCTGTTAAATCGATCGCTGGGTAGTGTGCCGCATCCGCAAGGTCTCGTGCTAACATTACTTGCCCGTCTAGTGAGGCTCGAGCTATGTCAACCACTGGGTCAGACCGGTCATCGCCCTCTGCAAGAACCGTGTAAATAGCCGTAATCGCCCCAACACTATCACGCCCTACTCCCGCTCTTTCGATTAACTTGGGTAGAAGCGCAAATACCGACGGAGGATAGCCTTTTGCCGTAGGTGGTTCGCCAATTGCTAACCCAATCTCACGTTGCGCATGAGCTACTCTGGTTAAGCTGTCACAGAGCAGGAGGACATTCTGACCTTGATCCCTAAAATATTCTGCTATCAAGTGAGTAAGACTTGCCGCTTTTAACCTAACAACCGGAGACTCATTCGCTGGAGAGGCCACAACAACCGCTTTCTTCAATCCTTGCTCGCCAAGAGTTTGATGAACAAACTCCTGAACTTCGCGCCCTCGCTCACCGATCAGCCCTATTACAACAACATCTGCTTGGGTATTTCGCGTAAGCATTCCCATAAGCACGCTTTTACCTACTCCTGATCCGGCAATTAATCCGATCCGTTGCCCTTGCCCAAGAGTTAAGCAGGTGTTAATTGCCTTTATACCAGTATCAAGAATCTTATCAATTGGACCTCGCGCCATTGGATTAATCTCTGTCCCCTCTAGACTTTTATACTCGTCGTACCGAATTGGTTCCTTGCCATCTAGGGGGCGTCCTTGAGCATCAATAACTCTACCAAGTAACTCTGGACCAACTCCGCCTTTGCTACTATTAGAACGAACCCATATTCGGGCTCCCGGGCCGATACCAGCAACTTCAGTAAATGGCATCAAGTACAGCGCATCTCCATTAAACCCTACTACTTGAGCGTCTATAAACGTTCCTAATTCTAGATGCTCCACCTGACAGTGAGCTCCTAAAGGAGCGTTAATCCCCTTAGCTTCCAACATCAAACCAACTACCCTAACTATTTTTCCACTAATACTTATTAGAGGCGCTCTCAGATGCGAAATTAACTGTCCTACTTGAGATGAAAAATCATGCATCTTTTGATTCATCTTGAGAGTTTTCAGGATCGATTGTCACCTTAAGTTCATTTAGAGGTTCTTCGTCACCGTCCTCTTGGATATTAAATTTATTCTCGCCATCGCCTGAGATCGTTGTGAACAGTGCTTCTGAAAGCACTTCAAATCTATGCTCGAAGAGATCCTCGACAGCGCCGTTATGTAGCTTTAGGACAACACTACCCGGCGACAGGTTATCATTTTGCCTAAAATCTAAATGCGCTAAATCCTGAGAAAGATTAGAACAGATGATGTGCAAGTCCAGTGGGTTTAGCTCCATCGCTACAGCCGCTGGTCCTTTCTGGTCAATTTCCTCTAGCGCACCTCTTATAAGCCTTTCGATAGCATCACTCGAGATGCTTAGCTCTCCTCTGACTAGTTCCTGCGCTATATGTAAGGACAGTCTTTTCAATGGTTCGAAAAAATCGACTGCCTGCTTTTGCTCTTTATACATCTCCTGAGTGACATCTAAGAACGTTTCTCGAGCACTCTCCCATTTTCGTTCTGCCTTTTCAAATCCTCGTGCGTAGCCCTTCTCAAAAAAATCCTGGTTTGCTTGATTAAGCTCTTCCCTTGATACCGCCAATCCTTCACCGCTATCGTGGCTTTTGGCTGGCACTGCGTCCTCTGGTGCAGCTGCTTCCTCTGTTACGATCTTCAGTTCTTTGGCTGGCTCCAAAGAATCCAAGCTTTGAGGTTCCCATTTTCTAAAATCGGAGCCTCCACTGATAGGCCCCCCGGTCACCCATGGCAAGACAGAAAACGTTACAGAGGTGTTGCCTCCTACTAAAAAGTCATTTGAGCGCCAATTAACAGATGTTTCTTTATCAGACAAAGTCGTCTCCTTTGCCAACTAAAACGATTTCACCATCATCGGCGAGTTTTCTGGCGATCCGCATAATATTTTTCTGAGCTGCCTCCACTTCGGCTATTCGAATTGGACCTTTGGCCTCCATGTCATCCAAAAACAGTAGTCGGGCACGTTCTGACATGTTGCTTAAGAAATTTTCTTTGGTCCCTTCATCTGCGCCTCTAATTGCGGCCATTAACACTTCATTACCCGTCGCCGCCAACAGTTTCTGGATGCCTTTGTTATCCACTTCGGCTAAATTATCGAAGGTCAGCATCTTATCTTGAATCTGTGTAGCCAAATTTTCATCCTTGAGAGTCATGGTATCCATAATCTCTGAAACCACTTCAGCATTCGCAAAGTTCATGATGGTAGCTGCAGCCTCAACGCCTCCAAAATTGGCTGATTGCGCAGATGTGTTGGAAAATTGCTGAGTCAAAAGACCCTCAAGCTCTCGCATAGCTGCCGGCTGGATAGCCTCTAGGGTCGCTACACGCTGAACAATTTCTGATCTTTGTTGTTCTGGCAGAAACCCCAGAACCTGTGCGGCTACATCTGCTTCAAGCACCGATAATATGATGGCTGATATTTGCGGATGTTCATCACTAATGATTTCAGCAATAGAGCGAGCATCCATCCAGTGTAAAATTTCTAGTCCTTTACTCGAACTTGGTGGCATTATTTTCCCCAGGACGGTAGCAGCCTTTTCATCCCCCAGTGCTCGCTTAATAACCTTTTGCACGTAATCCGCGGTGCCGAGCCCTAAATTCGTCTGCAGCCCAAGTGTCTCGATGAAATCGTCTAGTACTTTATTCACTAAACCTTGAGATAAATCAGAAACATCAACCATCGATGCCCCAACGACACTTACCTCTTTGGGCTCTAAATATTTTATAATGTTTGCTGCGTGTTGCTCACCAAGTAACAACATAATGACCGCTGCGCGCTGGCTGCCTGTCATCGTTTTATACTGTTGCTCTATCTCCTCTTGTTGCGGATCGATTTCAATCGCAGCTTGCTGTTTCTTTGCCATTTTAATTTCCTAAATGCGTTCAACCGTTTCGAATCATTTTTTTAAGTACATTAGCGACTCGACCAGAGTCCTCTGCCACTAGGGATCTAACTGCATTAACCTTACTGTCATAGGTATTTGCAGAGGTAGTACTCTCTCCGGTCCCAGTTGGTTGGTTTGGTGTCCCTTCTCCATAAGCCTGTGTGGGTGGTATGCCATAGCTATTTCTTGCTTCAGCAGCAGTAATTGCTCCGGTGCCAGTACCCGCGGATGAGTAAACCCCAATAGCTGGTTTTACAACGAATAACAATAACGCAACAAATGCGATGGCTATGGATGAGGTTTTGATCAAGCTAGTTATCTGACTATTTTCATACCACGGCTCTGATATTTGCTCAATGATCACGGGTGGTTCAAAGCGAGTCGAGACAATTGTAACTACGTCTCCTCGATTCGCATCGAAACCAATTAAGCTTTTAACTAGGTTAGAAAACCGCTCTATCTCAATATCGGAAAATCCAGCATTGTTGCCAGAGTCTTCTTGATCTTCACCGTCCAAAAGCTCCACTGTTGGCGGGTTTAACACCACCGCAACTGAGATCCTTTCAACTGTTCCCCCTTGGCGCTTAACGTGCCTTATTGCCCTATCCATTTCATAGTTACGTGTTGTCTTGCTGCTTACTGTATTATTGCTAAGAGTGGAGCCTTCATCAGCATCCTCCACAGACGCTGTATTTGAAGCCGCGCCAGGGATTCCTGATGCTCTTGAGTTCCCTTTTTGCTCCAGGCTTAAAGTCTCCGATCGGGCACGTGGGCCATTGTCATTACCGTCATATTCTTCATAAGTTGATTCAATCTCGGTGAAATCTATTTGGACATCAACTTCCGAGCGTACATTACCGATCCCGACAACTGGTGACAAAAATGCATCAATTCGATTGCGGTAGGTGTCCTCCATACTTTGCTTATGCGCCATTTGTTCAGTACTCATCATCAAAGAACTCGATCCTTCGCTAGCAGTCAGCAATTGCCCTCGCTGGTCCACGACGGAAACATTCTCTGTTGCTAAATATGGAACACTCGAAGCAATCAAATGAATAATTGCTTGTACTTGGGACTCAGAAACCACCCTTCCCGGAAAGGGCGAAACAACCACTGAGGCTTTCGCGGCCTCGCGGTTTCTTACAAAGACACTTTGCTTTGGGGAGGCTAGATGAACGCGCGCTGACTCAATCGTAGAAATTTTCGCCACACTAGCAGCCAGCTCTATTTCAATTGCAGAAATATATCGAACCTGTTCCATAAATTGGCTAGTCGTCATCGCTGCCTCTTCACTCATTGATCCGATACTGCCCGTTACTGTACTTTTTGGTAGCCCACGGGAAGCCAAATAAATTCGAGCCTCATGATATCGAGAAGATGGGACTTTTAGTTCACCAGTTTGAATATCTATTTTCGCTTTAAAATCTGCGCTTGAAAGTGCCTCAAATGCAGTCTGCCGATCTGCCTCAGATAATCCTGGATAAACCGTTCTGTAAGGAGAAACTTGGCTCCAAGAATAGAGAAGTGCAAATAGCACAACCGTCATTAATGCAATAATAGCTGGCATAGCTCGCTTAACCGCTGGCTGAGATATAACCTTTCGAATTACCGCATCAGGCCGGGTGTCATTTGCCTGTTGAGATATTTGTCCTGCCTGCTTTGTCACCATACTCTGCGGCTGCGCCGCGCCCGGTGACTGTGTAACTGTATTTAATGCTACGTCTTGCTGAGGTGCTGCTAAATCGGCCATATCTCTTATCTCTTCTTTTTTATTTCTAATTTCTATACAGGCATATTCATAATATCTTCGTATGCTTTAAGCACCTTGTTTCTTATTTGCAGAGTGGCCTCGAATGCCAATGAGGATTTTTGCATGCTCATGACAACCTCAGTTAGTGGGATGTCCTCTCCCTGTTCATAAGCAGCTCGGTTAGCCTTGGAAACCTGCTGCATTTCATTAACTTCTTGAAGCGCCCCTTTAATAGAGCTAGCAAATCCACTCTGTGTTTGATTTTCCGTGATTGCCAGCTCATTTCCTTGAAGTTTGACCCCACGAGCTGCCTGATCCTGATACTCTCGAATCTGGCTTAACATCGACTCGACACCCTGTATATTTGTTGAATTTACCACTTGGTTTCCCCTTCTCTTTTATCGGACGTATGCTGCAGTGACGGCCATGCCATCTTTACGAAATCGTTGCAATTTATGTCTTAACGTTCTTGGGCTGATCCCTAACTTCTCAGCCGCCTGCTCTCTATTCTTTGATTCATGTAGCACGCTCATAATAATTTCGCGCTCGCTTGCCTTTATAGTCCTAGATAACGATTCTGCTTGATGGGCCTTTGATGCTTTAAACTTGGCTCCTAACACATCGTCTTCCGTAACTAGCTGGTCTGCCGTAACATCTTGGCTCAATTTTGGTTTGTTAAAAGTGGGATAATCTCGCCATTGCGAGTCTTCATTGTCTTCGCACACAAGGTCATCAAAAATAAGATGGTCTGGCTGTATTAGACCTCGTGAAGACAAAACTTGGGCTCTGACAATTACATTCTGCAATTCACGTACGTTACCAGGCCAACTATAAGAGACCAGCATCTCTGAAGCCTCTGTTGTTATTGTTACTCTGCTTCCCTTGGAGAGCTGAGTATCCAAAAACTGATGAGCTAACGGTAATATATCTAAGGGTCTCTCTCGTAATGGAGGCAGTGTAATCTTGAAGGCACTGAGCCTAAAATATAGGTCCTCACGAAATACGCGCTCCTCTATAGCCACTTTTAAGTCTCGATTAGTTGCCGCAACAACTCTGAGATCGAGGGTTACCGGCTTTTGCCCCCCTAGTCGCGTAATAGTTCGTTCCTGTAAAACTCTCAGTAATTTAGCCTGCAATTGAAATGACATCTCACCTACTTCGTCCAAGAATATAGTTCCTGACTGAGCCTGCTCAAATAATCCTGGCTGGGCCTTTGTGGCCCCTGTGAATGACCCTTTCTCATGACCAAAGAGCATGTCCTCAATGAGGCTTTCAGACATTGCAGCACAATTAAAGGCCACAAATGGAGCTGCATGCCTAGGGGAAGATTCATGTAGTATGCGAGCCAGAACCTCTTTGCCTGATCCAGTAGGTCCCGCGAGTAAAACCGTGACATCTGTTTCTGCAACACGCTCAGTCAAAGCAAGTAATTTTCTGCTAGTAGGGTCTACAAACACATAGGCCGGTTCGCTATATCTTTTAGGTAGTTCAAAATCTGCAATGATATTGACCCATTCGCTGGCATTGGTATTTTCAGCTGAAACTACTGTCCCTACTCCTCGCTTCATTGCTTCAATCCCTAACTCAAACTGATCTAAGCCAAGTCTTACTACAATTACCGGTGTCAGCGCTGACTGTTGCAGCAGATTCTTTATCTGCTCAAGCTCGATCAATCCATTGGTAGGCCTAATAATTACTACGTCCGCCGAGGATAATTCTGCGCTAGACAGCCCAACCAATCCAACTTGTTGAAGCTTAAGTCCCTGGTCACCAAATTCGGCGAATTCCGCAGACGTTAATCGCCTTGATGCATCAATCCATAATATTGAAGACTCTGTGAAGTTAGCCACTTTGCTTTCCTCTTTACCTTTGCCGTTTTGACTTTAAAGACACCGTAGCAAGGAGCGTGCCATGTTTTAATATCGTGGCAAATCAATGGGTTATGGAGTTTTTAGTACAAAGTGTCAAATATTCGGCATGGGGAGAGGGTCAAAAAAACGACGCTATAACGTTGCTGTTACAGACGAATCAGCTGCCTTTTAACGGGCTACTTGTTGAATACCATACTTATTTATTTTTTCTATTAACGTGGTGCGTTGTAAGCTTAGGAGTCGTGCTGTTTTGGATACGTTGCCTTTTGCCTTACTCAGCGCCTCTCTTATAAGGTGCGTTTCAATTTCTAGCAGGCGCTGCTTAAGCTCAACGCCTTCATCTGGAAAGTCCTGGCCACCTTGCGCGAGGGCGATAACTCGTTGTACTTGATCGATCGGGCTATCCAAGATCGAGGATTCTTTTTCTTTCGTTTTAATTGAAGATAACCGAAAGTTTTCCTCTTTGACAAATTTTAGTTTCCGAGCAGATGGCTTTGTCTCGATGTTGCCTAGCTGATTTCTGTTTGCGACCCCTATACAATCCAGCCCCATTAATTTTTTTATTCCAGCTGGAACCATACTTACTGGGACAGACCGCAGGTCAACCTCCTGCCCGGCATAAAGAGTGGTGTATCTATCAATCAAGTTAGAGAGTTCCCTAACATTTCCAGGCCAATCATAATTCGACAGAAGCTCCATCGAAGCCTGCGATATCGAAATCGGCGCTTTCGCTCCCTGAGCTTGTTGTTTGGCGAAGTGTTCAATAAGCACCGGGATATCGTTGACTCTCTCTGCTAAAGGTTGGACTTCAACAGGCATGATATTTAATCGGTAGTATAAATCTTTTCGAAATCTTCCTTCATCAATGAGCGATTCAATATTTTGATGCGTTGCAGCAATAACCCTGACATCTATTGGAATCGCCCCTAAAGACCCGACCGGATCTACCTTCCTTTCTTGTAACACCCTAAGCAACTTAACTTGGAGATCCATAGACATATCTCCGATTTCATCGAGGAACAATGTTCCCTTGTCTGCTAGCTGAAACCGTCCTTTTCGATCAGATATGGCGCCGGTGAAAGAACCTCTCTTGTGTCCAAATAATTCACTTTCAAGTAAATCTTTAGGAATTGCTCCACAGTTTACTGGAATAAATGGGCCTTTCGCTCGGCTGGAGCATTCATGAAGTGCTTTGGCAACAAGTTCTTTCCCTGTGCCACTTTCGCCGAGAATCAAAACTGTTGAATCGCTAGGACCAAGCGTTTTGATAAGCTCACGAAGTGCCCTGATCTCAGAGCTCACCCCAATAATTGTATTTATCTCTGGCAACTTTTCAGCACCCTTTTTAAGTAGTATTGGCTTCCTTGCCTCTCTTCTATAGTCCTTGCCTCTCTTCTATAGATTGCTCCACTAATGGAACCATTGATAAACTCAATCATTAGCATAAAATACGAATATGCATAATTTGTGCTTGGTTAGCAATAGCTTTGCTTACCGAAATTCCTAATGCAGGCTGTTTAATCCATTTTTGTGACAAAAGTAGCAATTAAAACGAGTGGTTCATCACTCTTAATAGCCTGACTGGATGATGAAAAATGCGGCTTATAGTGAGTATTATTTGTCTCTTCTATTAAGGTTTCTGGCCATTATGCCGATAATGAATACATCTAAATTCATAACGGTGTTTACTATAATGAAAGCAAAAATCTGTCGCGGTATTGCCGCTTATCGCAATGTGAATACTACTGCCACTGCGCCATACGCAGATAGTATCCAACTAACGCAAATGCTTTTTAGCGCACTTGTAGAAAGCTTGGCGGAGGCGGAGGGGCACATGCGTCGAAATGCGTTTGAAAAAAAAGCTGGTTCTCTGAATAGAGCCAGCAAAATTTTGTTAGGCTTACAAGATTCGTTGGATTTTGAAAAAGGCCAAGAGCTTGCTATTAATCTATCGGAAATTTATGACTACGCTAGGCGCCGTTTGTTCCAAGCGAGTTTAAAAAATGATCTTGCGGCAGTTCAAGAAGTTAGAGGGCTGATCTCAGAAATCGACAGCGCCTGGCAACTCCTGCCAAGTGTTTTAAGTGCCCCATCAAGCGCTATAGCTTCATAACCTGAGGCCTAGACCTCTCTAAGCTACCCCTAGAGTTTTTAGACTTAATTTATAATTCAGGGAGCACCCATAATTACTTCGATACGCCGGTTACGAGACCTTCCGATTGACGTCTCGTTGGTCATGAGCGGTCTGATATCGGCCATTCCACTTGCCATAATGCGCCCTCGCACTTGAGGTGTGACCCCTAGCAAATAATCAACTACCGCAGCCGCTCTCGCAGCGGAGAGGTCCCAGTTAGATCTGAACCTCTCGTTGTACGCCATGGGGACACTATCAGTATGTCCTTCAACCATAATTTCCCCACTTACTTCTTGTAGAGATAATGCAAGCTTACTTAAAATTCTCTTAAAGCTAGGCTTGATTAATGCACTCCCGCTAGGGAAGGACCCGTGCTCTGCAAGACGGATTATGATTCTCTCTTCGTCTTTAATCACCTCAGCCTGCCCTCTGTTTATCTCAGCAGCAAGTGCTTGCTTGACGATTTCAAACTGATCCTCCATTGAAGCTTGTTTACCTGAACTATCTGGCTCGCCATCTCTCATCTTTTGTCTAACATGTTGAATTTCCAACTCTGCTTCGATTTCGGCTTGAACCTCTGCTACTTTTGCATATATCTGCAGATCCCTCTCAAGGACTTTAAAGCCAGAAGTCTTGTAATCACCCCGCCTTTCTTCGCCACCGAAATCCTGAGAAGGGATTTCAACGATAGTTTTAAATTTACCTGCAATCACTCTAACTCTGTTAGTTGCAATTTCTTTAGCAAGTGCCTCCTCTAGCATCTCAATTTCTGCGTTACGCTTGAACCTATTCTCTCTGTTCAGCCTCGTCAACGGAGTATCTTTTGGGGGCCTGATATCTGTAGTCACCTCTCTTACGATTTTAACTAAAGTCCTATCAACTTGAGCTGGTGAAAATGATTTGGCTATAGCGCTTTCTCCTTTGGGGCGACTGACAACCGGCAATTCATTTTGCACACCAAAATTACCTTCCTCTGACCCGGCCGTCATCTGGGCACCACCTTTCTCCGTCTTATTAAATGCGATCAATAGTACGAAAAATGCCATCAATAAAATTGCCATATCTGCAAAAGTAGCCATCCACATTGGAACTCCTTTCGGGCACGGTTTGCAGTCCTCATTGCTATTTAAAGGCGCGAGCGTCTCATCCATTCGAAGTGATGCCCTTCTTTGTCTCGGCACTTACAATTATTTCTATTCGACGATTCGATGACCTCCCTTCTGGGGTTTTGTTTTCCTTTAAGGGTCTAGAATCAGCAAATCCGGCAATCACCAAGCGTGACTGCGAAATTGCTGAGTTATTAATCAAGGCTGCTGCAACCGAAGAAGCTCGGGCCGCAGAGAGATCCCAGTTGGAAACAAAGCTTTCACTAAACATCAGCGGCATATCATCAGTATGGCCTTCAATTCTTATTCTCCCTTTTGAGGTAGTTAAAATTGCCCCTATCTTGTCTAGAAGGACTTTGGCTTCAGGCTTAAGTCTGGTCTTCCCTGAATCGAAAGAATCCTGACTGGCCAACCGAATCGTCAAAAAGTCGTCTTTCAAAAAAACTTTCAGGCTATCTTTGCTCTTTTGTTCAAGAAGGATTTGCTGCATCTGGTCATAATGACGTTCTAGATCGAAATTGTTTTGAACAGCTGCTGATTTAGACGCGCCATACTCCCGAGCACGAAAGTCAATTCGAACATCATTATCTGAGCTAACTGCTAATACCTTCGCAGCAATATCGATTGCACTTTGTTTCACTCTGGCCCCATTTTCCGAGGCAGAATAATCCTCTCCCTTTCCACCGGCCGTAAATAGGGCCCGTAATTCTACGATAACAAGATCATCCTCGACTTTTACTTCGACTTCACCTTTAATCATTTCTTCTGCAAGTGTTCGTTCTAATTTGACTCGGGTTATTTCACTTGTCGCAGGTCCATCCTCTGTTTGGGTGTACTTTGCTCGGTATCGCCGAACAGGCGTTCTTGCCTCTTTGGATAATTCTGCCAATGGCTTTGATTCGGCGATAACGGCAGTAAAACTTTCATCTATTAAGCTTGTTGCAGTGGGAATATCGTCTATGACAATTTTTCGATCAACACCAAAGGCCGCTCGAATTGTCGCAGCAAACTGAGCCCTGTCTCTGATATTTACCTCTGAAAAAGAATATAGTAGTGCAAAGAAAGCCATTAACAAGATGGCCATATCAGCGAAAGTAGCCATCCAAGGAGGCGCTAAGTTTTCACATTTTGGACAATCATTTTGGTTCATAAAAGCTCTCCTTGGCAAATTTCTTTGTTTTGAACCAGAAGCACGGAGCCCGTTTACTCCACTGCCTGCGCTGCCTCACGCTTTTGTTTTTCCTTGGGTACCATAAAGGGCGTTAGAGTATCTTCAAGCAATCGAGGATTTTTCCCGCTTTTAATGAACATAATTCCCGCAATAATGAGATCATTATTATTAGCCTCTCGTTTAGAATATCCCTCAAGCTTTTGCCCCATAGGAATAAAGAAGACGTTAGCTAAAACTGATCCGTATAAAGTGGTGAGCAGTGCAACGGCCATGTTTGGGCCGATTGATGCTGGATCGTCGAGAGTAGATAAGAGGCCAACTAGACCGATAAGAGTGCCAATCATGCCCATTCCTGGAGCCAACTCTGCTCCAGCGCCAAGCATATCTGACCCTGTTTCGTGTCTAGCTGCCATTAAATCCTTATCTCTTTCAAGGGCCTCTAGAATCATCTCGGCTTTATTTCCGTCGACCAGAGCTCTTACGCCTTTCTGCAAGAAACGATTTGAAATTTCAACTCTCTCAAGCGCTATCAACCCGTCTTTTCGCGTTACCTGTGCCATCTCTATCAGCTGGTCAATCAAAACCTCTGGATCTTCCGTCTTATTGACAAACACTTTCCCAATAACCGCGCCTAAACTTTTGGCATCGGACAATTTTGAGCGGTACAACACAATTGAAACCGTGCCACCCAACACAATAAATACTGAATTGGCATCGTAAAGAGAACTGGGATCACTTACCCCAGAGGTGAGGAAGAAGATGGCTGCTATCAGGCCAACGATTGAAGCAAAATCCATGTGTCCACCCAAATGCGAAAATATTTTGTCGGGAAATCTAGTTTTAAACGTAACAGCCTAAATGGTTTTAGCTGAGTGCCGATTAATCACCAAGACTTGCGTGTTGTTACCTATGTCATCGACACTTGTATCCTGAAGTTTAGGACCTCTTATTGTTCTACGTGCCCTCCCTCTGCCGTCGAGCCCTCCTGTACATTGCTCGCCGCCCAAGAAGAAAATAATTTCACACAAATAAAAAATTCATGTTTTGGGGTTAGTGTCGATATAAATTGTATAGAGGCTGCCAGACCATAGGACGAGATTGTTAGAGAGTTAATCATGAAGAGAGTACATAGCCACCAAAATATCGCCCCGAGCGGCGATCGTCTTAGCCCTTATACTGTAATGCTTTTGAAACTTTTAATTGTCTCTATTTTCTTTTTGCTGATAGCAGGATGTGATCGTTACGATAAAAAGCCTATATGCTCTAGCACTATTGATAAAAATGACCTTGGTACTTTTTCCTTAGGAGCCTCTGGCACCGCTTTCGACTGGAAAACTAAAACCGTCTGGTATCGATGCCCTGGGGGATCTTATTTTTCAGTGAACACCTGTTCTGGCGATAGTTTAAAGTTGAGTTGGGATGATGCTGCCGGATATGCCCAAGAATTATCTGAAGTTTCTGGACTCCAGTGGCGATTGGCAACCTTGTCCGAAGTTAAATCTATTATCTCCTCTACCTGCGTTGGCCCTGCTGTTAACCCGAACGTTTTCCCATCGTTAAAATCATCAAGCGTTTGGACGTCGAGTGAAAGTCGTGGAAACGGAGACGCATTTAAGTGTGCTATTTCTACCTACAATGGTGCGTACTCCTGCAGACGACTAAAAAAAGTAAAAACCTCATTTTTACTGATTCACGAACCCTCTTTCCTTTAATCGGAATGTGTTTTTAAAACAACTTTACTTTGCACAAAAAGCAAGACACACATGTCCCTGAATACGCAAAACCTCTTTTGCCGGAATTCCCGCAGATTTAAAGCCCATAAGAGAACATCCATAAGGCCTGCGGCGATCGTGAGTGATAAACAAATATTTGCATCTGAAACAATTAGGGCCGTTTGATAGTACTGTCATTTCTCGGCCTCCAGTACTCTTTATAGCGCTTCCAGATTACTAAAATAGCAAGCGAGACCATAATTAGGTCAGCCGCTATCTGTGTCAATGAAACACCCTGAATAACTGTTAGCTCAACATTTAACATTGGTACGGCAGACAAAAATATAAGCCCCAGTACAAATATTCTGACCCGCAGACAAAAAGCGCATGTAGACTTTGTTCGATTTAATTTCATATCAGAGTGATCGGCAGCATCTTGTATTTTCTTTAGTTTTCTCCGAGCCAAAGGGAGAAAAATTATTCAGCTATTCGAGCAGCAATAATACGGACTTCGAAAAATTCTTGTCTCGTTGCTAAAGCCTTAATGCCACTAATACCGGATGAGACCATCACGCGTCCTTGCGGTTGAATTTTGTCCTTCCATATCGTTGTTTTCAATACTCCCTCGTACCTGATTTGAAGCTGAATGTACGCAATTGAAACAGTTGCATTGTTTATCAGGCTTACCGCGATATCTCCTGCAGGATTAAAAACGAGCTCTGCACTTATATAGCGCTCAGGATAAAGTTGTTGTTGCGCTATCTGAAGGCTCTTACGGGACAAATCGCCTATATTACCTCTTGCGTTTGCAGCCAGGTAAAAGTAGTCCTCGGCCTTTGCATAGTTCTTTGCCGACATTTCTGCCTCACCGAGGTAGTAACTAGCAGCGGGGGTTGGTAACAAAGCGTAGCTAAGTTTAATATCAGTAAGACCTTTCTCTCGTTCGCCTTTGTCATGACGAAGAATTCCGCGCTCCAAATATCCGCTGAAATGGTCCGGATTTTTTCTAATAGCTGTTGAAAAAGCTTTATCCGCATTGTCCCTTTTATTCAGAGCTTTCCAGGCCTTTCCTCGCAGCACCCAGAAAGAAAACTCATTTGGCTGAAGAGCAATCGCTTTGTCTAGCGAGCTTAAAGCACTCCTTGGATCATCTTTCTGTAGAGCCTCCTTGGCTTTTTCTGCAGCTTCGTACGCTAGCTCATCCTTTTTTAACTGCCTAATAGCTGTCTGGAAACGCGTCCTGCCTCGATCGCCGCTCGGCAAGGTTTTAGCCTTTATGCGATTTGCCTCCACTCTCTTCATTGAAGGGGGATGACTAGCAAATAAACCTGACAAGAAACTCGTTGCTTTATCATTGCTAAGAGAGACAAAAGTTTCTTGTAATTCCACCGCGCCCTGTGGGTCATAGCCCGCTTGGGCCATATAATTCATACCGTAATAATCCGCCTCAAGCTCATCATCTCGACCATATTTCGCCAGCCAAGCTGCTGCTCCGGCTTGAGATGCCAAGCTATAAAGTTGATCGTTCCTGTTCTCTTTGACAGTCACTCCAACAGCCATGACCCCGAGGCTAAGGAGTGTCCCGCGGCTCATTTGTGCCGCGCTGTGGCGAGCCGCTGCGTGAACAATTTCGTGACTCAACACTGCAGCAAGCTGAGCCTCATCCTCAAGGTACGTTAAAAGGCCTCGATTAATTGCAATCTTACCCCCAGGCAGGGCCCAAGCATTGGGAACTGAATTGTTAATCACTACGAACTCAAAGGGTAAGTCGGGTTGGGCGCTAAATGTTGCTAATTTTTTACCTACTTCCGCAACATAGCCCTGTAGTTCAGCATCAAGGTAATAATCACCTCCTTGGGCTTGTCGAGAAGGACTATAGTTTTTTTCACCCAAAGTGATTTCTTGCTGTTTTGACATCAACAAGAATTCATTTTGTCCTGTCACTGGGTTAACACTGCAGCTTGTTATAAACAGCATAGTAAGGAGTAATAAATAAATCACTTTGATACGCTTAACAGACATATAGCGTCCTCTTTACGGCAGATAGCCAGTGTGTTTCTATACAACCAATATTGCCGAATTATCGTAGGTAATAATAGGGGTGTAAGCAGTTTTGATGGCTTTTACTCTAAACAGTTGCAATAAAAGTTGATATTATTAAATGACTCTCGATTGTGTACGTACTTTGCTAGGTAACTAAACATGATGCTCACGGTGATTTCACCCGCCAAAAAACTCGACTACAGTAGCTCTGGTTTTGCCAACCAGCACAGTCAACCAGCCTTCTTAGAGCATTCTAAAGAGTTGCTAGAGGGCCTTAAAAAACTGTCGCCTCAGGATGTCTGCGCTCTGATGGGGCTGAGCGACAAGCTCGGTGCTTTAAACTATGAGCGCTTTCAAGAATGGTCGGTGCCCTTCGATAACGACAATGCTAAGCCGGCCGTGCTTGCCTTCAAAGGTGACGTTTACCAAGGACTATCTGCAGATACCATGTCTGCAGAGGATCTTAATTGGGCCCAAGATCATTTGCGTATTTTGTCTGGCCTATACGGCGTTCTGCGCCCACTTGATTTGATGCAGCCTTATCGTCTTGAAATGGGGACCAAGTTTGCTACAGCTCGAGGTTCTGACCTTTACGCATTCTGGGATGGAATTATCAATAAAGAGCTGAACACACTCCTCTCATCCCCTGATTCAGTGTTGCTTAACCTTGCCTCCAACGAATATTTCAAGGCTGCTAAAGAAAAAACCATTTCTAGTCGAATTGTCACGCCTGTTTTCATGGATAACAAAGACGGAAAATATAAGATCATTAGTTTCTTCGCTAAAAAGGCAAGGGGATTGATGGCTGGTTTTATTATTAAAAATAAAATTAAACATGTAGAGAGCATTAAGGCCTTTGATAGCGACGGTTATAGCTTTAATGATGCTATGAGTGAGGGTGATAAGTGGGTCTTCACCAGAGGATAAGCCTCACTAGCTGTCTTTCTCAAATCAAATGTTAATTAAATGACAAAACCTTTTTCCCAGGCCTGTGAGAATAATCGTGGTCCGATATCTCAAGTTCTTGAGCGTATCCTCGTTGACTGCCAATCTGTGTTTGAAATTGGCAGCGGCACAGGCCAGCACGCTGTCTGGTTTAGTCGTGCTATGCCACACTTACAGTGGCAAACCAGTGATCGAAAAGAAAACCACCAGGGGATCAAACA
>Ga0209495_1000230_pt1 | contig 44717 bp, 39 predicted proteins | sample EN1Hudsemesocosm_FD_184629 | JGI IMG/M metagenome (GOLD analysis project Ga0209495, IMG submission 184629) | Methane-oxidizing microbial communities from mesocosms in the Hudson Canyon - EN1E Hudson Canyon (SPAdes) (version 2) | ecosystem: Environmental > Aquatic > Marine > Cold seeps | place...
CGGGGATGTCTGTTCTTCGAAATGTCGGGGCATAGCGCAGTCTGGTAGCGCATCTGGTTTGGGACCAGAGGGTCGGGAGTTCGAATCTCTCTGCCCCGACCACTTCAAATATCTTACACATCCTCGACTAGATATTCTTAATGCGCCCGTAGCTCATTTGGATAGAGCATCGGCCTTCTAAGCCGAGGGTAGCAGGTTCGAATCCTGCCGGGCGTACCATTTTCTATACTGTTAAAATCAGAAACGTTCACATCCCATAATATCTTCATAAACCTAATTAGTTGTTACAAGTCAAATGCTAGATGTCACAAATGACGGTATTAGGTTAAACTTGGCGCGGTTTTATACTTCTATTTGTAATGGATTCGCTTAGTGTTATGCCCCACAAGATTTCGATAATTTCACAATGGTTTTTAACGCGATCACGTAACGTAAAGCGGTTAGTAACGCTAATTACTGACTTTGTGGCGACGGTACTTGCTTTATGGTTAGCCTTTTCTTTAAGGCTTGACGAGCTATATCTGCCAGCACAGCAACAATTATGGATTTTTTTGTTGGCTCCAATATTGTCTATTCCCGTATTTGTGAAATTTGGCTTGTATCGAGCTATCGTACGCTATTTAGGTGTACAAGCGTTATGGAGTGTTGTTAAAGCGACAGTGTTTTATGCGTTGTTATTTGCTGTTGTTGTTTTATTGTCAGGTGTCGAAGGTGTACCACGTACAGTTTACGGTATAAATGCGTTGATCTTGTTGATATTTGCAGGAGGCTCCCGTTTTCTTGCTCGCTGGTGGTTTGTCCATCATGTCGATCAAACTCAAAAAAGTGGTTCAAAACAACGCTACATTCCGCCAGTAATTATTTATGGTGCAGGTATTTCAGGAGCTCAATTAGCTCATGCCCTACAGACTGGGATTCAATTAAAACCAGTCGCGTTTATTGATGATGAAATCAGCCTTCATGGACAGCAGCTCCATGGTTTGAATGTGTATGCGATGAGTCAATTAACTTATTTGATTGAAAAGTATGATGTTAACGAAGTGTTACTAGCATTGCCATCTGTGACAAGAAGTCGTCGACAAGAAATTATTCGATTGTTAGAAGCTTTTCCCGTGCACGTTAGAACATTGCCTGCGTTAGCCGATATCGCTGAAGGCAAGGTTAGTGTGTCTGATATTCAAGAAGTTGAAATAGCTGATTTATTGGGCCGAGAGTCTGTTGCACCAATTCAGCAGTTACTTCAGGCTAATATTACTGGCAAAGTAGTTATGGTGACAGGTGCTGCTGGCTCCATAGGTTCAGAATTGTGCCGTCAAATTGCACAGTTACACCCTAAATTACTTGTGTTATTTGATCTCAGTGAGTTTGGCTTATATGCGGTTGAAAAAGAGCTTGAGAAGACTTCTGTAGATCTACCGATATTTGCTCTTTTGGGTTCAGTGCAGAACGAAAAGCGAGTTGAAGCTATCTGCCGAAAGTTTGGGGTGAATACGGTTTATCATGCCGCTGCCTATAAACATGTACCGATGGTTGAGCAAAATATTGGTGAAGGCATTAGAAATAATATTTTTGGAACGTTGAGTTGCGCTAAAGCAGTGATCGCAGCTGAAGTAGAGACTTTTGTGTTGATTTCAACCGATAAAGCGGTGCGTCCAACTAATACCATGGGAGCAAGTAAACGCTTTGCAGAACTAGTCTTGCAAGGGTTAGCAGAGAATAAAACATTAAATCATAGTACTCGATTTACAATGGTGCGATTTGGTAATGTTTTAGGCTCGTCGGGTTCTGTTGTGCCATTATTTAGAGAGCAAATAGCTGTTGGCGGTCCGATTACGGTTACGGATGAGCGTGTTATCCGCTATTTTATGACTATTCCTGAAGCTGCTGAATTAGTCATTCAAGCTGGAGCAATGGGTGAAGGTGGCGATGTCTTCGTTTTAGATATGGGGGAGCCAGTTAAAATCCTTGATTTGGCTAAACGCATGATCCATTTAAGTGGTTTCAGTTTAAAGAGTGATGAGTTTCTTGATGGTGATATTGAGATCAAAATCACTGGCTTGAGGCCAGGTGAAAAGCTATATGAAGAGTTATTGATTGGTGATAATGTTTCTGAAACTGAGCACAGTAAAATATTGAAGGCTCAGGAAAATGTAATCCCTTGGGAGCAGTTAAATGATATATTATTTCAACTTGAAGAAGCCAATAACTCTTCGGATTATCAGGTGGTTAGAGACTTGTTGCTAACCCATGTTGATGGTTTTCAACCGCAGTGCGAAATTCAGGACTTGTTGAGATAAAGTTTAAAGTCAGTAATTGAATATATTCTTCATGCTTTAAGTGAAAATAATTTTTAGGATGTTCGGTGAGTAATAATATTGTTTGGCATTTGCATCAGTTAACAAAAGATGTTCGTTCGGCTCAAAAAAAGCAAAAAGCATGTATTTTGTGGTTCACAGGGCTAAGTGGAGCAGGGAAGTCAACAATAGCCAGTGCGGTTGAACAAAAGCTATTTGAGCTAGGGCATCATACCTATTTGTTAGATGGTGACAATGTTCGTCATGGCTTAAATAAAGATCTAGGTTTTTCTGATGCTGATCGAGTTGAAAATATCAGGCGAATTGGAGAAATGGCAAAATTATTTGCAGATGCTGGTTTAATTGTATTAACCGCATTTATTTCACCATTTCAATCTGATAGAAGACTGGTACGAGAGTTAGTAGAGCACAATGAATTTATAGAGATTTATGTGAATACACCATTAAAAATATGCGAGCAACGAGATCCTAAAGGGTTATACAAAAAAGCTCGTAAAGGCGATATTAAAGATTTTACTGGTATAGATTCAAAATATGAAAAAGCAGAAACACCTGAAATCACTATCAATACAGATGAATTAAGTATTGCGAGCTGTACTGATTTTATTATCGACTATTTGAAAAAAAATCAAATAATATCTAGTCATGACTGATGCTGAAATACGTTATATAGATGTTTTTAATGGTGATGCGGATGGAATTTGCGCCTTAGTTCAATTGCGAAGGTCTTTCCCTAAAAAGTCATTATTGGTAACAGATGTTAAACGCAATATAAACTTATTAAAACAAGTTGAGGCAAGTGAAAACACTCATATAATGGTGTTAGATCTTTCACTTAAAAAGAATATTAATGATGTTGAACGGCTTCTAGAGCAAGGGGCATTAATTACCTATGTAGATCACCATCAAACTGGGGATATACCAAAACATCAGGGTTTACATACTGACATTGATTTGTCAGCGGATATATGTACGTCACTAATTGTTGATAAGCAGATGCAAGGACAATATCGGGCATGGGCTTTGACCGCTGCATTTGGTGACAATTTATCAGATAAAGCGATGCAGATTGGTGTGGAATCTGGTTTTAGTATTGAACAGCTTGGTCAGTTGAAAGAGTTAGGCACATATATTAACTACAATAGTTATGGCACTAGTATTGATGAGTTATTGTTCCACCCGGCGGTGCTGTATAAAAAGATGGTTAATTTTGATTGCCCCTTTGAATTTATGAAACATGATGACGACATTTTTAATACATTATCAGCAGCATACCAGCAAGATATGAAGAAAGCAGAAAGTTGTCAGCCTATCCATGAGACAGATTACACTGCAGTAATCCAGCTACCTAACGAACAATGGAGTAATCGCGTTAGTGGTGTATATAGTAATGACTTAGCTAACCGGTATCCAAATCGAGCGCATGCCATTATTAAGGAACAAGGAACTGACTGTTTCTTGGTTAGTGTTAGGGCGCCACTTAATAATAAACAAGGTGCTGATGTTTTAGTTAGTCAATTTCCTACAGGCGGAGGACGAAAGGCAGCGGCAGGAATTAATGCGCTGCCTAAAGATTTATTGAATGCATTTATTTCTGCTTTTGATAAACAATATGTTTAATTAAGTTTATTTTGTAGAAGTTTTTAGTAAAGAACTAAAATACTCGAGAATCAGGAAAAGCTATGAAAGGTATTATTTTAGCAGGTGGATCAGGTACACGTTTATATCCGATAACGAGAGGAGTATCAAAACAGTTAATGCCAATTTACGATAAGCCGATGATTTATTATCCTTTATCGGTCTTGATGTTAGCCGGCATTAAAAATATCCTCATTATTACTACTCCTGAAAATCAGCTTAGTTTCCAGCGTTTATTAGGCAATGGCGCTGAATTAGGTATGTCATTTGAATATGTTGTTCAGCCTTCCCCTGACGGTTTGGCGCAAGCTTTTATATTAGGCGAAAACTTTATTGGTGACGATGATGTGTGTTTAGTCCTTGGGGATAATATTTATCATGGTCATGATTTGACCGGACTGTTTGCCACTGCCGTGACCAATGCCCAAATTGAAAAAAAAGCCACCGTGTTTGGCTATCAGGTAGCTGACCCAGAACGATATGGTGTGGCTGAATTTGATGATGCAGGTAATGTTATCAGTATTGAAGAAAAGCCTAGTCAGCCGAAAAGTAATTTTGCGGTCACAGGTCTGTATTTTTACCCTAACGATGTCATTCAAAAAGCTAAAGCTATTACGCCATCGGCACGAGGCGAATTAGAAATTACATCGGTTAATCAAGCATATCTAGCCGAGCAACGTTTAAAAGTAGAATTAATGGGACGCGGGTATGCCTGGCTTGATACAGGTACTCATGAAAGCCTATTAGCAGCGGCTCAATTTATTGAAACTATCGAAAAGCGCCAAGGCTTAAAAGTAGCGTGTTTAGAAGAGATTGCATTTGAACAAGGCTATATCTCGAAACAACAACTTATTGAATTAGCTGAGCCTTTAGCTAAGAATCAATATGGTCAATATTTGCTAAAACGTGCTGAAGAAGGACTTTAAGCGTGCAATTTATATCACAATTAATACCCGATGTTTTTGTTATTGAACCCAAAGAACATGGCGATTCGCGTGGTTATTTTGTTGAAAGCTTTCGTCAAGACCTGTTTGAAGCCGCAGTGGGTTATAAAGTGAATTTTGTACAAGATAATGAATCTAAGTCAGCTAAAGGTGTACTTCGCGGTCTACACTTTCAGTTGGCACCTGATGCTCAAAGTAAATTGGTCAGGGTGATTGAAGGCCGTGTATTAGATGTTGCTGTTGATATTCGCCAAGGTAGCCGCACCTTTGGACAACATATTGCCGTTGAACTCAGTGGGGACAATAAAAAACAAATGTTTATCCCGCGCGGTTTTGCACATGGTTTTGTCGTGCTCAGTGATACTGCTACATTTGCCTATAAAGTCGATAACTATTATGCACCTCAAAGTGATCGTGGCCTAGCCTTTGATGATAAGGAGCTCAATATCGATTGGTTACTACCTAAAGAGCAATTATTGCTATCAGACAAAGACCGTCAGCAACCACGCTTGTCGGAGTTAGAAGCGTGTTTTGATGTCACACAAGACTACTATGTCTGAAATTAAAACGATCTTAGTTACCGGCAGTCGTGGTCAGTTGGGGAAATCTATAAAACGTTTAGTAAGTCACCATTCGGAATATGACTTTGTTTTTGCTACGCGTGACCAACTTGATTTGAGCGACACCAGCAGTATCACCACTTTTTTTCAACAGCAGCAGTTTGACCTTGTTATTAATTGTGCGGCCTATACAGCAGTCGATAAAGCGGAATCCGAACCAGATTTAGCTGACAAGACAAATCACTTAGCAGTTAAACATTTAGCTGAAATAGCCCAGAAACAGCAGACTAAGCTAATCCATATTTCAACCGATTATGTGTTTAATGGTCAGCAATATAGACCTTATATTGAAAGTGATGAAGTCGCACCGCAAGGGGTTTATGGTGTAACTAAACTTAAAGGTGAGCAAACCTTATTACAAACCATGGCCAACAATGCCATCATTATTCGAACCAGTTGGGTGTATTCTGAGTTTGGTAATAACTTTGTTAAAACTATGCTTAAACTTGGTCAAGAGAGGGGTTCACTTAATGTGATTTTTGACCAAGTGGGTACGCCGACGTATGCCCATGATTTAGCTCAAACAATTATGACTGTTGTACAAAGCCAATCTTTTAATCAAGCCACATTTACCAGCGAGATATATCACTATAGCAATGAAGGTGTATGCAGTTGGTATGACTTTGCTAAAACTATTTTTGAAATATCAGATATTGCTTGCAGTGTCAGCCCGATTGAAACCAAAGACTATCCTACACCGGCAACTCGACCACATTACAGCTTACTAAATAAAGCTAAAATTAAACAACGCTATGATCTATCCATACCGTACTGGAAAGATTCATTACAGCTTTGTTTAAATGTATTACAGGAAAACGCATAATGAAAAGCATTTTAGTCACTGGTGGTGCTGGTTTTATCGGCTCAGCCGTTATTCGACACCTCATTAATGATACTGAATATCATGTTATCAATGTCGATAAACTTACCTATGCAGGTAATTTAGAATCGTTACGTTCTGTGAGTAACCATGCACGCTATCTCTTTGAACGGGTAGATATTTGTGATGTTAAAGAAATACAACGTGTATTTTCAGAGTACCAACCGGACATCATTATGCACCTCGCGGCTGAGTCACATGTTGACCGTTCGATTGATGGTCCTGGAGATTTTATTCAAACCAATATTGTCGGTACTTATAATTTATTGGAGCAAGCAAGAAATTACTGGAGTGAACTGGAACCAAGCAAAAAAGCAGACTTTCGTTTCCATCATATCTCTACCGATGAAGTGTATGGTGACTTAGAAGGTACGGAAGGTTTATTCACTGAAATCACACCGTATGCACCTAGTTCACCGTATTCGGCCAGTAAAGCCAGTTCAGATCATCTAGTACGTGCATGGCAACGCACCTTTGGTTTACCAACATTGGTAACTAATTGCTCTAATAACTATGGCCCATACCATTTTCCAGAAAAACTGATCCCATTGGTTATTATTAATGCACTGCAAGGAAAACCTTTACCTGTTTATGGTAAAGGTAATCAAATAAGAGATTGGTTATATGTTGAAGATCATGCCCGAGCTTTAGTAAACGTAGCCATTACAGGTGAAATAGGCGAAACCTATAATATTGGCGGTCATAACGAAAAACAAAATATTGATGTAGTCAGAACTATCTGTGAATTACTCGAAGAACTCGCGCCTAACAAACCGGACGGTGTAAACAAATACCAAGACTTGATTACTTTTGTTACAGATCGGGCTGGTCATGATGTGAGATATGCCATTGATGCCAGCAAAATAGAAAGACAACTTAATTGGATGCCGTTAGAAACATTTGACAGTGGTATTCGGAAAACAGTGCAATGGTATTTAGATAATCAGAAGTGGTGTGAGCATGTGCTAGATGGGACTTATCAACAAAAGTAAAGAGTAATAGGTTCAGAATAGCTACTTGATTTTATGTGAAGTACTCAACTAAATGTTAATAATAGTAGGGCTGCTGTATAATTCGGTTTTCGTTTTAGGGAAGAATAAGACATGTGCGGAATTGTCGGCGGTATTGCTGAAAGAAGTGTGATGCCTATCTTGTTGGAAGGGCTTAGAAGACTTGAGTACCGTGGCTATGATTCTTCTGGTATTGCATTGCTGAGTTCTGAAAATGATATTCAACGTGTTCGTTCCTTAGGAAAAATCAAGCAGCTTGAACATAAAATAGACCAAAAAACTGCCAATTTTACAGGTAATATTGGCATTGCTCACACCCGTTGGGCAACACACGGAATTCCTTCTGAAAATAATGCTCACCCTCATGTTTGTAATAATAAAGTGGCTGTTGTTCACAATGGCATCATTGAAAACTACCAATCACTAAAACAAGCACAAATCAAGGCAGGTTATCGTTTTACCTCTGAAACAGATACCGAAGTAGTCGCTCATGCTATTCACCAACAATTAGAAACAACAGATGATTTGTTGCAAGCAGTAACACAAGTGTTGAGTCAATTTGAAGGTGCCTATGCATTTGGTGTGATTGCCATCAACGATCCAGAAACACTTATTGCCGCCAGGAAAGGTAGCCCATTGGTGATTGGACTAGGCATAGGAGAAAATTTTATTGCTTCTGATGTGTCGGCCTTGTTACCTGTAACTCAAAGTTTCATTTTTCTTGAAGATGGTGATGTCGCAAAAATAACTCGAGATCAAATACTGATTTTTGATGTACAAGGTCAATCGGTCGAGCGGCCGATTAAGCAGTCTAATTTATCGACAACAGCCGTGGAATTGGGCGAGCATAAACATTATATGCACAAGGAAATCTTTGAGCAGCCACAAGCAGTGGTTGATACGCTCGAAGGACGCATCAGCCAACAGCATGTTCTAGTATCAAGCTTTGGTTATGAGGCAGAACAAATTTTTCAAACGGTACAGCAAATTCAAATCATTGCTTGTGGTACAAGTTACCATGCAGGATTAGTTGCAAAGTATTGGTTTGAAGATATTCTAAATATGCCATGCCAAGTTGAGGTGGCAAGTGAATATCGTTATCGTAACCCTGTTGTGCAAAATAATACGCTATTTGTTACTGTCAGCCAATCTGGAGAAACAGCCGATACTTTAGCTGCATTGCAACAGCTTAAATCATCACGGAATTTAAATACTCCTACGCTAACGATTTGTAATGTTGCTGAATCAAGCCTTACTAGAGAGTCAGACTTAACCTGTCTTACTCATGCAGGACCGGAAATTGGTGTTGCTTCAACTAAAGCCTTTACTACTCAACTGGTAGTTTTGGCATTATTATTGGTTAGCATTGGCAAGCTACAAAAAAGAATCACGGATGATCAAGAGCTGCGCATTGTTCAAGGTTTGCAGAAATTACCGAACTTGATTAAGAGCGCTTTAGAGCAAGAAGATACAATTAAAGATATTGCTAAATTATTTTCTGATAAACAACACGCCTTGTTTCTTGGTCGAGGTACTATGTACCCCATTGCTCTAGAAGGCGCATTAAAGCTTAAAGAAATTAGTTATATTCATGCAGAAGCTTATCCTGCAGGTGAATTGAAACACGGGCCACTAGCGTTGATTGATGAAAATATGCCTGTTATTGCTATTGCTCCCTTGGATGATTTGTTAGAAAAGCTTAAATCTAACTTACAAGAAGTTAAAGCACGAGGTGGACAGATGATTGTGTTTGAAGACGAGCAATCACAGCTTAGTTCGGAAAATAGTTTTACAGTTTTAAAAGTAACCAATAATGTAGGTCGTATTACAGCACCAATAACGTTTAATATTGCCTTACAGTTACTGAGTTATCATGTTGCGCTGATTAAAGGTACTGACGTTGACCAGCCTCGAAATTTAGCCAAATCAGTAACCGTAGAATAGATTATATGTTTTAGTGGTGGTAGAGCAGTGTTGTTATAGAAAAATCAAGTTTTTGCATCAAGGATTGATTTCTTTTTAATAAAATCAATGAGCATGATAGCTAGAGACGGATATTATAGTTGATAGAGAGTGATTAGGAAAAATATGTTAAGTGATTTAAAAATTTGTATGGTAGGTCTAGGTTATGTTGGTTTGCCGTTAGCAGTTGAGTTCGGAAAGCAATACCCGACTATCGGGTTTGATATAAATTTACCACGTATAGATGAATTGAAAGCTGGCCATGATAAAACTCTTGAAGTCAGTGATGATGAGCTAAATAAGGCAAAGCAATTGATTTATACAGCATCTGAAAGTAATATTAGAGATGCAAATATTTACATTATTACCGTACCAACACCAATTGACGAGCAGAAGCAACCTGACCTAGGACCATTGGAAAGCGCTAGTCAGCTAGTTGGACGTGTACTTCAGCAGAATGATATTGTTATATATGAATCAACCGTTTACCCGGGAGCTACTGAAGAAGTCTGCGTACCAATCCTAGAAAATGTATCCGGTCTGAAATTTAATCACGGATTTTATGTGGGATATAGTCCAGAGCGGATTAATCCTGGAGATAAAGAGCATCGTGTTACGAATATTTTGAAGGTTACTTCTGGTTCTACTCTCGACATTGCTGAAAAAGTTGATGAGTTGTACAAAAGTATTATTACTGCAGGTACATATAAAGCGACTAGCATTAAAGTCGCGGAAGCTGCAAAAGTTATAGAAAACACTCAGAGAGATGTCAATATTGCTTTGGTTAATGAGCTAGCGCTTATCTTCAATAAGCTGGGAATTAATACAGAAGATGTATTACTTGCGGCAGGGACTAAGTGGAACTTTTTGCCATTTAGACCTGGGTTGGTAGGCGGACACTGCATAGGGGTAGATCCATACTATTTAACTTATAAAGCTAAAGCAATCGGTTACAATCCCGAAGTCATTCTGTCTGGTCGACGTATAAATGATGGGATGGGAGAGTATGTATCTTCTCAGATGGTAAAGTCATTATTGAAAAAGCGTATACATGTTTCTGGTGCTGATATTCTTATTATGGGCTTAACTTTCAAGGAAAATTGCCCGGATTTAAGAAATACACGTGTAGTAGATATTGTGGCAGAGTTACAAAGTTACGATGTAAATGTACATGTCTATGATCCATGGATTGAACCTGATGATGCAAAAAGTGAGTACAACATTGATATGGTTACTCAACTACCCAAAAAACACTATGATGGCATCATTATGGCCGTAGCCCATCAAGAATTTAAGAATATGGGAATATCCGAGATTAAAAAGTTAGCTAAACAAGAAGCGGTTATTTATGACTTAAAATATATTTTCAGATCCGATGAAGTAGATTTGAGATTGTGATGAAAATTTTAGTTACGGGTTCTGCTGGTTTTATTGGTAGTCATCTTGCAAAAAAACTTCTTGAAAGAGGAGATGAAGTTGTAGGACTTGATAATATAAATGACTACTACGACGTAAGCGTTAAATTTGGCCGTCTAGAAAGGTCAGGAATAAAAAAAAACCGGATTGAATATAATACAGCGATACAATCAGATTTGTATCCAAACTATAAATTTATTAAATTAAACCTTGAAGATAAAGCAAACATGATGAAGTTGTTTGCAGAAGAAAAGTTTGATGCGGTTTGTAATTTAGCCGCACAGGCAGGAGTAAGGTACTCACTAACAAACCCAGATGCATATATAGATTCCAATATTATAGGCTTCATGAATATTTTAGAGGCTTGTCGGCATAATAGAGTGAAAAACCTTTCCTATGCATCATCTTCATCAGTTTATGGACTGAATGAAGATCTTCCTTTTAGCACCGAACATAATGTAGATCACCCTATTTCACTTTATGCAGCTTCAAAAAAATCAAATGAACTCATGGCGCACACCTACTCGCATTTATTTGATATTGCCACCACTGGCTTACGTTTTTTTACTGTTTATGGTCCTTGGGGCCGGCCGGATATGGCACTTTTTTTATTCGTAAAAGCTGCACTAGAGGGCAAAGTGATTGATGTCTTTAATAACGGTGAAATGCTGAGAGATTTCACCTATATTGACGATATAGTTGAAGGCGTTATTAGAGTGATTGATAATCCAGCCAAAGCCGATCCAAATTGGAATGGTGTTGATGGTCGAGTCTCTACTTCATCTGGACCGTATAAAATATTTAACATCGGCAATAACAACCCAGTAAAACTTATGGACTTTATTGTTGCGATTGAAAAGAAACTGGGTAAAACTATAGAAAAAAGAATGATGCCAATACAACCAGGTGATGTACCTGCAACCTATGCTGATGTGACTGATCTAGTGGAGAATTTGAAGTATAAACCAGAAACAACCATACAAGAAGGCATCGATAAATTTGTTGATTGGTATATAGGTTTTTTTCAACACTAAATACGGTTAGTATTTGACTAGAATGGTTGGTAGAGGATAAATGAGTAAATTAAGACGGCAATGAATAATAAAAATATTAAAATATCAGGAAGAAGTATTGGGCGGGGAATGCCTAGCTTTATTATTGCTGAAATTGCACAGGCACATGATGGTTCGTTAGGGTTCGCTCACAGTTATATTGATGCTGTTGCATCAACTGGCGCAGATGCGATCAAATTTCAAACCCATATTGCATCTGCGGAAAGCACTAAAGATGAACCTTTTCGTGTTAATTTTTCTTATCAAGATTCGAATAGATATGATTATTGGAAGAGGATGGAGTTTACTTTTGAGCAATGGGAGGGATTAGCTGAACATTGTCGAGAGTTAGGTCTTATGTTTTTAAGTTCTGCATTTTCAGTCGAAGCAGTAGAGCTGTTAGATAAGTTAAATATGCCTGCGTGGAAAGTTGGATCTGGTGAAGTGAATAACCCATTGATTCTTTCTGCAATGATGGAAACAAATAAGCCTTTATTATTAAGCTCAGGAATGAGTGGTTGGGATGAAATAAATAAAGCAGTAGAAACTATCATTGATAATGAAAAACCACTAGCACTCTTTCAATGTACAAGTAAATATCCAACTGCTTTACAAGATGTAGGTTTGAATGTTCTATCTGAGATGAAACACCGTTTTGATATACCAATAGGATTATCTGATCATTCCGGCTCTATTTACCCTAGTTTAGCTGCACTAGGTCAAGGAGTTGAGTTGCTTGAGGTTCATGTTGTTCATTCAAAAAAAATGTTTGGGCCAGATACAAAATCTTCAATAACAATAGAAGAGCTAGCCATGCTTTGTGAAGCAAGAAATGCATTTTATGAGATGGAAAGTAACCCCGTAGATAAAGATAAAATGAGTATTGAGCTTCACTCATTAAGAAAGTTATTTAATAAAAGTGTTGCATTAAAAGATAGTTTTCCTGCTGGTACGATACTAGAAAAGAGTATGTTAACGACCAAAAAACCGGGAACAGGGATTCCTGCTGAGAAAATTGAAGAATGTATTGGAAAAGAGCTTAAAACTGATAAAACAGTTGATAGCGTTCTAGACTGGAAAGATATGGGGTTGATTGATGGAAAATAAGAAGGTTCGTAAAATAGCTGTTGTCGTGGCAAGTCGAGCAAACTACGGAAGAATTAAATCTGTATTACAAGCAATTAAGGATCACTCGAACCTTGAATTGCAGCTTATTGTTGCAGCCTCTGCACTACTATATAGATATGGTGAAGTGGTCAATATTATTGAGGATGATGGCTTTTTGGTAGCAGCAAAAGTTTATTCCATAATTGAGGGTGAAAACCTTACGACGATGGCAAAGTCTACAGGTCTTGGAATCATTGAGCTTGCGACACTATTTGAAAACTTATCTCCTGATACCGTTTTAACGGTAGCAGATAGGTTTGAAACATTAGCTTCAGCTGTTGCTGCATCCTATATGAATATAACTGTCGCTCATACTCAAGGAGGAGAAGTTACAGGCTCCATTGATGAAAGTGTGAGGCATGCGATAACTAAGCTCTCCCATATACACTTGGTTGCTACGGAAAAATCAAAAGATCGAGTTATTAAAATGGGGGAAGATCCTAAAAAAGTATTCAACACCGGATGTCCAGCCATTGATGCAATAGCGCATATTGATTTGTCACTGCCGAGTTCATTTTTTGAGGCATATGGTGGTGTCGGTATAAACATTGATCAATCAAAACCATATATTGTGGTACTACAGCATCCTGTTACAACAGAGTTTGGGTCTGGTCTACAGCAAATTAATGAAACTTTAAATGCAATTAAAAAAATTGGAATGCAAACAGTGTGGCTTTGGCCAAATGTTGATGCTGGTTCAGATCACATATCAAAAGGCTTAAGAATGTTTAGAGAAAGAAATAGGGATTTTCCTATTCATTTTTTTAGAAATTTTGAAGTAGAAGATTATGCCCGATTAATCAATAACTGTATCTGCCTGGTTGGAAACTCATCAAGTGGTATTCGTGAAGGATCATTTTTAGGAACGCCAGTAGTAAATATTGGAACACGTCAAAATAATAGAGAAAAAGGAAGTAATGTTATTGATGTGCCTTATAAGGCTGAACAAATTGAAGTCGGTATAAGACGGCAAATAGAACATGGAAAGTATTCACAAGAACTATTATTTGGAGATGGCTCTAGTGGGAAACGTATTGCGGATTTATTAGCAAATGAAGAACTTTCGGTTCAAAAAAGTATTACATATTGAGATCACATTAAATTATGAATGACAATAAGACTAAAACCGGAAGTAAGAAAGAATTCGATGAGAACTGGAAGACAAGGAAAGAAACATCCTACGGTCACTGGACTAGAGGAATGCCTAAAAATCAAGTCCAATTAGCATTTAGATCGCACTGGGAAGTTTTTAACGAATTAATAGGAAAGGCAGCCCATAAAAAAGGAAAAGCACTTGAAGTAGGATGTGGGCGTGGAAGTTTATCAAGCTATTTTGTGGATAATGGTTGGGATGTTACATTACTGGACTATTCCGATAGTGTTTTAGAGGCAGCAAAAAGTATTTTTAAGCAGAATGGGCATAAGGCAGAATTTGTGCAAGGCGATGCAAACTCCCTTCAGTTTGAAAATGATAGCTTTGATATTACCTATAGTATTGGTTTATTAGAGCATTTTGAGGATGTAAAGACACCGATTTCAGAACAATTGAGAATATTAAAACCAGGAGGTTGGTTTTTAGGATATATCGTTCCTGAAAGGCCTGATAATTTACAAAAATACTTCAACTGGGTAAATAAATCACTGAAGTTTTGTGCGAGTATATTCTCGAAAAAAGATGAAGATAAACAAGAAAAAGAAGAAATATTCAGAAGTGATAATTATTCACAACATTATTTGAGTGCAATGGAAGGGTTAGAGTATGAAGAGCTTCATGTATTTGGTATGTATTCGATGCCAATGGTGAGTCATAGCCCTGAATTCCCATTTTCACTTCTACCTAAACCACTAGAATGGGTACTGGCACGCATATTCCAAGGGGTGATGTTTGTCAGAAAGTTGATAACGGGCAAGCATGGTTGGATCTGCTCAGAACAGATGGGGCAAGCTTTTTTAATCGCTTTTAGAAAACCATCTTAATGACGTTGAAGATTTTAAATCTTGAACCTCAAGGCTATAGTGAGTCAGCAAGACAAATATTGGATAGTTTTGGTGATGTCATAGAGGGGCCTTTCGAACGTGGAGAGTTAATCAGGGCAATTGATGAGGTTGATATTCTAATTGTTCGACTAGGACACAAAATAGATAATGAAATAATTTCTCTTGGGAAAAAGCTAAAAATTATTGTTAGTGCTACCACTGGCTTGGATCATATTGATCTCGAATATGCTTCAAAGAAAGGAATTGAAGTATTAAGTCTAAAAGGGGAAACCGATTTTTTAGAAACACTTACCGCAACGGCAGAGTTGACATGGGGTCTACTATTATCGCTGCTCCGAAAATTACCTGCTGCTACCACTCATGTTGTTGAGGGTGGCTGGGAACGAGATCTATTTAAGGGCTTTCAATTAAAAGGTAAAACATTGGGAGTATTAGGATATGGGCGGTTAGGCAAGATTGTTGCTGATTACGGACGATCTTTTAGGATGAATGTTCTTGTATCAGACCCATTTGTTCACGAGGTTCCATCATGGACTGAAAATGTCAATTTTGAAGAACTGCTGAATAGTTCAGATGTTATTTCTATTCATGTTCCACTGGAATCTGAAACGGTTAAGTTGCTTGCTGATGAGCAATTTAAAATGATGAAAAAAGGAGCGGTCATTATTAATACCTCTCGAGGTGAGATAATTGACGAGGGTGCATTATTAAAATCATTACTATCTAACCATGTTGCCGGCGCAGCATTAGACGTATTAGCGAATGAAGTGAGCTTATCACCTGACTGGTTAATTGATACTGCATTGCATAAATATGCTTGTGAGCATGATAATTTGTTGCTGACACCTCATTTAGGTGGTGCGACGATGGAATCTATGCGCGATGCTGAAGAATTTATGGCAAATAAATTGTCGATGTATGTTAATAAAACAAGTGATCGAGAATAAGTATGGCAACGAAATGTTTAGCCGTAATACCATGTAGAGGCGGCTCTAAAGGTGTTCCGCGTAAAAATATTCTTGATTTAGGAGGTTTACCTCTTGTTGTTCATTCAATTAAAGCTGCACAAGAATCTAAATTCATAACGAGAGCTATTGTCAGTACGGACGATGAAGAAATTTCTGAGGTGGCAAAGAAATACGGTGGGGATGTCCCTTTTGCTCGGCCTGCAAATTTAGCTACAGATACAGCACGAAGTGTGGATGTTTGTGTACATGTTTTGAATGAGTGTATAAGGGCGGGAGAAGACTATGATTATTTTGTTTTGTTGCAACCTACCACTCCGTTAAGAAGTGCGAAAGATATAGATGCGACTATACAGCTTCTGGTTGATAATCCAGATTATGATTGCGCTATTACTGTAAAAGCGGTGGGACCATCACATCCTAATTATCTATATATACAGGCGAACAAGGCTAATGAGATGAAGCCTTATATTTCTGGAAATGTTGAAGAAAAGAGAAGACAAGAGTTTGAAGACGTTTTTGTACGAAATGGTGCGGTATATGTTGTTAGGTCAGACTTCTTATTGAAACAGAAAGCGTTGATCGCAGAAAAAGTAATGACTCATATTATGTCAGAAGAGTCATCGGTAAATATTGATAATGAATTTGATTTGTATCTAGCAAGACAAATATATGCTCACTATTACCAAGAATAGTACTTATTAATAAAGTTTAGTGATTGTTTAACAATTAGTAGTGCTTATATTTAATGTAAGTAAAACAGTTTTTAGCTGCGATAATGACTATCGTGTATATGGTGAAAAGGCATGACGGTACGTATAATACCGAGGTTAGATGTAAAAGGTCCTAACCTTGTAAAAGGAATTCATCTAGAAGGTTTGAGGATTCTGGGACCAATAGAGGCCTTTGCTGAGTATTATTATGACAATGGAGCTGATGAGCTTTTGTATGTTGATGCGGTGGCTTCACTTTATGGGCGAAATAGCTTAGTTGATATTATAAAGTTAACATCGTCTAAAATTTTTATTCCATTGTGTGTGGGAGGAGGGCTTCGGTCAATTGGTGATATTGCTACCGTATTGCGTGCTGGAGCTGATAAAGTTGCCATCAATACTGCAGCAATTCAGAGACCTGAATTGATACGAGAGGCATCGAAAATTTTTGGTTCTTCTACTATTGTTGTATCCATTCAGGCAGTAAAACGGCCCAACGGACAGTATGAGTGTTTTATCGATAATGGACGTGAATCAACAGGTATAAACGTCCATGAGTGGGCAAAAAAAGTAGAAGAGTTAGGTGCAGGAGAAATATTACTAACATCAGTCGATAAGGAAGGAACAGGTCAAGGATATGATTGTGAATTAATAAATATGATCGCACTTGATGTCGACATTCCTGTTGTTGCAGGAGGTGGCGCAGGCTCTAAAGAGCATGTCGTCGACTCTGTAATTAAGGGTCGAGCTGATGCAGTATGCATGGCATCAATATTACATTATGATACCGTGCAGAAAATTGAAGTCGGTGATATAAATGAACTTGCGTTTGGGGCGACAGCGGAAAGAAGGAATGCCGCTGCACGAATCAAGTCAACAACATTGTCCGATGTGAAAAACTATTTACGAGAATCTGAAATAGACGTTAGGTACTAGTCGTTGATATTAAATTGTAAGGCGTGAGAGTGGAAATGAAAACTAAACATGGTTTGCCAAAAGATGTGATTTTTTGTAAGAGATGCCTGATGTCTAATCAGCGTCCTTCTAGTTCGCCAGAGTTTCGAAAGACTTCGAGCAAAATTAAAACGGCTGGTTTTGCAGATGATGGAATATGTGATGCTTGCCACTATTATGATTTCAAAAAATCACTTGACTGGGATGACAGAGAGCGCCAGTTAAAAGAACTATGTGACCGTTATAGAAGGAATGATGGAAGATATGACGTCATTGTTCCTGGTAGTGGTGGTAAAGATAGCATAGCGGTAAGTCACGTACTTAAATACCAATATAATATGAACCCACTTACCGTGACTTGGGCTCCTCATATGTATACCGATGTAGGCTGGCGAAACCTACAAAATTGGTTGATGGCGGGATTTGATAATGTTCTGGTTTCTCCAAACCCAAAGATACACTCAATTATGACGAGATTGGCATTTGAGAACCTTGTGAACCCATTTCAACCATTTATTATTGGACAGAGAAGCATTGCTCCGCGTGTGGCGCTACAGTATGACGTACCATTCATTATGTATGGTGAAAATCAGGCGGAAGCTCATAATTCGTTTGATGAAAACCTTAGTCCACTTATGAATTCTGAACATTTCACAAGAGAATCTGTTGATGACCCTTTATTTTTTGGTGGTGTTCCAATGCAAGAGCTACCAGAACACGGAATTCCTTTAAATGAGATAAACCCATACTTACCGTTATTACGTGAGGACTTTGATAAGAAGAATGTTGAAGTACATTATATGAGTTATTACATGAATTGGTCACCGCAAGCAAACTATTATTATGCAAAAGAACATGCAAATTTTGAGTCCAATCCTGATGGACGAAGTGAGGGTACCTATAGTAAGTATTCGAGTCTTGATGACAAGTTAGATGGCCAACACTACTACACTATGTACGTTAAATTTGGTCAAGGTCGAGCGATGAATGATGCTAATAGAGATATTCGAGATGGCTTTATTGACCGTGAAGAAGGACTTGCTCTTTTGAAAAAATATGATGGAGAGTTCCCTAAAAAGTACTTCCCAGAAGTATTAGCCTATATGGGGATCACTGAGGAGCGATACTGGGATGTTTTGGACTCTGCGAGATCACCTCATTTATGGGACAAGAAGAATGGTGAGTGGACAATGCTCCGTCCAACAGAATAAGTTATTCGACACTTGAACGATTATTTTTTTAGATTTGTAAAGGTATATTCATGGCATCCTCTAAATGGAAAACGTGGGAAGAATTATCAGAAATAACGCATGGTAAAACAGTTATATTCTGGGGCGCATCAAATTGGGTGGAAAGAACAATAGATATATTGCCAGTGAAAGCTGCATATATAGTAGATAACAACCCTAATAACTTAGGCATACAATACGCTGGATTAAATGTAGATACACCCCAAAAACTGCTCAATGAAAATAAAGACGATATATATATCATTATCTGTACTGGTAACTATGTCAGTGTAATAGACGAGTTAGAAGAGTTAGGTTTTGTGATGGGGGATAATTACTGTGTCAGCCCGTTAATGAATGAAAGAAAAAACAAGGATGACTTTAAGAATGTAGACCGAACAATATTAGTTAGTTCTCCGCAGCATATATTTAAGGATGATTGTGGTGGTGGTATCTATGAGTGCTATACCAAAACAAATAAAGTGAAGAAAGTTTACACCGGGAAAGCTAGGGGTATGTCTTATTGCGGTGATAAGCTCTTAATCATCGACATGCTACGTGGAATTGTGATTCTAGACAAAGACTACAATGATGTCGGCTGCATTGAACTACAATCTAATTGTGAAGCTCATGGGCTTCACTATGATGAAATGTCAGAGCGAATTTTTGTTGGTCAGCCAGGCAGAGATTCAATAGCAATTTATTGTGCTAAGAATAAATCTTTAGTTAAAGAAATATCAATTTCTGATAAGTGGGAAAAGAATAAAAAAGATAATCACCATGTGAATGATGTTTATGTTCAGGGTAATTCATTATTTGTTTCTATGTTTTCTTTTTCTGGGAACTGGATGAATGAAGTATACGATGGTGGGATTGTTGAAATTGATATCGAAACTGGTGAGATATTAAATGAAGTCGTTTCGGGGTTATGGATGCCGCATAGTGTGTCAAGGTACAATGGACAGCTATGTTACGTTGATTCTATGCGAGGAGCATTGTACAACACCACTTGGAAGAAAGTCGGACACTTTTATTCATTTATTCGAGGGCTTGATTTTGATGGGGATTATTATTATGTGGGCACATCTGAGCATAGGTATCCAGAAAAGTTATTAGGTGTTTCTGAAAATATTAGTCTTGATACGGGATTTTTCATTTTTAATCCAGAAACGAAGATGTCACGTTTATTTCAGTTGACAGAGACTGAAACGGTACATTCTGTTCTGGTAAAAAAAGGTAGTGAGTAAGACTAAATACTTCCTATGAATATTGATAGAGAACCACTCATTGCTATTGTTGATATTGGTCGTGGCAATTTGCTTAGTATTGCACAAGCGTTCAACTATGTTGGATTGCAGTGTGTAATATCAAGTGATCATGATGTAATCCAACGGGCAGATGCTATTGTATTACCTGGTGTCGGTGCCTTTGGTGATGCAATGCAGGTGCTTAATAAGTACGATCTAGTACCGTTACTTAGAGACTGGGCTGAGAGTGGAAAGTATTTGATTGGTATTTGTTTGGGTATGCAATTACTCTTCACGGAGAGCGATGAGTTTGGAACAAACAAGGGCTTAGATCTTATAAGTGGGAATGTCATAAAACTCCCTAATGCTCAAAGAAGTGATGATGAGGTTTATAAAGTGCCTCAGGTGGGTTGGAATACAATTTACTCATGTCCTAATAACATTATTGAGTGGGACAAAACACCATTAAAAGGTATTCATGAGCAAGAATACATGTATTTTATGCACTCTTATTATGTTCAACCCTCAGATGATAGTGTCGTCCTGACAAAAACAAATTACGCAGGTGTTGAATATTGCTCTTCCATTTATAGTGATAACGTGATGGCATTTCAATTTCACCCAGAGCGTAGCGGAAAATCTGGTTTAGCTTTATATAGCAACATTGCGGATAAAATACGCAACAAGAATAATGTAACTTTACTTGGATGAGTATTGTATTTGTTAATGTTGATGATGCTTATATACGCGATCTCGCTGTTGAATTATTGAGTAACGACACTCCGATAACTCATCTTATTACCACTGATATAGAGGGGCTATCAAAAATTCAAGATAGCCATAGTGTAAATGTCATTGACTCGAACTTGTTATATCAAGCTGATTCGGTTGCATCTTTAAAAAACACTCAAGAAGACATGCCTTTTGTTGGTTGGTTTGAAGAAATGGCTTCTTGTGAAAGTATGTTCCTTTCAATAACGGACAGTTATAGTTTTTTTCCTTTAAGCGTAAGAAAGAGAAAGAAGTTATTTCGAAATTTATGTCTATACTGGAACGCTTTATTACGATCTAATTCAGTTAGCCATATTTTTTTTCCATACTCGCCCTCTCAAGGGTGGGATACAGTTCTTTATTCTGTGGCAAAAACACTCAATATTAAGACGACAGTTTTGGTTAGAACCTCAATTCAAGATCGAGTACTGTTATTAAATAACTTTCGAATGATGAGCAAAGTCCCTTTAGATTACTTACATGCGGAAGCATCTGATAGCATTCAACGATCTTTGGGCGCTGATCTTTGTACAGCTCTCAAAGAGGAAAGTAGTTGGGTTGAGTATTCAAATAAGAGAAATTGTAATGTGCTTGGAAAGGATTCAAGTCAGCACTCTTTGAAAAACAGGTGTATTAGTTTTTTTAAATCTGTTGTTAAAGGCTTATGTGAAACTGTAAAAAGAGTAACAACAATTTCTACAAAAAAAGAATTTAAAAGCAAAGCTGCATTGTCTATGAATTCAAAAAGTGTGAATTGGTCTCTGTATTTGGTGTATTTTTTTTCGTTATTTCGAATAAGGAAATTGAAGTCATACTACGATGAGCATTCACAGCCTTTAAATACAGAAAGAGCATATGTCTATTTTGCATTACATAATGATCCCGGTAGGACAACTCAGCCAGAAGGAGGGGTATTTGAAGACCAATATCTAGCCATTTCCATGCTTTCTCAGTCATTGCCTGAGGGATGGATCTTGTACGTGAAAGAGCACCCCCGACAGTTTGAAACATCATATGAATCGATTAAGCAAACACATTATCGCAGTAGCAATGATTATGATGAACTGCTTAAATTAGAGAATGTACATTTGTTGTCCATGGATTGTTCAAGGAACAGTGTTATTTCTCAGGCAAGTCTAGTTGCAACTATTACAGGAAGCGTTGGTTGGCAAGCACTTAACCTTGGTAAACCATGTATAACTTTTGGCTATCCTTGGTACTCAGCGTGTAATAGTTGTTATATAGTCGAGTCAGTTGATGATTGCAGGGTTTTATTTAACGTTATTAGCGAATTATCACAGGCAGAAGTGAAGCGAGATGTTCTTCGGTTTGTTAGTTATATAAACGATCAGTTAGTTATTGGATCAAGCAGGAAGATATTTGCTGAAATGTCACCGCGGTTATATGGTGAGCTTGTATCGAATCTTGCAATAGCGATGAATGCTATATTTAGTAATACTCAAATACGATTAGAAGAAAGCGATGGAAGTCAGAAATAAAAAAATTTTAGGATTAATCAATGCTAGAGGTGGCTCAAAAGGCATACCTAGAAAGAATATTAAAAACTTAGCAGGCAAACCATTGATAGCCTATACAATCGATGCCGGATTGGGTTGTACATTCATAGATGATTTAGTTGTCTCTACTGATGATGAAGAGATAGCATTAATTGCAAAAAGTTGTGGTGCACAGGTGCCTTTTATTCGGCCTTTAGAATTAGCACAGGATGATGTACGTCAGATTGACTCAGTATTGCATGCGATCGACTATATGGAAAATAAACATCAAATAAAATATGACTGGATAGTATTATTGCAACCAACATCTCCATTTAGGACCGCTGAGGATATTAATAAAGCTTTTGAGTTGATGGCAAAAGAAGGAGCTGAATCAGTGATCAGCTTTTCACCCGTAGAGAATCATCATCCTTATCATATGTATAGTGTTGAACACGGTCATCCTAAGCCTATTATTGATTTCAAAAGAAATAATATGCAAAGGCAAAACCTTCCGAATGTTTATATTGTGAATGGCGCTATTCGCATTTCAGCTAGAGACTATGTTGTTGGACATAAGAGTTTTTTCTCGGATAACTCATGCGCATATGTGATGCCGCGTGAGAGATCAGTGAATATAGATGATCCCTTCGATTGGGAAATTGCAGAATTTATGGTTTCGCGAGATGGCAATTAAATTGTTGAATTTTTATAGGTGGTGTTATGGGAACAAATATGAATAAAATTAATGGAGTGGTCACTGTAATGGTGTCACCAATGGATAAAAATGGAAACCCAGATAAAGACGGTATTCATAAATTGGTTAACCATCTTATTGGGCATGGTGTAGCAGGGATATGGTTATTAGGCTCAACCGGCGAAGATATTAATATAACACGCAAAAATAGACTGACCATTATTGATGAAACGGTTAAAGCTGTTGATGGACGGATACCTGTTTTAAGTGGGACGGGCTTGATGAATACAGACGAGATCTTAGAATTTATTGATGATATTGGCGATATTCCTTTGGATGGAATTCATGTCATTTATCGCGATACTAAACAGAGTGACGCTCGAATGATTGAGTCATTAACTCGATTAGCTGACAAGTCTAGGTTTCCTATTTGGCTTTATAATAACATTAAGCGTGGAAAACCATTATCTCATCAAGCACTTGAGGTCTTGCGTCACCACCCTAATATTAAAGGGGTTAAGTATGGCGCTTTTTATCATATGCCATTTATTCGAGCTGCAATGCTTGAAACCCCAGATTTCCAGGTGATGTCTGCGGGAAATTTTTTCTATTCCCTTCTTTGTTATGGCGGAACGGCAAGCACTGTAAGTGATGCCAACTGCTGGCCAGAAGAGTACGTCAAATTGCATCGACTCTATACAGAAGGTAAACAAAAAGAAGCTAGAGATTTGCAATATAAACTAATCGAGTTGTCTAGTAGCTTTCCTCGTACAGATAATGGTGAGAATTGTGCTGAGGAAAAATATATTCTTTCACTTAGAGGAGTTTGTTCTGAGTACGTCAATTCATCCTATAGAATTCTGACTGATATCGAGAAAAAACAGTATCGTGAGATTCTTGAAGCGTATGGTTTTGATTGGGTTTAGTGTTTAAACTTTTTTTGATCAGTAGATAGTAAAGGTAAGAAGTTTTTATGAGGATTATTTATTCATGTCCTGGGGCTATGCTACAAGTTTATTATGATCTACATCAAGAGCTTAGCAAGAGAGTTGATATTGAGGATGTGGGGTTTTATGTGTCAGAGAGACAATATTTTGAAAACTTCTGTAAAGCTAATCCTGAATTTACAAGTAACTACAAATACTTAGCTGAATGGGAAGTGCTAGATAAAATATCTGAACAATATGATATCGAAAAGCTGAGTATGTATCAGCAGAAATACTTTAATGAGTATTCCATGTGGTACTCAATGGTGGCAGATAGAAGAATATTTTTAGGTAAGTACACGAAAATAAAACAGGATCATCAGCCATCGTATAGCTATGAACAAATGATGTCATTACTAGAAAATAGCATAGTAATGACAGAAGATTTTTTTCAACAAATTGAACCTGATATTGTTGTTGGACTTACTTCGGCTACATTCGGAGATCATATTATTTTTGGTATGGCAGAAAGTTTGGGCATTAGGTTTATGAACCTGCGCCATACAAAACTGAAAAATTATATGACGTACACCGTTGGCTTGGATGAGAAGTATAGCCATGTTAGTAAAATGTGTGAGCTGTTAGAAAAACAAGCTGTAGAAGTGGAAGAAAACGTAAACGAAGAGGTTGAAAACTATATCAGTGCTGCTCAAGGTGGCAAGGTGGCCTACAGTGGCCATCGAAAATTTGAAATGAAGTGGCAGTCACTGCTACCCGGCATGATAACTGATGGCTTAAAGGCCTTATTGGTCGATGTGAAATATTTAGGAAAGGAAAAGGATCACCATACTAAGGCAACGAGAACACAATTATTTATACAGGATAGGCTGTTTCGAGTTGCTAGGCTTTTTTACCAAGAACATAAATTCAAGTCAATTTATAAATCGATAGATGATGTGTGTGCAAGAAAGTATATATTCTTCCCTATGCATGCTGAGCCAGAAGTTTCTTTGTCGGTAATGGCAAAGAATTACCAGAATCAGATTGAAGTGGTTCGTAATATTGCAATGCAATTGCCAATAGAATATAAATTATTGGTGAAAGACCATCCGAGAAATTTGGGTCGTAGAAGTACGAAATATCTGCAGAAAGTTTTGGAAATACCCAATGTTGACTTGATTGATCCTAGCGTAAATTCAATTGATATTATCAGGCAGTGTGATATGTCAATTATCTTAAGTGGTTTTGTAGGTTTTGAAGCAGTGCTGCAGAAGAAACCAGTAATAACGTTAGGAAAAACGATGTTAAGTCTCCTACCTGATGGAATGGTAAAACATGTCAGTAATATCACAGCGCTTAGAGTTGAGATGTTGAATATACTTGAGAACTATGAATATGATCATAGAGCATTACATCACTATCTTTATTCTATAATGAGCCAATCTGTTCCAATTGACTTGATGTCTGTATTACTGAGGAAAAAAGGACGAGAAGGGAAGTTATATACAAAAGAGTTATATGAACAAAATATAAGTAATTTAGCCGATAACCTGATCCAAAGAATTGATAATGGTTCTGTTGGCAAGAAAGATTTTGTTCGTGCCGAGCACTAGAAATGCTAAATTTAAGAACTTATTTTGGATGGTAGAGCAGATAAATAATTGCTGTATCAATTCATGTGCCTGAATACAGGTTTCTTTCATTAAATAAATAGAAATAGATCTAGTGATAAATAATCAAACAGTAAAACGAATAACATATCTTTTATCTTTGGAGAAGAACAAAGTGATTGTATTGTTGTTTGTGTCGATACTACTGGCCTTTTTAGAGTCTGTGTCAGTTGCCTTGATATTTCCTATAGTTGGCTTGATTGTTTCGGGTGAAATTTCTAATTCGTTACAGTTTGTGATAGAGACTTTCGGATATAATGATTTTCAGGATAAGCACACGATAGTGATAATAGTACTGGCCTTGTTTATTGTCGTTACAGCACTAAAAGTTGTAGTATTTATTTCGAATCTTTTTTTGATATCAAATTTCACAGAAAATTTACGACGTCAAATAGCCGTTAAAAGTGCAGAATATTGCATAAGGTCTAAGATTGGTGAAACATCTAGATCGGATATGTTTCATATAGCATTACAGGAAAGTGGCTCATTGTCGAAGGTGGGAAGAGATATCATTGATATGGTCACCCACTTTTTAGTATTGGCTTCAATCTTATTTATACTTGTTAGTGTAAATAAGAATATGGTCAGCGCTTTTTTGATAGTCGGCATTGTTGTATATGCGATGTATCGTTTTTTCTTAAAGAATTATTCTCTTGTTCTCGGCAGAAAACGAATCAAGGTTGCCAATCGAATAACGTCACATATTAAGCAGATTATTGATGGATCTAGAGATCTATTTACTTTGCGGGTGCAGACATTTCATCAGCGATACATAACGGATTCTTTTGACGGATATGGACGTATCATCGGCCAGGTTAATAACCTAAGGCGATCGCCTATTAAGATAATTGAATTGCTCATTATTATCCTATTTTCAATTATGTTACTTTTAAATCTAGACTTAATCGAAGAAAATAAAACTGAATTTTTTAGTTCTTTAGCAGTTTTTTTTGTTGGCTTACTAAGAATGGGTAGTGCGTTTGCTAGTTTGTATGGGGTGATACTATCAATTTCAAGTAAATTACCAGTAGTCGATAAGGCATTTGAAACAATATTTTCAAACTATCCAAACTCAGAACAAGCTGAGTTGCCTCAATTTATGGATGAAGTTAATAGCTTGCACATTCAACACTGTGAGGGTAAAAGAACTGGAGGTGAAACGTTATCGCTAAAAGATTTTCATCTACAGAAAGGTAATATTCATGCGATTTTGGGTGAGAGTGGTATAGGTAAAACGACGTTGAGTTATATGTTGTGTGGATTGATGAAGACAGAACGGTTCTCGGTTAGCGTGAATAATGAAATATTAGAGAGTCAAGATAAGTTTAGAGAGAAGGTAAATGTAGTTTATGTTCCCCAGTTGCCAGTATTTTTTGATACTACATTGTTAAATAATTTACTTATTGGCTCGGAATATAAATCTGTTGAGGAAGTAAAGCAGGTTATTAAATTAGTGGGATTATCAGAGTGGCTTAATTCTTTAGAGGATAAAGAAAACCAAATTTTAGGAGATAAGGGGCTGCAACCGTCAGGTGGCCAGATGAAACGTTTAGCTTTAGCTAGAGCGTTGTTATTGGAACCACAAGTTCTTATTATTGATGAACCTACATCAGGTTTGGATAATGCATCAGAAGATAAAATTATTGAGTTGCTACAAACTTTGAGTGAGACCCTGATCGTTGTTGCTGTAACACATAGCGATAAGCTTAAAGAAGTCTCACATTATGTGAGACTTCTTTAAATTATTGAAGTTGAACGACGGCTCCCAATCTTGGAGCTTGTATCGATATTAGGCAATAGCCGAAGACAAAGTAAATAAAGGATTTTTTGGGAATCAAGATGGAACAAACTACTAACTTTAATTACAAAAACTTATTCACTCTGATGTTTATAATTTTCATCACATTCCTCTCACTAAATACTTTTAGAATGGTGTTTTTCACTAGTATTGATAATTCGGTTTTTAGATTTTTCAGCACATATTTGGGAGTCGTTATAATCGGGTTTTTCGCATTAGGCATACATTTTATATCCTATAGAAAGTCAGTGAATAAATTCACGTGGTTTATTCTCGGCTATTTAGTGTTTGCTAGTTGTTATGACATGATGGGTATAGAACTAAGCTACAGTAAGATCAAAGAAATTGTAGTGTTTAACAAGCTAAATCAAGGTGTTTTTATTGCGATTGTTAGTTTCACCCTATGGAAACGAGCTTATAAAGATAATGAGGCTATAGTTTTTAATACTTTTCTCCTGCTAGTCACTGTTTTAATAATTATTAATGTCACAATGATTTTTCGTTATTTGTTCGATTATTCACTTATTGATAACCATGCTAGCTTGAATAATAATCGCTTGAGTTTAGAAATGCTGACATTAGTGTCTGTTCTCCTCACTATGCAATTGAGGCAGCCAATACGAAAAAGAGTCTTAGTGGCAGCGTTGTTTTTGGTTGTGACGATGCTCGCTGTTTTTTACTCTTCTAGGTTTGTCATTCTTGGAGCAATGTTAATTATTGGATCAATATTCTATGGTGAGTTTGCAAAAAATTACACACTGCATTACTTGGAAAAACTAATTTTACTAGCAGCATTTTCAGTTGCTGTTTTTGGTATGTTTGATGCCCATTATAATTGGTCAAGAACTGCGATAGTTAATAGTTTCCCCGCGGTAAGTCAACCAGGAACGCAATTTGAGAATAAAGTCAGAAAAAATATTGATTTAAAAAAAGGTGGTACTGACGTTCATTTAATCATAGCGGGTCTGTTGGGTAAGGATATTACAGAGGATGGTACAGCAGACTTAGATTTGAACACACTAAGTGTTATATCGAGACTATCGAACGGAATCCAATCCTTAAATTCATTTGCTAACTTTCCATTTGGACAAGGTTCAAATATTGCGAACAAAAGAAGAGCTTTCGGCCACAGTAACCATTCTGTTTTTCTTCGAAGCCTAGAAGCATATGGGGTATTCTTTTTGGCTTTTGCTTTTATTCTTTATTTTCGGATAGCGCCGTCTAAAAATTTAGCTGTGTGGGTCCCGCTAATACTAGTTGGTATCTTTACAAGCAATGTGATTTGGTGCACGCTTTTGCCATTTATAGTACAAGAACAGAATAGTAAGCTCAGGAAAGATAAGGGATTATAATGCGTATTATGTTTATTTCGAAAGGACGGTCCGATATAAATAAGTGGGTCAATATTGCTAAGCTTGTTCAAAAAGAAGTGGGTAATCAATTACAGGTAGTGATTGTTACTGCTTGTGATATGAATCTGGATATTCCTGATTGGATAGAAATAGTTGATGCTTATTCTACTTTTGATAGCTTCAAGTTAGGTTGTGCTAACTTGAATGAGAGTGATATTGGCAACAAGCTTATGAAACTGTCAAGCTATGTTTCTCCTTCTGCTTATCGTTCGGATATGAAATATATCTATCGTAGTGAAAAAGAGCGAAATCTGGGTTTAGAGCAACTCTATATTACAAAAAAATCTGTTGAAATCATCCAAAAATATCAACCGACCCTTTTGTTTGTCGCTGGAGCAGGAACTTTAATAAGAACTGTATTTTTCTCGGTAGCATGCTCGCTAAATATAGATTCATTTAGAGTTTTGCGTGCTCATCATATGAATAAGGATCGAAAAGGAGTACGCTACTTCTTCTGTGATAATGACTTAGGAGGCTTACCGGTTAAAAATACCAAACTGTTGAATCATAATGATAGTGCAATTGAAGAATATGCAAAAAATTTAATTGATGATATTAAATCACGCACGCATCAATTTGATAAATACTCTAGGTCGGTAGGAAGGTACTGGAGGGTAAGTAAACCGGGTATTGGTTTTCTTAAAGATACGGCGAAGTACGTCTATCATTCGATAAAAAATAAAGATAATTTAAGTAAAAAAACCTTAGAATATAAAATTACTTGTCGTTTTCGAGCTATGCGACAGAATCACTTATTTATGGAACCGAGTGAGTTGAAAGGGAAATTTGTACTGTTTTCACTCAACGTACCGGTAGATGCACAGTTACGATTGCGAGCAAAAGAGTATAGCAACACTGAAGGAGTCATAGGGCTATTGGCTTCTAACCTACCTTTAGGTTATACATTGGCAGTTAAGTTGCACCCGGGTAATCCAGGAATGTTGAGTACTGGCACTATAAATAGAATTAGGAAAAAATTCAATAATGTGGTTTTTCTATCTCATGAAGTGTCTTTATTTGAACAAATTAAAAGATGCACAGCGGTCGTTATTATCAATGGTAATTCTACAATTGAATCGGCTATTATGCATAAGCCATGCATTTATTTAGGCTCGGCATATTTATCGAAAATGCCTAATTGCTTTAAATTGTCTTCATTTGGTCAGTTAGAAGCTATTCTTACCGAAATCGAAAGTTCACAGTTAGAATACAAAGATAGTGACATTGGTAATGTTTTGCAGGATTTTTATAAATGGACCTTTCCTTTGATTACAAAGGGTGAAGGTAAAGCACCAACAAATAGGCAAGAAATCATGGCGCAAGGTATTTCTGAGATAGTGAGGAGTACTGATGTTCTATCTAAAGCAAGCTAAAAGGTTTGCATCTGTAATTTTGAACTATAGAACAGCGGCATTAGCTTATTGTTTAACGATCATTGGGAAAATCCCTGGTTTTAATTACACCTACAGTAAGTATTCAGAGCCAGATTATGAAAGCATGCAGGGGTACGCGCATGGCATTAGACTATTGGAATTATGGCTGTTTAATTGGAAAATAATTAGTTTGTTATTGAGAGATAAGGAAGAAGTTTCAGCTTTTCATTTTTTTCTACATCGTTCAGTGAGAGATTTTTTTAGGTTAGTTAAAACGATAGAAGAAAGTCTAGGAACTAGTTTACCTGTTGATACAAACCAGAAAGTATTTGAACCAGGTTGTGGCGCTGGCCGTTATTTAGGTGCATATCTAGATCTTTATGGGGGTAAAGGTATCGGGGTTGATGGATATTCAGCTGCCATCAAAGTAGCAAATACATCTAATACTATGAATAATATGGCTTTCTATGAAAAAGACCTGGCGGAGCCCGCGACATTAGATTTAATTCTGAGTGAAGGTGTAGATATTTCATTCACGAGTAGCTTCTTAGTGCATTTGACTGAGAATAGAGTTCGGTTGATTGAACAGTTAAAAAAATATTCAAAAATCGTATTTGGTGTCGAAAAATTAAATGCACAATTAAAGATTGAACTGCTTGATAGTGGTTTCACTGTAAATGAATATGATGACATTATGGTGTTTTTTTGGGTATCAAAAAATCAAAACCTAATTAATGTGTGATTTGAAGTAATAAATGATGATTCCCCTTATTTCTAAGCTAATCAATAATAATTTTTTATAAAGCGAGTTTCGAACAATATATCGTTACATGGATAACGAGGGGATCTACTGCAGCGTCAGCAGTTATATTTACCTCAAATTTAATAAGTGGTTATAGTAAATATGAATATGGGATACAAGGCTATGTGGAAAGATAAATTTGAACCATCAGAGCATGAGGTTTTAGTTGAGTCTTCATTTACGGATTATACAGAAGAAAAAAACAACTCTGTTTTAAAAGCAGTTTATAGTCGATTAGACGGAGCTATTCGTAGTCGATGGTTCTATAAAACAGCTGAAAAAAAAGTTCGAAAACAATTTCCTATTGTTGTTAAGGCTCAAGAAAAGGCAAGGCTTGATGGCGGATTGATTGGTCAATACCAGTGGGTACGTCTCAATGAAATAGCGCGTTTCGTAAATCTATTCAATGTAAAATCAGTGTGTGAGTTTGGTTCTGGGGGCGGTTCTACTACAATGTTTTCGCAATTGGGTTTAAATCACTTTGTATCATTAGAAGAAAATGATATGTGGTATGAAAGGACGAAGCAATGTCTTCCTGATGGAGCGAAAGTTGAACTGTTAAGAAAAGATAGGTTGAGCATTGAGTATGATGGAGAACCATGCACAAGGTATGATTTACCTGATGAGTTTTATCAACAACATTTCGATTTAGTTTATATTGATGGCCCAACATCAAGACCTCTTTCAGAGAATGAGTCAAGTTTACCCATTCTCGACAAGTCAAAACAAATGATGCCGAATGTTGATATTGAATTATTTTTTGAAAATGGCAGCTTTCCAAGAGTGATATTAATTGATGCAAGAAGGCCAACAGTAAGGCGAATATGTCAAAAATATTCTCATCGATATGATATTTTTCTCAGATATTACTATAAGAGTCCGCAGGATAGAGCTGGTGAGTTTCTATATCACACGGTAATGGTTCGAAAGTAAACCATGCTCTACAGAGCATGTAGGACGGGTAATATATTCAAGGCAATAGTAATAGTTTATATCTCAAACACAACACGTTGAAATGATTATCGAAAATAAATTGATTGTAAACAGGATTATATTTAATGCCGTTGTTAACTGGATTACGAGAGTTATTATTGCTGCATCAGCGATTGTATTGACGCCGATACTTATTAGCGGGTTAGGAAAGTATGAGTATGGAATTTGGATTCTAGTCGGTCAGGTTATTAGTCTTCTCTTAATTACAGATTTGGGTGTTGCCAATAGTGTCAGTAGATTAATATCGAAATATGATGCAGTTGGCAGAAAGGATAAAGAAATAAGTATTTATTCTTCATCTATATTGATCTTTTTTGTTGTGATGGTGATAGTTACTCTTGCCGTTCTTTTTACTATTAAAGACATTCCTAGTCTATTGGGAATCGCTGATGAATATAGTGAGGTAACGAAATACGTATTTCTCATAATGGCTGTTAATATTATTGTTGTTTTCCCTATCAGAGTCGGGCGAGGACTGCTGCAGGCCAAACATCGGTTTGACTATATTGATGTTGTCAGTACGGTGGCTAAATTGGTACAGCTCATTCTCATTTTCCTTCTTTATTATACAAATGATTTGGCCTTACTGGTGCTGGCTTGGATAATGGTTCTTACTAACATTATCGCTGAAGTAGTGATATTTTTAAAAGCTAAAAAGCTACATAAAAGTATCTCATTTCAAATGAACTCTATTAATAGAAATACAGTAAGGGAAATATTCTCTTTAGGCGGGGCATCATTGCTTCAAAGTATGTCAAGTGCTTTATCAAGGCAAGGGATGGTATTGATAGTGGGTATAGTTTTAGGTGTTCTGTATGCACCACTATTTTCGATACCGCTTATGTTGCTGTTAACGATAGGGCCGGCTGTGGGCAGAATCGGAGCGACATTCATGCCTATTGCAAGTACATTTGACAGTCTTAAACAGGTTGGTAGGGTCCTTAAGTTGAGTGTGTATGGAACTAGATATACATTTATGTTGGGTCTCTTAATAAGTGTTTACATCTATTTATATGGGGATAAGTTGTTAACTCTTTGGTTGCCAGTGACAGAGATTAGTCGTCAAGATATAGATACAATCTATACGATATTATTGATATCGATTGTACCTTTTATGTTATCAAGTGCAAATCAAGGAAACAGAGTGATCTTATTAAGCACTGGGAGCCATTGGTTGGTTGCGAAGATTTTATTTTACTCTGCTAGCTTGATGTTGGTTCTTGGAGCGGCGTTAATGCTCTATACGCCTTTGGGGATATATGGCGTGGTGGTTGCCTGGGTGCTAAAACTTTTTTTCGCAGACTATTTGTTAATACTTTTTTTTGTTTTAAAAAAGTACAGTACAGATACTATGAAATATTTAAGAACTGCGTATGCTGCACCTTTAATTTCCATTCTTCCTGTTATAGGGCTTAACATGTTGATTGCTAATATGATTAGGCCGGAATCTTTAATGTCACTATTATTTAATACATTTTGTTTTTCCATTACAGCTATAGCTAGCGTGTACTTTTTTTGTTTGGAAAAGGCGCATGTCGAAATGCTCTTTGTAAAGAAAAAACGAGCATAAATTTATATTTTTTTGTGGCACTATTAAAGTTAACAAAATTTTTTTAACGTCAAATTATTACACTGCGGCGATTAATTATTGTAATTGTTCTAGGTAGTAATTTAGTAAATGTATTCAGAGATAAAACAGTGGAGATGAATTGAAATATGTATGGAAGCGGTTTATCTAAAGATATTGTGAATGAAGCACGAGTCAGTTATTTAGAATTTATTAAAAGTACTAATATTTCAGGCCACACCTATAGATTGACTTTGAATGCGGAACCGTCACCTTATGCACGTTGTTTCGCATTATTTGGTTATGCTTTACTTCAACAGGAGAGTCTATATTTATCTGATGCTAAATCATGGGCGCTAGCAATTAAAAATGATTTGAAAGATTATCAAAATCATCGAAAGACACAGGTGGATGACCTTTTAAAAGATAAAGCATACTTACAGTTGTTGACTTTTTCTTTGAGTGCCTTAGCAATTCTTGGTGAGCTTGGTGAAGACCCCCTTGAGGAATTTGTTAGGCCTATTCTAGAACGAAAAGTTGATAGTTACTTTGAGCAAACGGGAGTTCTTGATGGGAAAGCCGGGACAGGTAATTTAGCTATGTTTTTGGGGGTATTACTTATCCATGCTCGTGAATACCTTAAGATAGATACTACTCATCAGATTGATCAGTGGTGCGCACTTCATCTTAAATATATGAATAAATTTGGCTTTTGGGGTAAGGCGAACTCGATGTCGCATCTTCAATTTCAAAATGGCTATCATCAATATGAAATATTTGATTATCTTGGTATAAATAATCCTCTTGCAACTAAAGCTGCAGATTGGGTTGCATCATTGAGTGATTCCAAAGGGCATTTTTCACCATATGTTGGTGGCGGCGGTTGCTATGATTACGATGCTATTTTTGTTATTACATCTGCAGGAAAAGATGCTGTTGATAAACACCGAACATTGATACTAAAAACTGTATCGACGATTCTTTCAGAACAAAATAAGGATGGAGGTTTTGCGGAGTCTAAGTATGTCAGGCCTCGAAGCATATCTAACTTATACATGAGCTTGACTCATATAATGAATTCTCGAGGTCAAGCATTGATAGAAAGATCGCGTCATGCGATTTCACTTATGCGTCCACGACATAATAGAATTACTACTCATTGGAGCAAATACTCGCGAGAATGGGATGAATCTGATTTGTGGGATAGCTGGTTTCGAATGATGTTAATTGCTCGGGTGGAGGTAGCAACATCATCATGTAGAAGAGAAGAGTGGGGATTTATAAATTATCCAGGAATAGGTTACTATCCTACCCATTAAATATTGGGCCTGAGAAGTGTAGTGACCTGACTACTTGAATATTAGAGCGATGTCGAATAGTTGATAGTATTAGGAATTATAGTCAAGTTTCAAAGTAAGTAAAAATTAAAACGTTAGGGGTTTTTAGTGAAATTGGTAGTAAAAAGTATGACAAATAGTGATGGTGACCATTTGTGGCTGGAAGACACCTCTATAGATGAATACATAGATAACAGCATGTGCTGTGGATGCGGCTCTGAAATGAAGGCTATTTCTATAATACAAAACACTACAGAACAGGTAGGACTTGTTAATGGTCTTTGTCCTCAATGTGGTTATATTAAAAAAATTAGAAACTTATCTGTAGACACGTATACGTCACATTTTTCTAATAAATGGCTTGTTCGTCGAGAAGAAGAAGTCGTTGGAAATAAGCATGTGTATGATAGGCTGAGGCCATATATTTCTGAGTCGGGTACGGTGCTTGATATTGGTTGTGGTTTGGGTGGTAGTTTGCTGCCATTTTACAATTTAGATTATGATGTTTATGGTGTTGAACCTTCTAAGCACAGAAGTGAAAAAGCTAAAGCAATAATGAGTAATATTGAAACAGGAACAGCAGAAGATTATTTAGATAGTTCAGAAAGGTATTTTGATGTTATATATATTTATAATGTCCTTCAATTCGTTGAAAATCCGTTTAAAATAATAGAGATGGCTGCTAAGCGGTTGAAAGATGATGGTGTGCTTTATATTAGGGTGGGGGCCTTTGGACATAAATCTAACTATAGTCAGAGCTCACACCAAGGAATTATAAGGAATAACCTTAGTCTGTATGCATTGAAAAGTTTAATTGGGAAACTAAATTTATTTCCAATTTTTTCTAAAAATGAGCCATTTGAGCTTATTCTTTCAAGAAAAAAATCTAGTAAATCAAATCAAATTCTATCATCGGCAATGAAGATTGATGAAAGAACGGTTAAAAAATATGTGAAGAGAACGCTTAAATTAAACTGGCTGAGAGTATTTGGAAAAGTTAAATTATCATACAGTGGTAGAAGAACAGAATTGATTTTTAAACGATCAGAAGGTAAAGAGTTGCCAGTAATATTTGAGCATAATAGTCTGGCTATACCGATAGTGTTGAAATAAAAGCAAGAAGAGATTATTTGACATTGGAAGTTGAACTAGCAAGCAAAGACATTATCGATTGGGCCATATTAAACTGAATGCCGAATTGATAAGTCAATTCATCATGGTACGGTTGAATGCTATATTTGTTTTTATAACTATAAAGATTATCTTAGACCATTCGGTTGTATTGCCCTTGTGCAAAAAAATGGCAGAATGGCAATAAGCGGCTTATAGGTATTCCATTAAATACATATAACCTTGGTTTGATATACATGAATGATACTTTTATTATTTGCTGAATGAAAAACTGTCAATTAGTTCAAATGATATTGGTATTGGTCGCATCAACACAGTGTTTTTTGAGAAATAAATAGAATTATGAATTTGTATTATGTATCACCTTCTGTGATGCCTTCACGATCGGCAAACTCCATACATGTATCTCGGATGTGTGAGGCATTTTCGAAATCAGGTCATGATGTCACATTATTTTCCGGTTCAGCAGCTGGTGATCAGTCTGAACAATCTCTTTCAGATTATTATGGTGTCGATTTTTCAAATATTGATGTAGAAACTACTGTAGCCAAAGGTCGAGGGTTAGAGTTTCGGATTGCACTTCTATCAGTCATTTGTTTTATTACTTCTATTGTGAAGTGTTGTATGCCGGATATAATATTTTCAAGGAACTTATACGCAGCATTTTTTTTCGCTCTATTCCTTAGGCAAAGAGTTATTTATGAAAGTCATTCTCCTGACGTTGGTTTTCGGCGGATACTTCAAAAAATGGTAATGAACAGTAGAAAAGTTAAAACTGTTGTTATTTCAGAAGCATTAAAATCGATCCTGATGAAATATCACAATCTAAAACAAGTCGATGTTGATGTTTTTCATGATGCGGCGCCATCTGGAAGAAGTACCCAATCGAATGTTGAAAGAGAAAACATTCGAAAAACATTATTGAAGAGCGTAGATACTGATGCAGTAGTAGGTTATTTCGGTCATTTATATTCCGGACGAGGCTTGGAGGTTATCCAAGCTATGGCTAAAGCTCGACCACAAATTTCATTTTTGATTTTTGGAGGCAATGAAAAAGATATCCTAAGTCACCGTAAAGAAAATAAACTCGATAATTTACACTTCGAAGGGCACATCGCTCATAAGCAAGCAATAAAACTGATGTCAGCGATGGATGTTTTATTGATGCCATACCAAAGACAAGTTTCAATTGGAATTTCTGGCCACGATACGGCAAAATGGATGTCACCGATGAAAATGTTTGAGTATTTGGCTGCAGCTGTTCCTATCATATCTTCAGATTTACCAGTATTAACGGAAGTCTTACATAATGGTAAAAATGCACTGCTTGTGCCACCAGATAACCATGCTTTATGGATAGCATCACTTGATAAGATAGTAAATAAGCCAGCTTTAGCAAAGTCTCTAGCTAAACAAGGATACGAAGATTATCTAAGTAAATACACTTGGGATATTAGGTGTCAGAATATACTTAAAGGTATGTCAGGCTATCAATGAAAAAAGTTTTTATTTTAGTACCTTCTTTTTGTTCTGATAGCCCAATTAAAGGCGCTGTAGCCCTTGCCAATGAACTCATGAAGAATTGTTCCGTGTGTTTGGTTTCATTGAAGGGAGGGGATGAAAAGTTATTAACTACATTGAGGACCGAAGTTACATTAATTTCTTTGGGACAATACAGTAGTTGGTTTAAAAAATTACGATCATATAAACGTTTATTAAGTGAAGCAGGGGAGAAGAAAAACGTTTTATCTATATCTTCTTGCTTTTCCGCTGATATGTTGAACCGATATTGCTCAGGTAAATCTATTACGTGTGCAAGTGTTAGAGGTAACCTACCTCGAGTTTATCGAATGAATTTTGGTATGCTCGGAATACCGTTAGCAATATTGCACCTTTTGGCATTAAACAAGTTTGACCATGTGGTTGCAATGACAAATGCGATGGCGGAACAGTTGAGAACTTATGTCTATAGACCAATTTCAATAATTGGTAATTTTATTGATGAGTTTGAGATGCCAAAGTCACAAGCCAATTTCTCTAATGAAGGCCCATATCGCTTTATATTTGTGGCATCTCTATTTCCAAATAAACAGGTGCTTTTATTAATTCGTGCTTTCCATCAACTTGTTTCTGAAGATGTTAATTGTGTGCTTGATATAATAGGCGATGGACCTCAGAGGTTAGAGGTTGAGCACGAAATAGAAATGTTGAAGGTGTCTGATAAGGTAAATTTACATGGTTATATTAATCAACCCTTTAAGCACCTTATTGCAGCAGATGTCATGGTTTTACCTTCCTTGACGGAAGGGATATCTCGTTCTGTTTTAGAGGCTTTATATCTGGGGGTTCCTTGTGTTGTGCGTGACATTGATGGGAATTCAGAATTAATACAGGATGGTGAAAATGGAGCACTGTTTGAGCAAGACCAAGATTTGGCTCCTACTATGAAACGTATTGCCTTCTGGTCGAGAGCACGTCAAAAAGACCTTGTCTCATTGTTACCAGATAATTTTCGTCAACATGTGGCCACACAAAAATATATAGATTTTTTCGAGATGAATTAGTTATGGATGATTATGGAAAGTATTATGAATACTTAAAGAGACGCAGCCGTTTAGGGTTGTTGTATAGACGGTGGTGGCTTTATCCTCGTCTTTGTAAGTACCTTTCTGGAAAGGTCTTAGATATAGGTTGTGGTGTTGGTGATATGCTTGCTTATCGAGACAATACTATTGGTGTAGATGTTAATCCCCACACGATAAAATGGTGTAAGTCTCAAGGATATATAGCTGAGCACATGGAGGAAAATAACCTGCCATTTTCAGATGATTCATTCGATAGTATCTTGCTGGATAATGTTTTAGAGCATATTTTATCTCCTGAACATTTATTAGGTGAAATTAATCGAGTGTTGAGTCTTAAAGGTATTTTGTTAATAGGTGTTCCTGGTAAAAAAGGGTACGAAGCCGATCCAGATCATAAAGTTTTTTATAATAAAGATAGTCTTAATGATTTGTTAGCAAATGTTGGTTTTGTACCACGGACTTCATTTTATATGCCGTTAGCTGTAAAAGCTTTGGATTCTCGCTTATCACAATTTTGTTTATATGGTGTATTTGAGCGGTCTCAATAAAACGGTTATGCCCTGCTTCATGGAACTTAAGTTGAAATAATCGATGGCATATTTGAATGAAAATTTGTCACACCCTAAATTTGCTGTTTTATTAGCAGCATATAACGGCATGGCTTTTATTGAAGAACAAGTGCAAAGTATTCTGGAACAAAAAAATGTATCAGTAATATTATTTATTAGTGTGGATTTATCTTCCGATGGTACTTATGAATGGTGTTGTGATTTTGCAGATAAAGATTCACGTATAACGGTCTTGCCTTATGGTGAAAAGTTTGGAGGTGCCGCCCCAAATTTTTATAGGTTAATTAGAGAAGTGGATTTTTCAGGCTTTGATTATGTCGCCTTGTCAGATCAAGATGATATTTGGTTAGAAGATAAACTTTTTACAGCATATTCAGTACTCAAAGAAAATGAATGGCAAGCCTATTCAAGTAATGTGATGGCTTTTTGGGACGATGGGCGAGAACTATTGATAGATAAAGCGCAGCCGCAGAGGAAGTATGATTATTTGTTTGAGGCTGCGGGACCTGGTTGCACTTATGTTTTTTCAGTTGAGATACTAAACCATTTCAAAAAACATTTGATATCAACTTGGCAGTTAGTCGAACAAATCACACTACATGACTGGCTTATTTATGCATTCTTCAGAGCAAATGACTATCGTTGGTATATCGATAAAGACTATAAAATGCTTTATCGTCAACATTATGATAATCAAGTTGGGATTAATAAAGGTGTAGTAGCTGCTCGGAAAAGGTTTAAATTGTTAAAAAATGGTTGGTATCGGAAGCAGGTTATAAATATTTCATTGTTCCTTCAAAAGGATGCCACCACCTTCAACTCAAGATGGTTACTATTAAAAAATATCAATCAATTAAGACGAAAGTTATCAGATAGAATATTTTTATTTTTTATTGCACTTGTTGGGTTGTATTAATTGGAAAAAAAACAAAAAACGATTTTGGTAACAGGAGCAACAGGTTTTGTAGGCAGCGCTGTATTAAAGATGCTTGCAGATCATAGCTTTAGAGTTATTGCTGGAGTACGATCGGCAATGCATTCGTTTGATGGAATTAAATCAATTAGCCTCGGAGATTTATCTTTATCTCCTGACGTATCATCCTCTTTAGAGGGGGTCGATGTGGTCGTTCATCTTGCTGCACGTGCTCATATTATGAATGATGCGGTGTTAGACCCTTTATCTGAATTTCGAAGGGTAAATACAGATGCAACCTTTAGTTTGGCCAGGCAAGCAGCCATAGCCGGAGTCAAACGATTTGTATTTCTCAGCTCTATAAAAGTTAATGGTGAGGTCACTAAAGGTACGCAACAATTTTCAGCTGACGATAACTCAATACCTAGCGATCCCTATGCTTTGTCCAAATATGAAGCAGAGCAAGGACTTTTAGAGTTAGCAAAAACAACAAATATGGAAGTGGTGATTATTCGTTCTCCTTTAGTATATGGTCCAGGTGTAAAAGCAAATTTTGCTGTAATGATGAAATGGGTTAACAAAGGAGTACCTTTGCCATTTGGCGCTGTGCATAATCAACGTTCGCTTGTTGCATTGGATAATCTGGTGAGTTTTATTATTCATTGTATTGAACATCCCAAAGCAGAAAATGAGGTGTTTTTGATTTCTGATAATGAGAATATATCGACTACGGAACTATTACAAAAAGTTGCAATTGCGTTTCAAAAAAAATCGTTACTAATTCCTATTCCAGTAAGAATTATAAGGTTTGTAGCCAAATTAGTTGGTAAAGAGGATGTGGCCGAGCGGTTATGTAGTTCCTTACAAGTGGATAGTTCGAAAGCTAGAAATTTACTTGATTGGAAACCTGTGATAACCATGGATGAACAATTAAAAAAAATGGCGGATGCCTAGCTAAATGAAAAGACTATTTGATTTAATAATTGGCTGTGTTGCTCTTTTAAGCTTATTTGTTCCTATTTTACTGATAGCTCTTTTAGTAAAATTAACCTCAAGAGGTCCAGCTTTTTACTGGTCTGATCGAGTAGGAATTAATAATGCAAATTTTAAAATGCCGAAGTTTCGTAGTATGAAAGTTGATACGCCTGCTGTAGCGACGCATTTATTGCCAGATCCTAAAAGCGTGTTGACACCTATAGGCCATTTTTTACGTCGAAGTAGCTTAGATGAGCTGCCTCAACTATGGTGTATTTTAAAGGGCGAAATGAGCTTTGTTGGACCGCGACCAGCCTTATTTAATCAAGATGATTTAATCTCTTTACGAACCGAGCAAGGGGTTCATGAGCTGGTTCCAGGTTTGACTGGTTGGGCTCAAATTAATGGACGCGATGAACTCCCAATTCCTGATAAAGTGGCATTAGACAAAGAATATTTATTGCGACATTCTTTTAGATTTGATTTAAAAATTTTATGGTTCACTTTTTTAAAAATTCTCAGTAGTGATGGGATTTCACATTAATTAGAATTAGCTAAAAGAACTCTAATTGATTTACCACTTGAAAGTTTAAATATAATTTTGTAGAGATTTAACATAATGATTCCAGTAATAATGTCTGGGGGCAGTGGTACGCGTCTTTGGCCCTTATCGAGAAAACATAAGCCGAAGCAATTTTTGAATTTGTTCGGTGATAATACGTTATTTCAAGATACATTAAGTAGGTTGAATGGATTAGATGATCTTACTGTACCTATTGTGATATGTAATCAAGATCACAGATTTATGGTAGCGGAACAGCTACAAGCTTTAAATGTTAAAAATGCAACAATTATGTTGGAACCATTTGGTCGTAATACTGCACCTGCAATTGGACTTGCGGCATTACAAGCTAAATCAAATGGAACTGATCCTATCTTATTAGTGTTGCCTGCTGACCATGTCATTCAGGATAATCAGGCTTTTCATCAAGCGATAAATGTGGCACGTGATAGAGCTGAAAGCGGATTACTTGTTACCTTTGGTGTGGTACCCACTTATCCGAATACTGGTTATGGTTATATAGAGGCTTACGATAAAAATAAAGTGAGCAAGGTTAAATCATTTGTTGAAAAGCCTGCATTATCAACAGCGCAACCATATATCGATTCAGGAAGCTACTATTGGAATAGTGGCATGTTCATGTTTAAAGCATCAACATTTTTAACAGAATTAGAGCTGTATGCTCCTGATATTTTAAGTGCTTGTCGTTCGTCTTTAATTTCTTCAGAAACAGACTTGGATTTTATTCGTATTGATCAATCGTCATTTGAACGCTGTCCAGAAAATTCTATTGATTATGCGGTCATGGAACATACCGATAAAGCAGTTGTTGTTCCATTAGATGCTGGTTGGAGTGATGTTGGATCTTGGTCTTCATTATGGGAATGTGCGGAGCAGAGTGAAGATAGTAATGTTTTAAGAGGTGACATCATTATAGATGATGTACACAACTCTTATATTCATAGTGAGCATCGTTTAGTGTCGGTATTAGGGCTAGAAAATATCGTGGTGGTTGAAACAGCAGATGCCGTTATGGTTGCTAGTAAAGGTAGCGTTCAAAATGTGAAAGAAGTGGTCAAACGATTAACACAAGATGAGCGATCTGAAGCTGAAGTAAATAGACAGTGTTACCGTCCCTGGGGATATTATGATTGTATTGATTCGGGCGAACGTTTCCAAGTCAAACGAATTACAGTTAACCCGAATGCATCATTATCCTTGCAAATGCACCATCATCGAGCGGAGCATTGGACGGTGGTTTCTGGTACCGCTAAAGTGACTTGTGGCGATAAGATTATATTGTTGAGTGAAAATGAATCTACTTATATTCCTTTAGGTACAGTTCATCGTCTTGAAAATCCTGGAAAGGTTCCTCTTGAAATTATTGAAGTTCAGTCAGGTAGTTACTTTGGAGAGGATGATGTCGTACGATTAGATGATAACTATCAGCGTAAATAGCTACTAAATATTGTGATACAAAGATGAAAATAAATATCAATAAACTCATGACTTCAATTGGTGTTCAGTTTGGTACAAGTTGTGTAAGAGGATTGGTTGCCGACGTATTAAGGTTCGAGTACTGTACAGTGAGTACTCAATTTAAATAAGATGCGTATTCGTATCCTGACCCAATGGAAGAGTGATAGTGTGAACTCCAAACCGTTGTTGATAAATTGAATTGTTGGTTAGATTAATAATCAATAAATACTTGGAAATTAACAATTTTTGATTTATGCTCGACTTAGCTGTTCATGATGAACGGTTATTTTTGGATATTAATAAAACAAGGAGTATATGGATATGAAGTTGAAAAGATTATTTTTATCGTTATGTATAGCGTTGTTTTTATCAACAGGAATGGCATTTGCAGCTGATAAAATAAATGTGAATACGGCGACACAAGAAGAGCTGCAAACTCTGAATGGAATTGGGGCGTCTACAGCAGCTGCAATCATTGATTACCGAGATCAAATAGGAGAATTTAAGAGTATAAATTCATTACTTGAAGTTAAAGGTATTGGTGAGAAGAAGTTAGCCAAATTATCTGACCAACTGACAGTGTCAGACTCTGACTAAAGCTGTTTAATTCGGTTGAAATTATAAAAAGCCCAGCTAATTTAGCTGGGCTTTTTTCGTTTTGAGGTAGAAGGTTTTATGAACTTATTCTTAATGACTAAGGTGGGTAATTAGTGCTTGCTCTAGAGCAGAGCTTTCAGCTGCATTTAATGGTGAATTTTCATCTGTAGTGATGAAGAAAATATCTTCAACTTGATCGCCTAAAGTTGTTAGTTTGGCATTAATAATTTGGGTGTCACACTGTAAAAATACTTGAGCAACCGCAGAGACTAACCCCGGTCTGTCATGGGTGTGAAGTTCCATAACAGTATGTTGTTGTTTAATATTTGATTGAAATTTAATTGTCGGTTTAGTTTCAAATAATTTCATTGTGCGTGGGACCAAAATTGGACAATACGCGGATGTGTTTTCTGGTTGGCCGAGGCGGCGTTCTATTGCTCTAAAAATTTCTTCATTTCTCTGTGCTTTACCATGAACAATAAAAGTATTTAATGCCTTTCCGTTTGAAGTAGTATTGATTTTCGCATCTAGAATGTCTAGCTGAAGTTGTTCAATACAGGCGGTTATGGCCGCAAATACACCCGTTTTATTGTCGGTAACAATGAAAATCTCTAATGTAGATTGTACATCATGATTTCTTATTTTTATTAGGTTGAGTGAGCTAGGATTATTTAATCGCTGTGTTGTTTGCCAGACAATTTCATCAACGGAATGTCTGAGAAAATAATCTGCATTGTAGTCTTGCCATAAAGAAGTAGAGGTATCTTTGTGTACACCTTGATATGTTAACCTTTGCAAAGCCTGTCGATATTTTTGTTCACTTTTTTCTTTGGTATTCCGTGCTTGTAATTCGCTGTGCTCTAACCATTGTTTTGTACTGCGATAGAGTTGTTTTAATAATGAGTCTCGCCAGCCATTCCACAAATTATTATTGGTGGCGCGAATATCGGCGAC
>Ga0209495_1000233_pt1 | contig 44492 bp, 38 predicted proteins | sample EN1Hudsemesocosm_FD_184629 | JGI IMG/M metagenome (GOLD analysis project Ga0209495, IMG submission 184629) | Methane-oxidizing microbial communities from mesocosms in the Hudson Canyon - EN1E Hudson Canyon (SPAdes) (version 2) | ecosystem: Environmental > Aquatic > Marine > Cold seeps | place...
TTAGCAAACGCCATACAGGTTTTTATGACTGGATCTGCGGTCTTTTCACCGCGAACTATTTCAAGCAACTTCATGACGTTGGCTGGCGAGAAAAAGTGCAATCCAATGACCGACTCAGGGCGACTGGTCACGCTGGCGATTTCATTCAAATCAAGCGCCGATGTATTTGAAGCCAAAATGGCTTCTGGTTTTGCAATCTGGTCTAAACGGCTAAATATATCTTTCTTAACCGCCATATTTTCAAATACGGCTTCAATGATCAGGTCGCAGTCTGCTAAGGATTCCATTTCGAGAGAGCCATCAATTAATCCACAGCGAGTCTCAACATCTTCAGCACGCAAGCGCCCTTTACTAGCGGTATTTTCATAGTTCTTACGAATAATGCCCAAACCGCGATCCAATGCCGCCTGATTTGTCTCTACAATGGTTACTGGAATACCCGCGTTAGCCATGTTCATGGCAATACCACCGCCCATAAGGCCCCCTCCAATAACACCTACCTTGCTGATCGGTAAGTCAGGAGTATTCTTGTCAATGCCGGCCACTTTTGAGGCCTGACGCTCAGCAAAAAAGAAATACTGTTGGGCTCTGGATTGTGGCCCTGCCATCAGCTCCATAAACAATTTGCCTTCGGTCTTTATGCCTTCATCGAAGGGTTGAGAAACAGCGGCTTCAATACACCGAATATTGTATTCCGGAGCCAAAAATCCTCGAGTTTTACGAGCAATCATTTTACGTACTTGAGAAAAAATCTCTGGACTCTCAATGGCGCTCTGAAGTTTTTCTTGATTATCCCTAACCCTAGGATGAGCCGAACTCTGACCCGCTTTAGCAACCGCAAAATCAATAGCTTCTGCACGCAAATCACTTTTGACAATCATATCAATCAATCCTGATTCAAGAGCCTCAGGCGCTCCAATCGGGGCACCTGAAGTCACCATCGAAAGCGCCTTTTCTACACCAACAATCCTTGGTAATCTTTGAGTCCCTCCTGCCCCAGGCAAAAGCCCCAAATGCACCTCAGGTAGCCCAAATTTCGCATCAGCCGTTGCTACCCTGTAGTTACAACAGAGCGTAGTCTCAAGTCCTCCACCTAAGGCCGTTCCATGAACTGCCGCAACCACTGGCTTAGTTGATTGATCGAGTAGTGTGAGCACTGAAGGCAGATGAGGTTCTTTTGGAGCACTTCCAAATTCGCTGATATCAGCGCCTGCAATAAAAGTCCGACCTTCACAATATATGACAATACCAGTCACTGAATCATCCTGCGAGGCAGTCTCAATACCATTATAGATACCCTCGCGTACACCATGACTTAGAGCATTAACCGGCGGGTTATTTATCGTGATCACCGCTATAGTTTGCTCAACGTTATAATCAACTTGATCCGTAACTGCTACCATCTTTCTTTCTCCATGTAATAAATATTTATAAATAATGCTAAACGCTAAAAATTTCTATTTTTCACGACACGACTCTTCATGTCGATAGGGTCTATTCTGCTAACAACCGCTCAATCTCTTTTGCAACGAGCCACAATCTATCCTGTCCCCATAATGCCAAAACTACTTGGTTATTTCTATCTAATAGCCTAAAACTTGGCGCACCCCACAAACCACTCTCGTACATCACCAAACGGTTTTCTTCTAGGGTATCTTGCCATCCATCCTGACCAACGACCTGCTTTGCTGAAGCCCATTCTAGGCCTGCTTTTTCAACAACATATCGCAACCCACTTTCTTTATTAGTATTAACACCTTCAGCGAAAGCAGCACTAAGAAAACTAGACAGCAACTCATTGCCCTTGCCTTGAGTGCATGCCCAGGGGTAAAGCGAAAAACATCTGCGTGATGGCTCTCCAATTGGGTCATAAAATTGCCCGAATGGAACATTAGATGCTCGCGCCTCTCGCGCCGCATCACTAAAAATATAGATGCCCTTTTCTCTCGTAGCCGATACACCCCGCATCACCATCGGCAAAATCGGACGTACGTGCAGCGCGACGCCTGTGGTTTTTGCAAGCTCCAAGGCTCGATCAAAAATCATGGCAGTGTAAGGACTTCGGACAGATGGAAATACCTCTAAAGTCAAACTACCGTTGTCACGCAGTTGCCCAGCTTTGACCTCCTGTTTTGGCATAATAACTGGCGTATCAGGCAGTCTGTCGGCCCCAAGATCAGCAAGACGTTGCTCAAGATGATACAGGCGGTCAATGCCCCAATACCATTCACCTCCGTAGTAAAACATGGCTCCGGAATAATGCTTGAGTGAATCACGGCGAATGTTGCCATTGTCATACTTAGCCTTTTCCTCTTCCAGAGAGCTAAACCCATGAACCTTACCTAGCTCTTGTAAGGTTGCTTCACTACCTGACCAAAGCGCATGACCAACAGTTGCAGCATGAGCAATAAAATCTTGATTATTGAGATTCGCAAGGATGGATCTTGCAAGTTTTAGGAGATTTGAAGTTGGAGCATCAAGATTTTCTGGGAAGTTTAACTTGTAGTGTGGTGCTATTTTCGACGCATCGTACCGCGAAAGGTTAATCAAAAGCTCCGGTTCTGGGGCATTTGCTCCTGCTGGTCCATCTACCAAATGGCATTCTAAATCAATATCATATCTTTCAGCTAGGGACGCTAAAGCCTGAACAGCTAGATGACTGTAACCATCGTCTACCTGATGGAAATACTCCACTGTGTGTCTCTGATTTTGCGCTTGCCTTTGCCTTTCTATTTTTACTCGATTTTTCTCTAGTCTTTTGGCCGATATCACATGAGTCATTGCTTTCGACGTCGCCCAGCGCAAGAGAGAGCTCGGATCCATAGTCGCCGCGCCACCCTGCTCTTTAAATTGTTCGCTCATGTAATTACTCCCAATTTAGACCTACTGTTAATTAATTAAACAAAACCTCGCATCCTGTCCCTTCAAGCAGCGCGTCAATCCTAGATCGGTCAGCATCACTCAAGGCGAAATATTCATCCCTAATCCAAGTCAGACACTTACCTTGATATGGGAAGGATTGCTGGCTCCATACACTGCCATCAATTTCAGTCTCCCATGACTTATCACCATTCTCAAGAGCCACCGCGTTGGCTAAGAGTGTTGGAGCGTATACACGCCCAATCTCAATGAGTAATCCATTCAGACTCTGAGGTGTCGAATCCACCGAATTCCAACCATCCATCGCAGGGTCAAGCCCACATTGGTCTTCCATAAGACCTGTCCAAGCTACCACTCTAGGTGCAATTTCATGGGCGATTTCACGAGAAGATGGGTCAAAGCCAATTAACTGTGTTAATTGCCCGTAAATTGCGAAGTCACATGCACTGGGACGTTGCCCAAGCACAAAGGGTTGAGCTTGTAGGTGTAATTCCATTACAACTAAAAAGCGTCGATAACTTGCATCAATTAAGGGAGCAGTCACCTCATTTGAACCAACAACACCCAACCGGTTGACTTGCCGCTGGGTGATATATGCCTTAAATTGATTGAGCGGGCTGTCTGCAATATCAACTCTGTGAAATAATGGTAACAGCGTACCCGCGTTATCAGCATCTTTCTCTGGGTACCAACGATAATGGAACATATACTTGGTACACCATTCATCTGCAAAATCTTCAATTAAATAATCGATAAATGCCATCGCTGGATCACTAGGAACAACTCTTCTCTCAACTTGTTCGTCTTCAAGCCGACGAATAATTGGGGTTGAATCAGTGATTGCCTGTAACTGACCATTTTCATCTGGCATCAAGAACGTAGGTAGCAAACCAACCTTGGGGGCAGCGATACCCTTTTGCTGGAGAATTTCTTTTGGATCCCCCCAAATGACTTGATATGCGATATTCCGGTAACGTAGAAGAGCAACCATTTTTCGGGTGTACGGTGAGGGTACCGCGCCGATAAGTACAAGGGGTTCCTGTTGGGGCATAATAGCTTCTCCATTGAATGTAAGTGATTCTGGCATTACATCCATATATATTGACATACATACTGCCACATGTCATCATCTTCTCAATATTCGCGTCATATGTTAGGAAAAGTTATGAAATTAAGAACATTCTATATTTTCATCATTCTATCCATTGCTGTCGCTGTTTTGGGTTACCTAAATCGTACTGAAATAATCTTACAACTACTCCCTAATGCAGTAACCAATGTTATGGAGAGCGATAAGATCTCCGACCTCGGTGATGGCATGCACATTGTCCTCTGTGGCGCAGGCGGGCCGATGCCTAGCAGCAATCGCTCAGGGCCCTGCGTTGCAGTCATCGCAGATGGAAAAATGTTTGTCGTAGATGCCGGCACTGGCGGTGTTAGGAATTTAGGTAGGATGCGCCTAAATATCGGAAGTGTAGACGGAGTATTCCTCACTCACTTTCACTCCGATCATATCGATGGCTTAGGTGAACTAGCAATGATGAGATGGGTAACAGGAACACATACGCAACCTTTGCCTGTTTTCGGCCCCAAAGGTGTAGCCTCTGTCGTCAATGGATTTAACTTAGCCTATGGACAAGATGCAATTTACCGTAACGCTCACCACGGAGATGCGGTTGCTGCATTAAGCGGTAAAGGCATGTCCCCTGTAAGCTTTGAAGTGCCAAAGAACGGCACAAAACTAACTGTATATGACAAAGACGGACTTAAGGTAGAGATGTTCTCTGTTAACCATGAACCGATACACCCTGCCGTCGGCTACCTGTTTACTTACAAGGGTCGAACAGCCTTAATCTCTGGTGACACGACAAAGAATGATAATGTTGAGCTATTTTCCAAAAACATTGACTTGTTAATACATGAAGCCCTTTCTCCTGAGCTTTTGACGATAATGAGCGAATCTGCAGACCTTGCGGGAAATGTCTCTGCGAGTAAAATTTTTTATGATGTACTGGATTATCATACAAGCCCTGTAGAGGTGGCTGAAATCGCTCGCGATGCCAAAGCTAAGCATCTGCTTTACTACCACATCGTACCGCCACTGGATATTCCTGGTCTCAAGACTATATGGCTAAAGGGCGTTGATCAAGTCTTTACCGATTACACCGTAGGCGAAGACGGAACTCTATTTTCATTACCTGAGAATTCTCAAGAAATAGTCGAGATTCAATCTATACTCTGAGGTTAAGTCATTGACCGCTATACTTTATTTCATAAATAATATAATTCTTTACTGAGTATTCAAATTGTTTGCAAGAGGTAAACATGTCAAACTATGTAAAGCCAAGCGCAACGATAATCACAGTTACTAAAAGGAATAACTTATGACTGATATTCACACTGAAGAAGTGGATTTGCCAGAACAAAACAAACCTGATGGCAGATTGCTTCGCAGTGAGCGAAGTCGGGCATTGATTATTGATGCCATGATTGCCCTAGTTGAAGAAGGATTTTTGATACCTACGGCACAACAGATTGCCGAGCGAGCGGATGTTGGCATTCGATCTGTATTTAGGCATTTCGATGACATGGATAGCATCTTTGAAACAGTTAACACTCTCATGTTAGAAGAAACCGCACCTTTATTCACTGGAGGAGATCGCACCGGAACCCTTGAGATAAGAGTCCTTCATGCAATAGAACAACTAACACACGGTTATGAGTCAGCGAAAAATTTTATGCTGTCCGGGCGAATCCGGCGCTGGAACACTCCCGTGATAGAAAAAAATTATGCTGTTAACCAACGTCGCCTGCAAAAAGAATTAGAAGATTGGATTCCTGAGATTCTAACTTTGTCTGACGAGCAAAAACAGAGCGCTTACGCATTAGCTTCTTTTGATTATTGGCACCGACTTCGGGTAGATCAAACAGTATCTCAAGACTCTTGCATTGCCATTATCTCCGGTCAGTTAAGTAGGATATTTTCGACCCAATAGAGCACTGAACGATATGTTAGGCGCATTGCTTATTTCATGACCCATCATTCTCAAAGAAAATCACACCCCCCACCAGTGGTGTGATATAAAAGTCACATGCGTCGCTGTCAAACATAAAACCGTTGAGCGGGAGTGGAGCCAATGACAAATAAAGTTGCATTAATTATCGGAGCTGGTGACGCAATTGGAAGCGCTATCGCTCGTAAATTTTCTGAGCGTGGGCTAACTGTCTGCGCTACTCGGCGAAACGGTGACAAATTAACGCCTCTAATCAATGAAATCAAAACCGCTGGGCAGGTGGCACATGGTTTCACTTGCGATGCGCGCAACGAAGAATCTACAAAAGAGTTATTTGCAAAGATCGAAAATGAGATCGGGGAAATAGAGGTTGTCGTGTTTAATGTGGGCGCTAATGTGCCTATGGGTATTTTAGATACAGACAGCCGTAAATTTTTTAAGATTTGGGAAATGGCTTGTTTTGCAGGGTTTTTAAACGGCCGCGAAGCTGCTCACTATATGAGCAAAAGACAGAGAGGCACAATCATATTTACAGGCGCAACTGCTAGTGTTCGTGGCGCCGCAGGGTTTGCTGCCTTCTCTAGTGCGAAACAAGGACTGCGAGCGGTCGCTCAAAGTATGGCCAGAGAACTAGGTCCACAGAATATTCATGTTGCACACGTCATTATTGATGCCGCGGTGGACACTCAATGGATCAGAGACAATTTCCCTGGCTATGAGCAACGCAAAAAGGTAGATGGAATAGTCAACCCTGATGACTTGGCTGCGAACTATGTGACTCTTTACGATCAACCACGCAATGCTTGGACATTTGAATTAGATGTTCGTCCATGGGAAGAAAAATGGTAGGAGAAGACCCAATGACTAAATCAGTAGAATTTTACTTCGACGTCGGTAGCCCAACTGCCTATCTTGCTCACAAACGGCTTCAGCAACTTAAATCTGAATATGGATGCCCTGTCATTTACCAGCCAGTGTTGTTGGGTGGCTTATTTAAAGCCTCAGGCAATAGCTCTCCGGTAACAGTGCCTGCAAAGGGTAGATACATGATGATGAATGATTTGCCTAGATTTGCCAAACTTTATAATGTACCCCTGAACAACAATCCTTACTTCCCCATCAACACGCTTAACTTGATGCGAGGCGCGGTTAGCGCGCTCGATAAGGAATACTTCGATACCTATATTGATACTATCTTCAACGCTATCTGGGTGGACAGCCGAAATATGGGCGATATTGATACCACTATTGAAGTCCTCTCAGCCTCTGGATTAGACGCCAAATCTATTCTAGAAGCGACTCAGAATCCGGAAGTTAAACAACAACTCATTTCAAACACTGAACATGCCGTAGAAAGAGGTTTATTTGGTGCACCCACGATGTTTGTTAACGGCGAGATGTTTTTTGGACAAGACCGACTGCAGTTTGTGGAAGCCGCTTTAAAAGAATAAAAGATATGCCAAAAAAAGTAAGAATTTTAAAAGGAAGATCCATGAATAAATTTCTGCTGATTATCACTGCCATGGCCTTTAGCCTCCCAAGTGCAGCAATAGACAAGCCATCCACCGTAGATCAAGCCACTATTATGAATCCAGGCAGTGAGTGGTTAAGCTACGGCAGAACCTATCGTGAACAGCGATTTAGTCCTCTAAATGAGATAAATCGTGATAACGTCGACGAGCTAGATCTGGCATGGTCTTTTAAATTTGATACCGCTCGCGGAATGGAAGCAACACCCATTGTTCATAACGGTGTCATCTACATGAGTACCGGGTGGAGCCATGTTCATGCCTTGGATGCCAGAACTGGTGAAGAATTATGGCATTACGATGCCAAGGTGCCTAAAGCACAACTCGCGAAGACTTGCTGTGGTCCAGTTAATCGAGGCGTAGCAATATGGCAAGAGAATGAGAACTCCCCGCTTCAAATCTTTTTTGGCGCTCTTGACGGACGTCTTATTGCGTTAGATGCAAAAAATGGTAAAGAAAATTGGTCTATTCAAAGCACACCGACTGATGGCAATTACAGTGTGACTGGCGCACCAAGAATTGTTAAAGGAATGGTTATTATTGGTAACGGTGGTGCTGAATTAGGCGTTCGCGGTTATGTCAGTGCCTATGATGTCACTACAGGAGAGAGGAAGTGGCGATTTTATACAGTACCTGGAGATCGCAACAAACCCCAAGAGAACGTCGCACTAGAGGCAGCACTAAAGACTTGGAGTGGTGATGAATGGTACAAACTCGGCGGCGGGGGCGGTACAGTTTGGGACTCATTAGTTTATGATCCAGAGTTAGATTTACTCTACATCGGAACTGGAAATGGTTCGCCTTGGAACCGCGACCTACGAAGCCCTGGGGGCGGAGATAATCTCTATCTTAGCTCCATCGTAGCCCTGCGGCCCGACACCGGCGAATATGTTTGGCACTACCAGGTCACACCAGCAGATAACTGGGACTACACAGCTACACAGCAACTTGTGTTGGCCGAACTTGAACTGGATGGCGAACAGCGCTCAGTCATCATGCAAGCCCCAAAGAATGGTTTTTTCTATGTTTTGGATCGCAAAACAGGAGAGCTACTGTCTGCCGAAAAATTTGGCCGAGCCACCTGGGCAACTCATGTTGACATGGAAACTGGCCGCCCAGTGGAAAGTAAATTTGCCAATTATCAAGAAAATGGCGGCAGCTTTATTTGGCCCTCCCCGTACGGCGCTCATAACTGGCAACCTATGTCCTTCAGTACTAAAACAGGTTTGATGTATATACCAGTGCAAAGCATTCCCGCTTACTTCAGCGCGAAAGAAGAAGTGATGTACAGAGTTAACCGTTGGAATACCGGCGTGGATTTAAACACTAATCGTGACCCCAAGAGCTGGGTAGCGGCACGGGCGTCCATGGATGCACTGATCTACGGCGAACTTGTCGCCTGGGATCCAGTCAAAAAGCAAAGAGCATGGGAGGTCCATCACAACAAACCTTCAAATGGTGGCATTCTCAGCACCGAGGGAGATCTAGTCTTTCAGGGTACTTGGGACGGTACCTTCGCCGCCTACGACGCGTACAACGGCGACAAACTTTGGCAGTACAAGTCTGACAGTGCAGTGCTCGCTGGCCCAGTAACCTATGAGTTAGACGGTGACCAATATATCGCTGTTGCTCAAGGCAGCGGCGGCACAGTGATGATCACCGTAGGCGATGAGCTACAACGAAACAAGGTAAATCAAAATAAACTGCTGGTATTTAAGCGTGGAAACTTTAATAACACTCAGGCTCACATCGAAGACGAATTAACCACCATAAGACCCCTCGGCAGACAGGCAAATAAGGATCCAGAAGTCATCGCCTATGGCGAGTCTCTGTACCATAACAACTGCGCTTCATGTCATGGTATTAACGCGCTAAGTAACTACGTGGTACCCAACCTGCGTTATATGAGCGAGCAGACACACGAAGAATTCGCCACTATCGTGCTCGGCGGTTCGCGCACGCATAAAGGCATGATCGGCTTCTACGAAACCCTCAGCCTTGAGGATGTAAATGCCATTCATACCTACCTAGACAACAAACAAGAGAATCTGCCCGAGAGGCTGGAACTAACCTTCTTGCAAAAAATTGAATACTGGCTTAACTATTGGATGGCCAAATTGGGTGAAATGTTCCCAGAATTGCTTAACGCCACTCGTGAATACATCATGTAGCCCGTGGACATTTTCAGGCGTTGAGTTGAAGGAGTACCCAGCTTGTGAATTTGATAAGAAGTTTATTTGAGCCAAACCATGCTAGATTCGACGGCATTCGCCCTATCAATATCTACGGCATGAGGTTTGTTTATATCTTAATGGCCACGTTGCTAGCGATAGATGTCTGGGGCCATATCCTTACCCGTGATCAGCAATGGAACCCTAGCGATGCTATGAACTGGAGCATCTGGGCTGCATTCACCCTTTTTGCAGCTATTGGTATTTTCCGCACAGTTGAAATGATTCCAATACTACTTATCGAAATCACCTACAAAACGATTTGGTTGATCTTAGTTGCGCTACCTTTATTCCTAGATGGTGATCTATCAGAACATACAACCGACGGCATGATCACTCCTTTTGCAATGGTAATTCTACCCATCGCCGTGATCCCCTGGGGGTATGTATTAAAAAGGTATTTTTCAATTGGAAAGGCCCGCTAGATCAGTTAATCAGCCGGTGAACTTGTAATTGACGGTGGCTTCAATCGGTGATGAGTACAGGACATGTCAGCGTGGCACAAGCAAGCAATAAATTCTGCCCTCGTTCAGGCAAAGCAATAGTAGAAGACTCACTGGCCACCTTCAAAGGCGACACAGTGGGTTTCTGTAATCCGAGTTGCAGAGATAGTTTCGCCAGCGATATTAGCAATAACCCCAGTAACACAGATTACTTCGATGCAGTCATTAAAGAAAATGAGCTCTAATTTCACGAACTACAAGTTACGCACCAATCTCAGAGCATTAGTTCGCCACTTTTGACGTGTTTTTTGACGATTTCTGGGCATTCAAAGCGTTTACCATAGGTTGCGGCAAGCTCATCACAGCGGGTAATAAACTTGTCAAAACCGTAGGTATTTACATACTGAATAAGGCCACCAGTATGGGCTGGTGCGCCAATACCCATAATCGAGCCAATATTGCCATCGGCTACAGAGCGTAGAACGCCTGTTTGTAAACATTTGAGCGCTTCAATGACCTGTCGAAACATCAATCGGTCTTTCACATCTTCATCTGGCACAAGGGTATCTTCGTTGTAATAGAGGTCATACAAGCCAGGCCAGATATTCTTGGAGCCATCGACATGGTACTCATAGTAACCGCCGCCGTGATGGCGCCCTCCTCGACCATGCCCATCAATCATATCTTTGATAACTCTACGGCTGACTGTACCGTCACTCCACTTATCTTCCACACCCATTGCAGCCCAAGTCTCCCCGGCTTTTCGGGCCAACTCTAAGCTGGTTTCATCCCCCACTTGCAGAGGCCCAACCGGCATACCAATGGCTTTACCCATGTTATCTATTTTAACTGGGTGCACTCCTTCAGTGAGTAGTTGCAGTCCTTCATCAAGGTAGGTACCAAAGGTTCTGGAGGTAAAGAATCCAAGGGAGTCATTGACTACAATAGGGGTTTTACGAATCTGCTGAGTAAAGTCAAAGGCTTTGGCAAGGGCTTCGTCGCTGGTCTTGTCACCCACGATAATCTCAATTAATGGCATTTTATCCACGGGTGAGAAAAAGTGTATACCGACAAAGTTTGCAGGCTTTGATGCAGCCTTTGCCAACTCGGTTATAGGTAAAGTCGATGTATTTGAACCCCAAAAGCCATCATCAGACAGATATTTCTCTGTGTTGCCAATAATCTTGTTTTTGAGTTCTATATTTTCAAACACGGCCTCAATAATAAGATCACAACCCTGCAAGTCTTCATCTTTTGCCGTGGGTGTAATCAGGCCGAGTAAACTATCTGCCTGGGATTGGAACATTTTTCCTCGTTTGACCGCTTTAGCCACCAGGCCCTCTGAGTAAGACTTGCCTTTGTCTGCGGCCTCTTGAGTCATGTCTTTGAGGACGACTTCAATGCCCGCCCGCGCAGCTACATAGGCTATGCCTTGGCCCATCATGCCCGCACCCAATATACCCAGCTTGCGCGTTGGGTTCTTTTCAACACCACTTGGGCGACTGGCACCCCCATTAATCTTGTTCAACTGGAAGAAGAAGGCAGTAATCATGTTTTTGGCCACTGGGCCTGTGACAACTTTAATGAACTCTCGACCCTCCACCCGCAGCATGGTATCTATGTCTAATACGGTTGATTGAAAGGCAATATCCATTGCTGCGGTCATTTGGGGCATTAGGCCGCGTGTTTGTTTGTGCAGCATGGTAGGCGCCATGGCAGCAAATTGCGCGTTACGGGGCGAATTAATAGCTCCGCCAGGTACTTTGTAGCCTTTGCGGTCCCAAGGTTGTACTGAGGCTTCTTTGTTGCTGGTATTTTCGCTAATCCAAGCTTTGGCTCTTGGTAACAAACCATCAATTGATTCAACCACTTCATCAATCAACCCGCCGGCTAAGGCTTTCTCAGGGGTTAAACGCTGGCTCTTTAAAATAATATCAAGAGCTTTTTCAACCCCAATTAACTTTGTTAGTCTCACCACACCACCGCCAGCAGGGTAAACACCAATGGCACATTCTGGCAGACCTATTTGTACAGACTTGTGATTAAAGGCTATGCGGTGATTACAGGCCAATGACAGCTCATATCCACCACCCAAGGCGGCACCGTTAATGGCCGCGACTACCGGTACTGGAAGCTTTTCTAATCGTCTAAAATGACCCTTTATGAATTCTCCATTGGCAAACAGCTCTTCACTGCCGTTCTCGTCCATTAGTACTAGCTCATTAAGGTCAGCACCTGCAAAAAATACTTTTTTGGCTGAGGCGAAAATAACGCCAGTTAGCCCTTCTTCTTTCTCTAAACGCTGAACAGTCTCATCCATAGCATCGTTGTATTCAGCATTGATCGCATTTACAGGACCACTCATGTCCATAGTCACTGTGACAATACCTTGATTGTCTTTTTCGTAATTAAAAACACCCATTATTAAAACCTTTTCGAATTCTTAAACTGCCTTGAAATAATTAATTTCGCTTATACGCGCTCAATCAGGCATGAAATCCCCATACCGCCACCCACACAGAGCGACAACATGGCACGCTTGAGTTGGCGACGCTCTAATTCATCTAGCATGGTACTGACTAACATTGCACCTGTAGCACCTAAAGGGTGCCCCATTGCAATAGAGCCGCCGTTGACATTAGTAATAGAGTGATCCACGTCTAAGTCCTTCATGTAACGAAGCGCGACAGAGGCAAAGGCTTCATTGATCTCCCAAAGATCAATATCATTGGGGGTTAGACCTGCGGTCTTAAGACATTTTTTTGCTGCCGGCCCGGGCCCTGCAAGCATAATAACTGGGTCTGACGCGAGGATGGATCCAGCAACAATACGGCCTCTCGGTGTTAAATTAAGGTCTTTTCCGGCTTGCTCAGAGCCAATAAGTACGGCACTGGCACCATCGACAATACCAGAAGAATTACCCGGAGTATGTACATGAGAAATATTCTCTAACGTATTGTATTTATTTAAAATAATTTCATCAAAAGCCATATTTCCCATCATTTCAAATGATGGTTTTAAACCTGCTAAAGCCTCCATAGTAGTGTCAGGCTTAATGAAGTCATCTTTCTCTAAGATCATCAGCCCATTTTTATCGCGCACTGGAATAACTGATTTGTCAAAGTAACCATTGTCTCGGGCATGGGTTGCACGACGCTGGGACTCTACAGCATAAGCATCTACGTCATCGCGACTGTAGCCATCAATAGTTGCTATGGTGTCTGCACCTATACCCTGGGGTACAAAGCTTTGACTGATAGCAAAGGCTGCATCACCTGCCATAGCCCCTCCATCAGACCCCATAGGCACGCGAGACATACATTCAACACCGCCGGCAACAACTAACTGCTCCCAACCTGAAGCGATCTTCTGAGCGCCTGTATTAACGGCCTCCAGGCCGGAAGCACAGAAACGGTTAAGCTGAACTCCGGCGACAGATTCGTCCCAACCTGCATTCTGGACGATCATTTTTGCAATATCACTGCCCTGCTCACCAATTGGTGACACACATCCCATGACAACATCATCAACGTAGGAGGTATCAAGGTCATGACGCTCCTGTAATGCCCGCAAAAGACCCGCACCTAGGTCAATAGGCTTCACTTCATGCAATGAGCCCCCTGGCTTGCCTTTGCTGCGTGGTGTTCTTATCGCATCATAAATAAAAGCTGTATTACTCATAACTCCCTCTCAATAATCTTGATAAATTTTTAACTTGATCATTAGTACATGTTGGGCTAAACCAGGAAACTAACCAAAGTTGGTTTTTATGTTATTTTACTAAGTGCCCGTATACTTTGGTGCTCGCTTCTCAGCAAAGGCAAGCATAGACTCCTGTAAGTCATTAGATCTTAAACTGGTCATCATGGTAAACATGCCATTCATTAAAAGACTTTGCTCTGTGGTGAGCGTTTCACTTTGTTGGAGCATAAATTTTGTCCCTCGCACAGCCATAGGCGGATTCGCCGCAATTTGAGTCGCAAGAGCCATGCCTGCGTCATATGCAGCCTCAGCAGTATCATAAACGTCGTTAACCAATCCAATTTTTTCCGCTCTGGCGGCATCGATATCTTTTGCACTATAAGCAAGTTCGGCAACATGACCGGCATTGAGTATCTTTGGTAGTCGCTGCAGTGTGCCCACATCTGCCACTAAACCGATACGTGTTTCACGAACACTAAAGTTGCTATCTGCCGATGCGATTCTTATGTCACAGGCAGTAACCATATCAATCCCCGCACCCAAACAGTGGCCATGAATTACAGCGATTACCGGTAACGGGCATTTAGCAAGGGAGGACATCGCGTCTTGAAATCGTGTTGTACCTTCAAGCTGTCTAAGATTAGCTACAGCCTCTGACTCTCCGGCGGGTCTCTGATGAGTACCCATACCACTCTGTACAAGATCAATACCAACACAGAAATGTTTGCCGCGGCCCGCTACTAACACCACTCTGATATCTTCATCTGCCTCAAGAGCACTTAAAGCCTTTGGTATGGCCAACCAAAATGCTTCATTCAAGGCATTGTACTTATCAGGCCTATCAAGCCATATGGTGCCTACACCACCGTTTTTCTCTAACGTTACAACTTCTGAGGAAAAATCCATCACTCACTGCTCCTTTACGTTTAACCTTTTATTTCTTAGTAACCTGCAGATCCATCCATGATCGAGCCATACAAAGCCTGATCGAGAATCTGATAGCTGTTTGTCCGAGGCATCATTACATATATAGAGTCATTGCCCATCTGGTCTATATGAAAAGACTGCTTACGTAGGTCACCTTTCACCAACTTGAAGGTGCCCGTTGTGGTTATGTCTGCTTGAATTCTTACAAATACGGGCTGAGCAAAACCGGGGAGATTCTCTGCAACGTAGTTTGAAAACTCGGAAGGATCAAATACCTGGCCGGGGATGAGCGCAATTGAAGCCATACCTGCCTTGCCCTCAGTTGCTGGAACATCAACGCCATAGACATTTGCTATCTCAACTTGCGAGTTAGCATTTAGTATTTCACCCACTTCATTGGTAGATACATTTTCTGAACGCCACCGGAAGGTATCACCAATACGGTCAACAAACTGGTAATGAGGTTTACCCATGGAAAATCCAACATCCACCTCCGTAATTAAATCGCCCGTATTAAACCAAGCATCACCATCTTTTAAAACATTGCGTAGCGTCTTAGCCTCTGAGGCTGCTGTGTCGGTGTAGCCATCAAACCGATAACGATCGTCAATCTCAGCCAACAGCAACCCCGGTTTGCCTGACTCTACCGGAATATATTTTCCATTTTCATCCAAAACTATCTCATCCTGCTCTATGTCATATTCGACCAATAAGATTGTCCCAGGACAGTAGCCAATGGTTTTATTTTTATTAAAGGCATTTATAAACGAAACGTTACCCTCGCTGGAGCCATAAAACTCACAAACTCGGTCAATACCAAATCGTTGTTTAAACTCATCCCAAACGTCAGGCCGTAAGCCATTGCCGAATACTCTATCTAGGGGATTGTTCTGCTCTTCCGGACACGGCGGCTGCGTAACTAAATAACGGCATAACTCGCCAACATAGAAAAAGATGGTGCAATGATACTTCTGAATCTCAGGCCAAAAAGCTGATGCAGAAAATTTCCGCCGTAGAAACATTGAAGCGCCACTAAATATGGCGCTATTAACACCACAGATAAACCCTGTTCCGTGGAAAAGTGGCAGGCAAAGGTACATACGGTCGTTTGGCTTTGCTCTTACACCCGCTCTACTGAAGGACATACCTGCGGCCAACAAGCGGCGCTGACCAACCTTAGCGGCTTTTGGCATACCTGTGGTGCCTGAAGTAAAGATATAAAATCCTGTATCCCCGGCCAAAATAGTCTTAGTGTCTTCCAGATTTGTTGTCGGATATTGTTCAAGCTGAGCCATGATATCGTCCATGGGTTCCGGAGCTGATTCTTCTCGCAAATCAGCAACCCAAAGAATATCTGTATCATCCATATCCAAATCTGGGCGGACATCAAGAACATTGGCAAATATCTCTTCTCCAGCTAGACATTTAACTGATTTCGTAATATTGATGCAGTGAGCCAACTGGGCGCTAACCAGACCAGGGTTCACCATGCCAGCAATAGCGCCAATTTTTTGAAGCGCCATTATGCCAGCAAGCATCTCAATCCGATTCTCCATGATTACTGCTACACAGTCTCCTCGCTTAACACCGCGATCAATTAGCGCGTGAGCCAGAGAATTAGCCAACTGATTAAACTCACCCCAGGTGACTTCTTTGCCTTCAAAAACAATCATGTTTCTATCGGGTTGGCGAGCGACTGTATCCTCTAAAACCATTGCTATTGAAGCTGGATCATCGCTTTCAGGGAGCTTTGTCAGTAAGACTGGCAGTGCTCGAGCAACATCAGAAATAACACGCAGAGTCTCTTTGGTATTACTAAACACGCCCATCTTACTGCCTCCCCAAGGACTGGATGGTGAGCTTTGCCAACTGGGACATATGCACCTCATCCGGTCCATCAGCAATCCTACAAAAGCGACTAGTGGTAAAAATGTGAGCCAGTGGTGTATCTTGCGAGACACCCATTCCACCAAAAATCTGCATGGCACGACTAGACACTTCTTCACACATTTTGGGAGCGACGATTTTTAACATAGAGATTTCAGCACGGGCAGCATCCACTCCGTATTTATCCATCTTCTCCGCTGCTGACAAGACGAGAAGGCGGCACTGTTCTATATCACATCGACTTCGGGCTATTTCATGCTGCACACTAGTCTTTTTACTTAAAGCCTCGCCGAAGGCTACACGACTTACAGCGCGTTCACACATGAGTTCAAGACTTCGCTGAGCCATACCTACAAACATCATTGCATATTGAAAACGTCCGGGGCCAAGACGCCCTTGAGCAATTTCAAACCCCCTACCCTCTCCTAAAATAAGGTTAGTGACAGGAACTCTCACATCCCTGAAAACCACATCACCTTCACCCCCTGGTGAGTGATACTCGCCAAATACTCTGAGTGGTCGCGCAATGCTTACTCCAGGGGTATCTGTTGGCACTAGTATGGTCGAATGCTGCTGATGCCGCGGCCCATTGGGGTTAGACTTCCCCATCACCAACATTAATTTACATTTTGGCCCAATGACGTTAGTCGTCCACCATTTGCGACCATTAAGCACGTACTCATCACCATCACGCTCAATTTTAAGCTCCATGTTGGTCGCATCTGATGAAGCGACATCAGGCTCAGTCATTGCGTAAGCTGATCGAATCTCACCGTCCAGCAGAGGATTCAGCCACTGTTCCTGCTGTTCTGGAGTACCATACTTAGCAAGTACCTCCATATTGCCTCGATCAGGCGCATTACAGTTGAATATTTGCTGAGCCCATGCGGACCGGGACATCGTCTCAAACAAAGGGGCTATTTCAAGATTTGTCAGCCCTGGACTCCAAGGCTTGTACTCTGCGGGAAGAAAGAGATTCCAGAGCCCTTGGCTACGAGCCTCTTGCTTGAGGCCTTCAAACCATTCTGGATATTGCCACATATTTTTGTGGTCATTAGTAAACTCATCATAATCCGACTCGCGGGGGTAAATATGCTCTTCCATAAAAGCAGTCAATCGAGCGTTCAGGTCTTCTGCCCGTGGTGTTAATTCAAAACCCATTGTTTTCCCTCTTTAACGTAATTACAGATTGTTAGATCAATCCAGTTATCTTTCTCATTAGTTTATTCATTCCACCTATCCAGCGGTCGTAGTTAGTCGTCTTATTGCGCATGTACTCAAGGACTATTGGGTGCGGCAAGATAAGAAAGCTTTCTTTGCGCAATTCCTCAACCACAGTATCTGCAAGTTCTTCCGGCTCAATCATCCCATTGTTTGCTGCCGCTGCTGTAGCATCATTAGCCACTTCAGTCATGGGCGTTCGAACTGCTTGCGGGCAGAGCATGGATACTTTTATCCCTTCATGCTGGTGATGTATCGCCAACCATTCGCCAAACCCTACTGCGGCGTGTTTAGTTACCCCATAGGCCGCACCGCCAATTTGATTTAACAAACCTGCTGCGGAGGAAGTATTAAGCAGATATCCTCCGCCTCGTGCCACCATGCGAGGAACAAGGTGTCTTGCAGCAAAAACATGAGACATAACGTTAATATCCCAGATCATCTGCCATTCCACATTTGGAGATTCAAGATTTTCTCCCATCCCAACCCCAGCGTTAGAGCAAAAAAGATCGATCGCGCCGACTTCATTTTCTGTATCTTCAATGACTCTAATGATATCTTCTTCGATCGCTATATCAGCCTCCATGGCAATTCCATCAACCATAGCTGCAGTGTCTTGAGCATTGCTCAGGTTAATATCCACGGCAACCACTTTTTTTGCGCCCTCAGCGTGGAAGCGGACTGCCAACGCCCGACCAATACCGCTACCTGCACCTGTAATTACTATAATTTTATCTTTTAACTCCAAGACTCTTACCCCTTCACAATATTTACATTTTGCTTACACTAACTTGCCGAGATGCTCTTTTCTGAACGGTTTTATGTCATCTGTTCTGTCGTCTCTGATCATGTCAACCCAAGATGGATTAGAGATTAGCGCCCTACCCACAGCGACCAAATCAAATTCATTTTCAGACAAACGTCGCTCTAAGTCATCAAGGCTTGCCGGCTCTGCTTCTCTAAACGTCATTTCACCAGGTACTGGAATAAAATCAGCGTTTAAGCCAACGCTTCCCACGGTAATGGCTGGTTTACCGGTGATTTTGCGAGTCCACCCAGCAAGATTCAAATCACTACCTTCAAACTCTGGCTCCCAAAAACGCCTTTGAGAGCAATGGAATATATCTACTCCAGCCTCTGACAGTGGCAGCAAAAACTGCGAAAGCTCCTCTGGAGTCTCTGTCAGTCGAGCTGTGTAATCCTGCTGCTTCCATTGAGACCAACGCAAGATAACTGGGAAATCAGGCCCTACAGCCGCCCTAACCGCCTTAATGATCTCTATCGCAAAACGACTACGATTATCCATGGATCCCCCGTAATCGTCGTCACGCTGATTTGTTCCTTCCCAAAAGAACTGATCGATCAGGTATCCATGAGCACCATGCAATTCAACAGCATCAAAACCTACATCTTTGGCATCTGCAGCACCCTGAGCAAAAGCAGCAACTACATCATCAATGTCCTGCTGAGTCATGGTTCTGCGATTAACCTTACCCGGCACATTCATTCCCGATGGACCATAGCCTGGCACATCTCCCTCTGGAGGGGTTCCAGCTTTGCGCATTGCGCCTACATGCCATAGTTGAGGTGCAATTTTGCCTCCATTTTCATGAACGGCTTCTACCACTCTCCTCCAACCTTCGAGTCTTTTTTCACCATGGAAATAAGGCACTCCAGGATAGCCACTTGCCCCTATGTGACCCACACAAGTACCCTCTGTAATGATTAGGCCGACACCTCCTTCTGCCCGTCGTCGATAATAGTCCACTACATTGTCACCAGGAACATTATCATTGGGTGAAAAGTTACGGGTCATAGGTGCCATTACAATTCTATTATCTAGAGTCAAACTTCCTAGTTTAAATGGCTGAAATAGGGAATTTTCTGGAGTCATAATCACTCATACCTCTTATTTGTTTTGGATACCAGACAATTATCACTCATAACAAGATTACTAACCCTGCTATTTGTTGACCGACCAGTCTCTTTCTTTAAATTTACAATAACCATGGCATCAAGCCATAACAAAAATAGTTGCCATCGCTCCAATCAGCAATAACGACATAGCAACCAGCACTCTCGGCGACCCCATGAGTAAATTAGCCGTAGCAGGAAAAGCCAAAGTCTTTGTCAACGAGGCTAGTTTGTCAGCGTGATGGTCGCTACCAAATGTATCCAAAAGAGTCTCTGCACAATCCCGGCGACTGCGGTAACGAACGATACCAGTAGAAGACCAGTTATCTGAGTCATCGCAGTTAAGGTTTTCAATGTTTTTAGCAGCAGCAATGGCTACGAAAAATGGATGGCCTGCTCGCTTAAACATACCAGCCATAAATGTTTTGGTGTACCTTTGTAGTAATTTAGCCGAATCTCTTTTGGGGGGCTTAAGTTCAAGCAGATTAATCATAAACCATTCGCGACCATCATCTTTTTCCAAAAAATACCGCAAATTGGCTCGCTTATCAGCATCGATACCTTTGGACTCAAATTGCTGCATGTAGTACTCCACCTCAGCCTGAGATAGTTTGCCTTTAATCCCAGAGTACCAAAGCCAAAACATAGCATAAAGCACAACTGTCACTATCCAAATTAAAGTAATATCCAAACCTAGTACCTCTTTTTAGTTAATTAACACCTATCTCTAAAACATAAAAAAGAAAGTCAGTCTCTTTGCGGCATTCCACGAATCATCGTGAGAAATTCCATCTTGGTACCTGCTCTTCGATACGAGCTCAGAGCCTGATATTCCTCATCAGCCCACCAATCTTTAGCCGCCTGTTCAGATGGGAAGCTAAAAATTATCATTCTTCCTGATCTAGGAGCATCGCCCTCTAACGCAATAGGATTGTCATCAAAAGTAATAAACTGGCCGTCATAACGTTTTAATAGCGGAAAAAATCCTTTCTCATACTTTCGATACTCTTCTGAATCAGTTACTTTTAGATTCACTACCATGTATACCGGCACATCAGACATCTAACTTCCCTCTTTTTAATTTTGCTCTTAAATTGTTTTTAGCCATTCCGCCACAGCTATTCCGATTTCCGCTGGAGAATCCTCTTGAATAAAATGAGTCCCCGCAACTGTCACTTCTTTTTGATTGGGCCAGGTGCGACAGAATTTTCGCGCTTTGCCCGTTAAAATGGATCCAGGATCTGCGTTGATAAAAAGCTTCGGCAAATCTTCATTACCTGCCATCCATTCACCGTAACTCGTCACCAAATCAACCATGTGAGGCGGTTCCCCATCAATTGGAATTTGACGGGGCCAATTTAAGGTTGGCTGTCGATCACTTACCGTAGAAAACGCCTTACGATAGTGGTCCATCTCCTCGTCACCCATCTGCCGTATCACTGAACTTGGCAATACAGCCTCAACAAACATGTTGCGCTGCAAGACCAAGTCTTCGCCTTTATCTGAACGGAAGCCCTTAAAAATACCACGCGCTGACTCAGGCCAGTCATCCCAAGTCACTGGGCAGACTATGGCTTCCATATAGGCAATACCCTTGACCGCCTCAGAGTGATGCCTAGCCCAATGAAAGCCAAGAGCACTCCCCCAGTCATGAACTACTAAGGTTACATCTGCAGTAACATCGAGCTCCTCAAGTAGCCCTTCCAAATAGTCATAGGCAATCTCAAATGAGTAGCGTTTTGGTCCTTCATTATCAGGAAGCTTTTCTGAATCGCCTTGGCCAATTAGGTCTGGAGCTATCACTCGCCCGACACCCTCAAGATGTGGGATGACATTTCTCCATAAATAAGAAGAAGTTGGGTTGCCATGTAATAAGACAATCGGACAGCCTTCTCCGACATCGACATAGGCAATATTTTTGCCCTTGATGCTTTTAAAACATTTTTCGTAGGGCATTGACGCTGAAATCATTTGCTTCCCTCTACGTTGCTAAAGAGATAGTTGTCCTGCAAATCCAAAATACAGGATCATAATACTATATTTACATTATGGCATGGTCAATGCCATAATTAAATATCGCTCCTTACGTATGAAGCAGTGTGTGATCGAGCTATTGAACTTTTCAAGTTTAAAAGAATAGAAGGTGCGCAATGAAAATATTTTACAGCGTCGTCCTAATTATCTACCTCGCATGGTTTATATGGTACGGAGGCTCGGGCCAACCTTTATCGCCTAATGAAGCAGCGGCTTACAAAGCAGAGTTACAAGCTAACGCCAAGAGCCGAGGCGTAGATGTTTCTGACCCTATTAAATACATGGATCGATTAATTAAAGATGATGATGGCAATGAATTCATCATGGTGAATCTCATTCGGTTTCGAGATGAAGCCCAGTATCCACCTGCATCTCCATGGGCCAATGAAACTGACCCTATGTTAGCAGATGACAGATATGGCGCTGGTGTAGTGCCGCTGCTTCTGAAAAGAGGAAGTTTGCCAATTTTTATCTCAACAGTAGCTGGAGAATTTATTAATGAGGCTGGTCAAGAAGAATGGGACACCGTCGCAATGGTGCGTTATCGAAGTGTTCGTGACATGGTCGAGATGATGATAGAGATGAGTGCCACAGATCTTGCTGACCATAAATGGGCAGCTATTGAGCAAACACATGTATTTCCGGTTAAACCTAAAATCAACCTCGTATCACTTAGACTAATAGTCGGAATTATTCTACTTTTGTTTGCTGTGGCGGTCTCCTACCTTGTAAAGTTAGGAAGATCAAAGAATTAAAACGACGACCTACCAGTAAAACTCAACATTAAAATGGAAAGGACAAATCATGAAAACTAGAATTACCGAAATGCTCGGGATAGAGCATCCAATCATACAAGGCGGAATGCACCATGTGGGTCTGGCGGAGTTAGCCGCTGCTGTTTCTAACGCTGGTGGCTTGGGCATTATTACTGGGTTAACTCAGGGAACACCGGAAAAACTGGCGAATGAGATAGCTAGATGCCGAGAAATGACTGACAAGCCTTTTGGCGTTAACCTCACATTTCTACCCTCGCTGACTCCCCCTGATTATCCCGGCCTGATACAGGCTATTATTGATGGTGGCGTCAAGGTGGTTGAAACAGCCGGTAACAATCCTGCTCAATGGCTACCGATCCTGAAAGAAAATAACATAAAGGTAATTCATAAGTGCACTTCTGTTCGTCATGCTTTAAAAGCTGAATCCATTGGCTGTGATGCAGTATCAGTGGACGGATTTGAGTGCGGTGGCCACCCAGGAGAGGATGACGTGCCCAATTTTATCTTGCTACCTAGAGCTGCTGACGAACTCACCATACCTTTTGTTTCATCAGGCGGGATGGCTGATGGTAGAAGCTTAGTTGCCTCTCTGGCAATGGGTGCTGAGGGCATGAATATGGGGACTCGATTTATAGTCACCGAGGAAGCTCCTGTCCATGAGAATGTAAAACAGGCCATTATTGAGGCCAGTGAGTTAGATACTCGTTTAGTAATGCGCCCTCTGCGTAACACTGAACGAGTACTCAAAAATTCAGCAGTAGAGCGTTTACTTGAAAAAGAAGCTGCACTTGGGTCTGACATCAAGTTTGAAGATATCGCCGAAGAAGTTGCGGGAGTTTATCCAAAGATCATGAAGACAGGTACCATGGATGCAGGCGCATGGTCATGCGGCATGGTTGCTGGTCTAATCAACGACAAACCAACCGTTAAGCAACTCATCGACAATATAATGGCAGAAGCAAATACAATTATTAATCAACGTCTAACAGGCCTATAAATCAACCTGGAGTAATAGTAAAAATGGCTACAAATCTTTTCAATCTGGACGGCAAAATAGCTCTGGTTACTGGAGCAAGCCGAGGCATAGGGGAATCAATTGCAAAACTATTGGGAGAACAAGGAGCTCACGTTATTGTGTCGAGCCGCAAACTGGATGATTGCCAGCTAGTTGCTGACGCCATTACCGCAGACGGTGGCAGTGCCGAAGCAGTGGCATGTCATGTTGGCAATATGGATGACATAAGTAACTGTTTTGCCCACATAAAACAAGCTCATGGCAAGCTCGACATTTTGATCAACAATGCTGCAACTAACCCTTACTTTGGGGATATTCTTGACACTGATCTTGGCGCCTATACAAAAACTGTCGACGTTAATATTCGCGGATACTTTTTTATGTGTATTGAAGGTGGCAAACTTATGCGTGATAACGGTGGCGGCAGTATTGTTAACACCGCCTCAATCAATGCCTTAAAGCCCGGCCCAATGCAGGGAATTTACTCTATCTCAAAGGCAGCTGTTGTCAATATGACACAAGCCTTTGCCAAGGAGTGTGGTCGTCACAACATCAGGGTCAATGCCCTACTCCCCGGGTTGACAAAAACGAAATTTGCCGGGGCTCTATTTTCTAATGAAAAAATGTATGAGAACGCTATCAAGACCATCCCCCTTCATCGCCATGCTGTTCCCGATGAGATGGCCGGAACTGTCCTTTACTTAGTCTCAGATGCATCTAGCTACACTACTGGCGAATGCATAGTAGTCGATGGTGGGTTTACACTTTAATCTATTGACAAGGCTTTAGATAAAAAGGCTCCTGTAGGAGCCTTTTTGTTTAGAGAGTAATATCGCGAGCTATAACCAAACCTCTAGATTATCCTCTTGGCCCAACCGTTGAGTTAATTTAATATCTAACAGTTCTTTAAGGCCGCATTGCTTTAACAACTCATCCACCAACAGCTTATCTTCCTTTGAAAATTTCAGATAACCGTCTTGAATTTTCTGGAGCAGATAAAACCGATACGGTTGTGCACCAGCTGCTATTATTTCACCTCGCACCGTAAATTCAGCCATGCTTTCATTCTTGCCTAAAAACCGAGACGCGCTAGTGCCCTGCGACGGCTGGTTATCAGCTAGCCAATGATTAATTGACAGCGCCGCGGTCTGAGTTTCTGGGACTAGATCTTCTGCGAGAATACTTAAAACCCTCACCAACGTTTCAGGTATCTCATCCTGCTCAAGATAACCATGACCGGCTTCGAAAAACTCAGCTGTATCAGATTCTGCGCGATTCATTCTCTCAACCCAGCGATAAACATGGATAGCTTCACGTTGCATAAGAGCCAACGGCTTTGGATCTCTGCCTAAATGAGCAAACATGGGGGCCATTAACCCGAAATCCCCTATGCAGGGCTTCCAGCCTAAAAGATATGGCACACTAGAAAAATGTTCGTTAAGAGCCTTTAGAAAATCCATATAGAGCTCTTCAATAAAATCATGGTTAGTATCTGAGACACCAAACATGCGACCCGCAAATCGCATTCTATCCATCATGTAATCGGTCTTTTCTTGACGATTGGGCCCTGCACGTTGAGCGTTAAAAAAGTGATACTTTAGAAACTCTAGGTTTTCCTCAGGAAAATTCCAACGATAATGCATTGCTGGTCTTAAAAGACCCTCACAGCCAATTAGATCAAACAAATGGCTTATCGTCTGTTGTCTGGGCCCCTTGGGCTGACATGAACGACCGTTGGTCGACTCAAAATACTCAATAATGGCGGCTCCATCACGGATAATCTCTCCTGAAGTAGTCTTTAACACAGGGATGGTCGCAAGTTTTGCTTTAGGTACTATGTCAGATTTAAAACTCTCGTGGCCGCAGGAAAGCTCGTTGAAAGGGATTCTGTTTTTAATCAGATAAGACCTTGCGCGCCCGGTGTACAGAGAGTGTGGGATCCCATATAAAATATGCTTTTCTACCATTTTTTTACCCTAAATATCATTATTTAGCCTAACCCTTTGATATGATGCACAGGAGGGGAAAGCGCATGAATTATTATGGCACATATACTGTCATTATGTTAGCATTTCTCTCAATAAGGATTTTAGAACACCTGCCCTTGTTGTAAAAATTAAAGAGGATTTTATGTCGGATGTGAACACGCTTGACGAAAAAGTACTGGCTGAATATCTCAGTCAACACATGGAAGGTTTCGAAGGGCCGTTAAAGGCTACAAAATTTGCTGGCGGACAATCCAACCCCACGTTTAAAATCGAGACCCCTTCAGGAAGTTATGTATTGCGCCGACAGCCTCCCGGTAAATTACTCAAGTCTGCCCATGCTGTTGACCGAGAATATCGGGTCATTAGCGCCCTAGCTGACACCCAAGTCCCAGTACCTCGTGCCAATCATCTGTGCGAAGACTCCGACGTAATAGGCTCAATGTTTTATCTGATGGAACATTGCGATGGTAATGTCCACTGGGCTGCAAAACTAGATGAGGCCTCGGATAATAATCACCGGGGTCATATGTACGATGAGATGAATCGAGTTCTTGCTGCTATTCACTCCGTTGATATTGATAATGTGGGGCTGTCGGACTATGGACGGCCTGGTAATTATTATGACCGTCAATTCAATCGTTGGTCGAGCCAATATCGAGCGTCAGAAATGATCGATATCTCCGAGATGAATGATTTGATCGATTGGCTGTCTGCAAATATTCCTGAAGACGATGGCAAAGTGGCTCTGGTACACGGAGACTATCGCCTTGATAATCTTATGTTTGATAAAAATGATCAAAAAATTATCGCCGTTTTAGACTGGGAGCTATCTACTTTAGGGCACCCCTATGCGGACCTTGCATACCAGTGCATGGGGCTCCGGCTTCCCTATCGTGAAATAAAGAACGTCATGTCCGGCCTTGGCGGTATAGATTCACAAAGATTAGGAATACCCTCAGAAAAAGACTATGTGGCCAGCTATTGCAGGCGCATGGGAATTGATGGAATAGATAACTGGGGTTTTTATCTTGCTTTCAGTTGCTTTAGGCTAGCGGCAATTACTCAAGGAGTAGCAAAACGTGGCGCTGATGGTAACGCCTCAAGTAAGGCGGCTCTTGGTTATCAAGCAATGGTTCAGCCTTTAGCTGTTATGGGGCTTGAAAGCATTAATAGTGAAGCTTGAAGTATGAAAGCACTCTACTTGGCAGGGGTGGTCATTACTCTAGTAGTGATTGTAGCTCTCTCCGGGCCGAAGGTAGATGTAAAAATTGCGTTAAATGAAATAGCACTTCCAAGTAATCTAGATGTTTATTTATCTGAATCGGAATCTCGATTCGAAGATATTATCGAGGGTACCGAAAAAAAGATTGTTTGGTCCGGAATGTCAGGGGAGAAAACAGATGTTTCTATCGTTTTTGTCCATGGGTTTTCAGCTACGAGACAAGAATTAGCACCCCTAGCCGACATCGTCGCACAATCTCTCCAAGCCAACTTGTATTACACCCGTTTAGCCGGTCATGGTCGAGGTGGGCCTGGCATGATTGATGGTACAGTTAATGCTTGGGCTAATGACGCTACAGAAGCACTTAAAATAGGCCGCAGACTTGGCGAAAAAGTTATTTTAATCGGTACCTCTACAGGATCTACACTGATCACTTGGCTATCTTTACAGCCAACCAGCGAGGATATTCATGCAATCATTCTTTTGTCGCCAAATTTTCATCCAGCAGACCCAAATATGAGTATTCTGTTATGGCCTTGGGGTGAAAAAATTGCTGAGACGTTAATTGGTAAGACACGCCATTGGGAATCAAATAATCCTTTACATGAGAAATATTGGGCGAATGACTATTCCACCGCCGCTATGTTACCCATGATGGGTCTGGTTAAAATAGTTAATGATGCAAACCTTGGTGAAGTCTCCACACCAACACTCATGGTTTATTCCTCCAAGGATAAAACAATAAGCGTACCAGCACTTAAAAAAGCGTTTCACCGTTTTGGCTCAATACAAAAAGAGATTATTGAATTCAATGAGACTGAAGATCCAGACTTTCATGCCTTAGCAGGTGATCTTTTATCGCCCTCCTCTACAAAGGCTCTTGCAGACCGAGTAACAGCCTTCGTTAAGCGTATACCTATGTAAAAACATCCACATTTAGCTGCTAGGCCATTAAATCAATAGCTAAAAGTAGTAGCTGCATTTGCCCTAACATAGCGAAGCCTGTGGCAAAAATGTGCATTACAAGTTGACCCCTTCGAACAGTTTGTTATCAGATACGATTAGGCTACACTGCTCACCATATTTTGATATTTTGGAGTCCTTTTGCAATTAGCTACGTCATCTACTCTTAGGAGTTATAGCCAACTTGCGCTCATCGTCATTGCTGCAGGTGCTATTTATCCTCTTCTCTATTTGCGGCAAAATTTTGAGCTTTCAATATTAGAGTCATTTAACATTACCCAAACACAATTACGTTATTGCAGCTCAATGCTCGGCCTTATTTTTGTCATTACTTATGTTCCTAGTGGATGGCTAGCCGATCGTTTTTCGTCCCGCAAGCTACTTTCTCTTTCGTTGCTAGCGACCGGATTACTGGGGATTTGGTTCTCAACCATGCCTTCATATGATGCATTGCTCGTCATCTATGGAGCTTGGGGGATAGCGACCGGCTTAACCTTCTGGTCAGCACACATTAAGTTGGTAGCCATGCTCGCACGAGGGGATCAACAAGGTCGGTTTTTTGGCATCCTAGATGGAGGTCGAGGGCTAGTTGAAGCTCTTTTAGCAACCGTTGCTGTCGCAATCTTTGCCTATGTATTGAGCCAGAGTAATGGGACAACAAGCCTTGCTCTCAAGCAGGTTATTTATCTCTACGTCGGCGTTTTACTCATCGTGTCTCCTCTGGTTTATTGGCTCCTTGATGATTTTGAAGAAGAAACTGAAGCAGAAGAAATGGCAAGTACAAGACCATTTACAGAGGATTTAATGGATGTGCTTAGGCGTCGAGAGATTTGGCTTTGCGCCCTATGTATCGTCTGTGGCTATCAATTATTTTATGCTACGTACTCCTTCTCAGCCTATCTACAAGAGAACTTCGGTCTCACGGCCGTGGCGGTTGGCACGATAACCGTGGCTAAGCTGTGGATGAGACCCATAGGTGGCATTGCTGCTGGATTCATTGGCGACTGGTCGAATCCTGAAAAAGTACTTTCTATACTATTAGTACTTGCCTCGATATCACTTTCGATGATGGCTTTTTTACCTACCACATCTGCGACTTTTATGATGATCGCTCTAGTGCTGCTTATAGGCTTGCTTACCTATGGAGTGCGCGGCCTTTACTGGGCCACGTTGGGTGGATGCAACGTCCCCAATAAAATAAAGGGATTAGCCATTGGCATAATCTCAATGATTGGATACTTCCCAGAATGGTATTTACCATTAATCAGCGCCCCTCTGTTAGAGCAATATCCCGGTGGCCTTGGATATAAGATTTACTACATAATTATCTCTTCCTGTGGCCTTTTTGGTGCGTATGGGGCCTACTTATTGTCTAAACCAAAAAAATGACCTATCAAAATAAAACGGTTTCTAGCGAGCAAATCCCTGAGAGATACAGAGCCTCTCGGCCGAGATTAGTGCAGTTGATCGGACGATGGTTTCTAAGATCATATAATTGGAAAATTGAAGGCTCATTACCTGAGTTATCGGATAATCAGAACATCATCATCATTGTCGGTCCACACACCTCTAACTGGGATGGCGTTTTCGGTTTTGCTGCGATTTTGGGGCTGGATGCAAAGATCTCCTTTTTTGGCAAGCATAGCCTGTTCAATATACCTATTTTAGGGAAGTTTTTAATCTACATGGGTGGTATCCCAGTTGATAAGAGCAAGCCAGGTATTGGCCTGACAGATATTGCTATAGATAATATGTCTAAACTTAATGGTTCTTTACTTGCTATGTCTCCTGAAGGAACACGAGCGAAGACTGAGAGGCTAAAATCAGGTTTCCTTAGGATAGCTCATGCCGTACAAGGTAAGGTGTTCCTTGCAGCATTTGACTTCGGAGACAAAAGAATACTGCTAGATTCCTTCTTAGATATCTCAGATGATTACGAGCGCGACTTGGCCTACGTAAAGAGTTATTACACAAACTTTAAAGGCAAGTGCCCTGAGAATTATTAAACCCACTGCACGATTATTCACAGCTTAATCTAGAGAACAGAATAAAATCCTTGACAAAAACTAGTTTGCAATACAAACTAGTTTTACATTAACTTATATAAGGAAATATCATGACATCTCAACAAGCTATCAAAGACATTAATTACGCTACTGGCATCGCCAAATCGGCAAAAGAAAGCCCCCTAGTAGGCGGGCCGTTTGGATTAATGTGGGGAGTCTTACTCTCAACTACTTTATGCACACACTGGGCAATAGTCACTGGACAGATCGCCGCGCAGGCTCCGGCGCTCGGTTACTTGTGGGTGGCTTTTGCTATCTTAGGTGGTGTTGGTAGTGCAATACTCGGATCTAGAGTCAAAAAGAAATCAGGTATTCACTCAACAGCAAATAAGGTAGAGCAATCCGTATGGGTTATGTTCTCAATTATGCTGGGGTGCCTATGGATTGGCGTTACTTCGAGCATGATTTTTGGCTCTGGAACAGTCGCTCTTTTTGATCTTATACCCATTGTTGGGTTTGGTGGCCAAGGTCTTGCCTACGGAGTGACCGCACGCACAAGTCATTATAAGTGGATGTATTATCCTGCTGCTGCATCTTTTGCTGCCAGTATTGCCTGCTTTACGGTATTTGGAGAATCGCACTTCTATCTTATTGCCGCAATTTTTGCGTTCATTACCGTGGTTCTTCCCTCCTTAAAGACTATGAGGGCTGAACATGTCGCCTAAAAATCCATCTGTCGACATTGAAGCGATTGATGAAGTTATTCACGGCAGGCTTCGCTTGGGGATCATGGCCTATCTATCAGCCGTAAATCCCGCTAGTTTCCCAGAATTACTGGATAAAACAGGCGCGAGCAATGGTAATTTGTCAACACACCTCAGTAAGTTAGAAGCAGTTGGCTACATAGCTCAAGAGAAAGGTTATGCCGGGAAAAAACCCCAAACGCTTGTGCACCTAACTGACTCAGGTCGAGATGCGTGGATAAATTATTTGACCGCAATGCAATCTCTAATAAATATCTAAACTACCTCGCTGCGGTAGGTGGGCTACCCCGCCTACCGCAGACTCGGTTTGCTTATAAACTTAGTTCTTTTTTCAAATGGGCAATAATATCGCTTGACTCATAGAGCCAATGGACAGTTCCATCGGGTTTATCTGTGCGCAAGCAAGGTACCATGTGTCGCCCACCCTCTCTCACCAATTCCGCTTTTACCTCAGCATCATTTTTAGCATCGCGTAGCTCAATATTCAGCGAATGGCGTTTGAGTTCTCTGCGAACCTTAACGCAGAATGGACAGGTGCTAAACTGATACATCGACATAGATGCAGTCATCTGATCAATCTCCATCTGAGCAGCAGAGTCACGTGCGATAGCCTTTGGTGATGCAAGTGCATCAACAATTAAGATAATTCTCCCTAATACCCAACGTATTAGTTTCATTCATTTGCTCCATTAACTTGCTTTAATTTATCTATGTATTTTGCCGACAACCACAACCACACTACCAGTACGATCTCTGCTCCAATCAGCGTACTTGCCAGTGCTGCATCATTAATCGCCCAAGCCACGATCCTTAAGAACGCAGCTAGGCCTATTAAAAGTGCCACAATTCTCAAGCACTCACCTTTTGACTTGAGCACACCATAAAATATTAACAACGCAGAAAAAGTAAAAAATGCACCTAAATCTGCCAACTGGGTGCTCAATCCAACACCTTCAAGAAGAGGCATTCCCAGATCAGCAGTCACTCTCTCTGGCTGTGCGATAAACAACAACGCATTTACTAACATCGGTATACCTGGAACAGCCGCAATTATTTTTATTACATTAGTATTCACATTAACTCCCAAATGGTTTTCTGATCAAAATCATCATAATACTTGAGGGTAAAAACCGTATTCATTACCAAACAAGCGCTTGCTATAACGATCGCCAATTTAACTCATTGCGAGCCTTAGGTCACTAACTAGTAGTTTTTGTGAGCTAAGTCACTCTTTGTTCTTTAAAACTTACAAGACCTCTTCTATAGTATCCAGAGGGATGCACAAAATAGGTCAAGCAGAAACAAATTAATGAGTATCAAACACACGGTTATCGATAATTTCCATTGTCCACATTCAAGACCTTGGTTAACTTAAAAGGCAGCAAATATGTTGGACAGTCCAAGTACCCTGCAGTTAACTAAGACCAAGCCACTAACGCCAATAAAAATAGGCTTCTTAGAGTCTTGGCGACTGGTTTCACTTAGTTATTCTGACCCATTGAAACACACGCAATATTTAAACCAAAAATATGGCAATGTTGTCATGCAAAAGGTGGGCAAACTTGAGGTTGTTCATTTATTTGGTGCCGATGCCAATCGCTTTGCACTGCTGAACCCAGATAACACGCTATCGAATAAAAAAGCATGGGATCAAATAATTGGACGTCTTTTCCCAAATGGTTTGATGTTGCGGGATGCGGAGGATCACCGATATCACCGTCGACTTATGCAGGCAGGATTTAAAAGTAAAGCAATGCGGGGATATTTTTCGCAAATGGCTCCGCAAATAGAGCAATGCATTGCAGACTGGCAACCAACCTTAGGCGATAAACAGGTCTTTGCTTATTCCAAGTTCAAGCAAACCACACTAGACCTTGCCGCAACGGTATTTTTGGGTATGGATCTTGGGCCGGACGCTAAAAAAATCAACCAAGCCTTTGAAGCAACTGTTGCCGCCTCCATGTGGCGATTTCCCTTTGCATTTCCAGGGACTCTTTTGTGGAGAGGCATTCGTGCCCGAAAAACTATGTGTGATTTTTTCCAGCCTATGATAGGAGAGCGAAAGACCAGCAGTAGGCAAGACCTTTTTTCGATCTTGTGTCGAGCTAAAGATGAAGACGGGAGCTCTTACACAGACCAAGAAATTATTGATCATATCAATTTTTTAATGATGGCTGCTCACGACACGACTACAAGTGCATTGACGAGTATGACTTATGCTCTAGCAAAAAATCCGGAATGGCAAGATCGATTGTGGCTGGAGATGTCAGGGCTAGAGGGAAAGGTTTTAGAGCTAACAGATCTCAATAAAATGATCGAGACAGAATGGGTCATGAAAGAGGCTTTGAGACTTTACCCACCCCTCTCAACATTACCTAAATTCAGCAACAAAGCATTTGAGTTTGAGGGCTATTCAATTCCCGCTGATGCTATGGTCATCACCTCCCCTATACACACTCACTACAGCCCCAACTACTGGGATGATCCCAAAGCATTTGACCCACTCCGTTTTAATGAAGAGCGCAAAGAGCATAAGCGACATACCTATAGCTGGATTCCTTTCAGTGGCGGTGCCCACATGTGCATTGGGCTACACTTTGCTGAGATGCAAATAAAACTCGTGATGTTTGAAATGCTTAAGAATTACCGCTGGAGTGTCCCCAAGGGCTACGAAATGCCAGTGCAGCAGTCACCTATATCAAAGCCTACTGATGGATTGCCTATTAGCCTTTGTCGTCGGCAATAAAACGAATAGGTATCCTTTAAGGTTTATGCCCCCAGGCCTAATTAATGTTTGACGATAACTCCGGCTTTCATTACAAAATCAACGTTTAAGAGTGCTGTAATGTCTTTTAATGGACTTATTGCTGTAGCAATAATATCTGCATGCTTCCCCGCTTCAATAGTTCCTAATGAGTCACTATGATCGATCAGATCAGCAGCATTGACCGTGGCAGACTTGAGGATGTCAGACGTGCTCATGCCAGCCTCAAACATCAAAATTGCCTCGTAAGCATTTGTGCCATGTCGAGAGACGCCGCTATCAGTTCCGTAAGCGATATTAACACCCGCCTCATAAGCCTTAGTGAAGTTGCCAGCCATCGCCGAGGAAACATCAATGGCTTTTGCTTTTATAGCATCAGACATAAAATCGCTTTCTTTAGCCATCCTCATCACAGTATGGCCTGCCAACAATGTTGGAACTAAATAAGCACCCGTCTTTTTAAACAGTCGAACACTTTCTTTGTCGGCATAACTTCCATGCTCAATGCTATCAACCCCTGCACGAAGAGCCGCATTGATACCATCAGCACCATGAGCATGGCTGGCAACTTTACGACCGAGCCCATGAGCAGTATCCACGACTTCCTTTAGCTCCCCCTCTGTCATCTGTTGAGAGGTGCCAGTATCGGTGTCTGATAAAACACCACCAGTAGATGTAATTTTAATCAAGTCACCACCAAACTTAATTGCTCGACGCGTCGCTCGGCGGCAATCATAAGGGCCATCACAGATGGTTTTAGCCGTGTACATTTCCATCAGGTCAGGACTAATGCCATCGATATCGCCATGACCACCAGTAACAGAAACGTTACCTGAAGCGATTATCCGAGGCCCAGTCACCCAGTTTTTATTGACTCCATTTCGCAGAGCATACATCTGCTCTGGCTGCGAACCAACATCTCGTACCGTGGTAAACCCAGCAAGCAACGTTAAGTTGGCGTGGTGTACACTTTCAACAAGCACATCTGCAGATGACATTTTTAACTGCTCACTGTCATTTTCTGGCCCTAATTCCCCCTGCAAGTGGACATGCATATCCATCAAGCCAGGCATAACAAAATTTGACGATAAATCGATCAGACTTGCTTCCGCAGCAATGTCACTTAGAGCTACAAAACCATCTTGGACCGATACAATCTTGCCATCTTTGATAATCACGGTTTGATTTTCCAGAGGTTCCTGCCCTGGCACAGCAAGCAGAGTACCCGCATGAATCAGTTGAGTATCCGCAAACGAAGGCCAACCAAAAGCAGTCATCAACATTGCTGCCGCAACGGTGGTATGCCTCCGTAAGAGAAGAGTCTTTGCCCATCGGAAATAATTACAATTGATCATATCTTTACCTTAATGTGCATATTATTTTAGATATTAGCTCTTTAGTGTCACTGTCTAATTTCTGAGAAGTTTTTCAAAATGTGGCTCTAGCCCTCTATGTCGAGGCACTCCATCTCGCGGCACTAGGCGACTATCTGTAGGACTGGGCCTCAATGACGGCGTTAAGCTAAATTCAGATAACTCATCAACAACTACGCTTTCTCGCCATGACTTGCTATCTTGCAGAGCAGTCGGAGACGACAAATTTTGAACGACTGTTGCTGCGCTTGTAAATTCAGGCAGTACTCGAGTTGCAACAAAGGATACTCTCGGCTTAATCCAGGACTCACCTATCCTACCTCTCTGGCCCCACACAATATCGCTGTATTGCTGATCACTCACGGCCACATCACGACTGACCCCATATCGAGCAAACATCATAAAGCCATCAAACAGAATAGCTAAGTCTTCACGTGTAGAGCTGTAGCTATAAAATTGAGGCGCGCCCTCGGTTTTAAACATATTGGCAACATCAGTCATGGTGTACTCAATTTGTTGCTGGGTTACCAAGCTAGGGTCTTGAAATCGCACCTGTGCTAATCGAGTGAGCTCATTTTGTCCACCTGATGCATAAAGAGCATCTAGAGGATAGTTGTCCTGCAAGTAATCTGAGAGAATTTGGTTTGCATTATAGACCTCTACAACCGCATCATAGACGGTTGTAGAATTAGAGTAAGTCAGCCAGCGAGTGCTCGGAAAGAAATCATTAGCATGAGCTAACTCGTGATACAGTAAACTCGCAAAGGAATACTTAGAATCATCCAAAGATCGGGATAACCGATAACGCAATGGGTAGGAATAATAGGCATAGGCATTGTCTTTTACATAACGCCAAGGCATCTCGAACTGCAATTCAGCTCCAAAATCAGCTCTATAGTCTGGCGCCTGATTTATCGTATCGCGTTGAGCTGGTGTTTCCCAAAGATCATCTGGATCGAGATAAATTGCACCTAACGTAGGACTGTAAAAAGAGGGCCGAATATCATAAGAAATGACAACCGCAGTGGTTGCCCGTAGCAGGTTTTTGAAGTCATCATTAGTGTCATAGTTTTCTAAAAACTTCTTAAACTGGTCCCCCATCCATTGATGGGAAACAATCACCCTATTCATAATATCGTCAACAGTAGGTGACGTGGTCACCTGAGCTATTAGCGGTGACTGACCGAAATTACAATCATCATATTTCGTATTATTCGAGTAAACACAGTTTATCAGTTGCTCCCCAGCGGGCGAATTAGGATTATATAAAAACACGTTAGCAACTCGATTAGTAAATGGCGCATCGTCCAATGGGACCGATATAGTGCTATTTTCAACCAATATTGCAATTTCATCAGTATGACCCTCACCTTCGATCTCCCCCGCCAAGGCAAATTTGAGCACAGTATCCTCATCTACATTGGGTGCATCAAAAAACACGGCCACTTGACCGTTAGTGCTAAGTTCTGAAAACACAACACTTGGACCTTTGGTTTGAGTCCACCTCCAGGAGCTCTTATCGATTTCATTAGATTCCGAGTCATTAGTAGCATAACTTACAAGGGATACAGCATTACCTTCTACAACCGCATGGCCAAGACGCACACTCAGTTGACTCTGATTGTCATCAACAGTGAAAGTGTGCGAGATTGTATTTGTGGTGGAACCATCAATCGTGTAATCAACTTCTAATCCATAGCTCCCGGACTCAGCAGGAGTAAAGCCGATCACCTTGCTATCTTTCGCATAAAATTCAAGATCAGCGCCCGCAGTTTGACGCCAAAGAATATTGGAGATATCGCTATCTGGAGCATACAAGACAAGCTCAGTCGACTGACCTAACGAGACTTCGCTCTCTATTTGAATAACTTCTCCAGGTGGCTCAGAAGTTGGAGGTGTCACAGTGGTCGTTTTCGAGGAACCACCGCCGCCACAGGAGGAAAGAATGAACAATAAGGATAATGACAATACACTAAAGCTTTTAATCATATATGACTAAACCTCCTCTTATGCACGCCGGGATTCATTGTATAGATTGTACGCGCCAATCTTGAATCTTGTTCAATTATGCCACGTTATGGTAAACATTTTGTACGTCATCAAGATCTTCTAACATATCCATAAAAGTAGCAAAAACATCAATATCCTCTCCTAAAAGAGAGGTTGTATTCTGCGCTATGAACTGAATTTCATCGACATCATAATCAATATCTCCAAAGGATTCTGCTAATGTTTGCTTGGCTTTAAATGATTCAGTATGAGGAGCAAAAACCGTTAGCATGCCTTCTTCATTTTCAATATCAACCACGTCAACATCAGCCATCAGCAATGCATCTAAAACCTCTTCTTCGTCCTGGCCAGAAAATCTCAAAATAGTTAAGTGATCGAACATATGACTGACAGAACCCTGAGTCCCGATCTTCGTCTTTGTCTTAGTGAAGCATAAGCGCACATCATTAAACGTTCGACTTGCGTTATCCGTTAAGCAATCGATGATGACCATACAGTTTCCAGGTCCATAGCCTTCATAGCGGGCAACTTCAAAATTCTCCCCCGCACCACCCTTGGCTTTATCTATAGCTTTATCGATCACATGGGTTGGTACCTGATCCTTCTTTGCACGATCAATAACACTACGAAGGCTTAGATTTCCCGCAGGATCAACGCCCCCAGATTTCGCAATAACATAAATTTCTCGACCGTACTTGCTGTAGACCCGGGCTTTGGCATCAGACGTTTTCGCCATTGAGTCTTTACGATTTTGATAGGCTCTGCCCATGATTGAATCCAAATTAAAATATAAGAATATATTCTATAACAGGCTGCGCAGCAGGACACTTATTTTCAAAGGGAAATCTGACGCTTGTAAAGTTTTATTTCTGTTGGACGCCAAAAGAAATCAATGCTTACCTCGGGCCCATCCAACATCGACCAGAGCTGTAACAGCAAAATCGATTGGGGCGTCTTCCAACTCGGTCCCCAAAGTATCATTCCAGCGGTTTAAAAAGCCAAATAATGATACCACTGCTACGATTTCCACCACTTCTCGCTCTGAGAAAAAAGCTTTTATTTTTACAAAATCAGTGGGCCCTATCGCATTTGGCTGAAGGGCTGCGTGCCAGCTGAAACGCAGAGCAGCTCGCTCTCTATCACTGAACAAAGGAGATTCTTCAAAATCAAAGGCGGCAGCAATCTTTTCGTTATTTGCGCCCGCGCGATGGGCCGAATGAGCGGTATGGGCCTGACAGTAGTTACAACCACTTGCACGGCTACTAACCAGAGCAATCAACTGTTTTAACTCTGGCTCGAGCTCACCGCTTTGAAGCACCGTAGCACCTAAACCACCAAAGGCGTCAAGTAATTCAGGCCAGTGAGCCATTGTTAACATGCTATTGGGTAAAAAACCCAGACTTGCTTCTACCATATCTAACATTGGTAACAGAGCTTGCAACTGCTCCTTATTTTTTTTAGATATTTGGGCCATCAAAATATACCCTTAAATTGGATCAGCTATTTTTAATAATTGCTTGCCCAGATTCTTACCCGTATAAAGTCGCTGCAGAGTGCGTGGAATGTTTTCAAATCCTTCTTGCATATCAACTTGGTAGATAATATCACCGGACGCCACCCAACCCATCAGCGCTTCAATCGCTTCCATAGCGCGAGGTAGATAGTCCAAAATAATAAAGCCCTGCATGCGACCACGATTAGTCACTAGATTAGATAAATTATTAGGGCCAGCTGCAGGCTCTATATTGTTATAGTTGGAAATACCGCCACACATAACAACCCGAGAGTGTAAATTCAGATGCTCTAATGCTGCCTCAAGAATTGGACCACTGACATTATCAAAGAACACATCCCATTTGTCTGGGCAATGGATGGCAATTTGTTCACTTACGTTCTCGTTTTTATAGTCAATCACCGCATCAAACCCTGCGACGTCTTTTAGCCAGGCACATTTATCAGGCCCGCCGGCAATACCTACCACTCGACAGCCTTTAAGTTTGGCAATTTGCCCCACCACTGATCCTGTGGCACCGGCAGCACCAGACACCAATACTGTCTCGCCCGCCTTAGGCTGCCCATGCTCCATCAATCCAAAATAAGCTGTCATTCCTGTTATACCAAGAATAGATAGCATCATCTCCGGGGATACCCCCAGCGGCAATTTATTTATTCCGGTGGGACCTTGACCAGGTACTACCACTGCATAATCTTGCCAACAACCTGTGGTTTGGACGAGCTCGCCGATAGCAAAATCCGAATGCTGGGATTCAATCACTTGACTCACTGAACCGGCGCGCATAACCTCTCCAAGCTCTACTGGAGGAAGATAGCCAGGTTTATCAACCATCCAGTTTCTCTGGGTAGGATCGAACGACAAAAATAAGTTCTTTACCAAAACCTCTCCATTCGCTACCTTGGGAATTGAGGTTTCGACATACTTAAAGTTCTTTGGGCCAATCATACCTGAAGGCCTAGCGGCCAATAACCACTGCCGATTTAGTGTCATCGTTGACTCCTTGAATTTAATGTTTTTATAAATATTAAAAGATTATGCTGCTGCACTTCACTCAGCACGAATTGCAGCAATAATGCGGCAGGCATTTTTAACAAACATGTTTTTTGATGAGAATAGGTCCATGAGAGACTGTACATCCGCTGGAATTTCTTCTCCATCTAAATTAGGTGCCTGATCTGCTCTAGTAGCTCCCACCAATAGAACTCCCATGGTTCTCACAACCTCAGCAGCTTGAGTTTGGTTGAGAGAGATAGCTGATTCAGTAGCATTAGTAATGAACCCTACCCGCTGGATAAAGCTGCGTTTTGATTCCACTAATTTTTCTATCGACACATTGTGTTCAATTACATGCTCCAAACGGGCCAAAAGAGGGACAAAACTGCCATCTGCCATAGCTGTCTCATAGAGCGCGCAAGCATAGTCATGATCACTCATAGCTGACTTTAACCTACTTAAGAACACCTCACTCCAACGAGCTAGACTCTGGTTATATAAGGTTAAAAACACCTCCTCGCGAGTTCTAAAGTACAAATACAAGGTACCTTTGACCACACCTGCTGTTTTAGCCAGATTAGCCATTGAAAAGGACTCATAGCCTACTTCTTCAAAAAGTAGTTCCGCCGAATCCAGTATCTGTGTGCGACGAAAATATTTCTCATCGTTAGTCCGAGCGCGCTTTAAGTCATTGTTCATCTTTTAACCTTTTGCTTTATATTTTTTTCAGATGCTGGACCATATGGCGGCATAAACCCAGCCAGTTTGGCAACAGGAATTCGTTTAGGCTGACGATAGACGCCCTTTGCATGGCTGAACGTTTTAAATCCTTCGATACCGTGATAAGCCCCCATTCCACTAGGGCCAACCCCTCCGAAAGGTAAATCTTTTTGCAACATATGGAACATGACATCATTGATCGAAACACCGCCGGATGTAGTGCCAGTAAGAAACCGTTTTTCCTCGATTTTGTCTTTGCCAAAGTAATAGGCTGCGAGAGGTCGAGGCTTTTCGTTAATATAGTTAATAGTTTCCTCAAAATTTTTGTAGCTCTTAATAGGCAATAACGGACCAAAGATCTCATCTTGCATACATAGAGCATCGTCGTCAGGATTGATAATCAAGGTCGGAGGAATTTTTTGAGTAGGGTTATCGGTGAAATCCTCATTAGCAGGATTAATGGTCACTGTTTTAATTGATCTTTCATTCGCATCATTTAGGTTGCTTGTGATACGTTGGTAGTGACGATCATTTACCATCGCGGTGTACTGATCATTGTTGAGTAAAGAGGGGTACATCTCTTTCACCACGAGAGTCGCTTGCTCGACTACTTCATCCATTAGCTCTTCGGGAACAAACACGTAGTCCGGCGCGATACAAACTTGTCCCGCATTTAACATTTTACCTACCATAATGCGTTGTACAGCTTCGATGATATCTGCACTGCGAGATATCACCACAGGAGACTTACCACCCAGTTCGAGAGTCACAGGCACCAAGTTGCGAGCAGCCGCAGCCATAATGTGGCGAGCGATGCTTGTCGCGCCAGTGAAAATCATATGGTCAAAGGGCAACGATGAGAAAGCCTGCCCAACATCAGGCCCTCCAGTAAAAACGGTCAACTCAGTTGGGTCAAATGCTTCAGCCACCATATCTGCAATAAGAGCTGACGTGGCCGGTGTAAATTCAGAAGGCTTAATCATCGCCCTATTACCTGCAGCAAGAACCCCTGCTAGAGGCTCAAATACCATACCCAAGGGGAAGTTCCATGGCGCTAGCACACCTACAACACCCTTCGGTTGATACTCAACCGTGGAACGACCACCCAACAAATTTAACGGAAACATAGTAGGCCGCTTTTCTTGCTTCATCCATGTCTTAAGGTGTTTTTTGCAATGTTTGAGACATTCAATAGAGCCAGTGACATCGGTCATCAGATTGACTTCTCTAGGCCGACAACCAAAATCCGCATTCATTGCCTCACTGATGGCTTCGGAGTATTTGACCAATACATCCACAGCCCGATCAATCCGATCTATTCGAGTAGCAGCGGTGACAATGCCTTCATTAGTATAACTGTCACGCTGGGCTTTTAGAGAAGCCTCCATATTAATTGCCGTTGCTGCATCAACCACACTCTGTTCAGTTGCATTCATTATAGCTCTCCGATATTAGGTAATCTGACATTGGGCTATTACATAACTGACCGACGGTCATTGCAAGTAATTTATGCCAAAAATGCACAAATAACCCGTATTGCTGAGAATTACTGTATATCGGGCGTAAGTGTTTCTAGATACACTTCGATTTCAGTCGCATTACTTCGGGTAGCATTTTCAGCAATAACTCCAGCTATCAAGGAATCTCCTTCCAAACCGAACAAATATCGAAGCGTGAGCAAACCATCTGTAAGGGCATCTATATCTCCGTTACCGTCGATATCAGCAAGATCACCTAGTAAGCTAATTTGAGATTGAATTTCCTCTGATGTGCTATACAGAGCATCAGAGGAGACCGTTCCAGCAATAAGAGCCGAATCGGTTAACCCAAACATCCCTCTAAGTAGCAATAGGCCATCGGTTAACGCATCATATTGACCATTACCATCGATATCTAACGACCCAGAAGGCGGTGTACCGGCAAGAAATTCATTGAGGTTAGTGATGCCATCTCCATCCTCATCCAATGCTGCATCACTCGGATCATTAGGATTAAGGTTATAACGAGTCTCCCAAGCATCAGGCATTCCGTCACCATCAGAATCGACAGAGTATTCTGCTTGATTTGGAAACGGATCTTCAGTGTTTATTACCCCATCGCCATCAATATCCGGGTCGCTGCTATCTCCTACCCCATCATTGTCACTATCCAGATAGTCTTTAGGGTCTGACGGAACCTGATCTTGATTATCCCCAATACCATCGCCATCGGAATCTACCCATTCATTGACATTGTCAGGATACAAGTCGTCTTCATCCAAAACACCATCACCATCTCGGTCTATCCCTTGAGGAGTGAATTTGACAACTTTAGTAAAATAATCACCGGTATTGGGGTTAACCAGCGTGTACACCGCTGAAACAGGCGACAAAATACCGCTTGAAGTAAACCGAGCTATAAACGCAGTGCTCTCTCCTGAAGAAAGTACTCCGTCAGATGCAATGTTGGAAGAAATTGAAGTCTTTTCAATGTTTTCCCCATCTAAGATCTGCCATGACTTTATCTCCACGTCCAAATCTGACGAGTTAGTGATACCTGATTCAAAGTCAGCCCCAGGAACTGAGTAATCACCATCCCAGGTTCCCGTAAATTCGCCATAGGCAACAATATGTCTTTCTGTAAACGGAAGGCTCGGATCAAGTGGATGTGGGTCTGAAGAGTCAGGCACACCATCGTTATCATCATCAAAATCAAATAAATCATCCACACCATCCCCATCAGTATCTCTAAAATTAAGGGGATCTAAGGGATAGTAATCTTCAACATCAGGTATTCCATCACCATCATCGTCGGTATCTGTATTATTACCAATGCCATCTCCATCTGTGTCTAACTGCTCGGTTGAATCATCAGGGAATTCATCAGCATTGTCTCCAACACCATCGCCATCTGAGTCTGCGGTCTCAGTCCAATCGTTGGGTGCCCAATCTGAATTATCCCCAACGCCATCGCCGTCAGAGTCTGTGGTTTCAGAGGCATCATTAGGAAACGCATCTGCATTGTCTCCAACCCCATCAGAATCTGAGTCTGTGGTTTCTGTGGGATCATTTGGGAAGGCATCCATTGAGTCAATAATGCCGTCACCGTCTGTATCTACCACTGGGCCTTCAGTTTCCATAACAAAAAATATGGTGTTGTCTTCTGATATGTCATTCCATTCACTTGCCTTCCCATAGGCGCTGTCAGTGCCTGCCAGCCAAGAAGGCCAATCCTCAAGTCCCATGGCTAAAGAGTCTTGATTATCATTATAATTATCAGGTTCAGCAGAGCCCCAGTTTGTATAAGAGAAGGCCTCTTCAGTCTCCCAAGTCCAAGTCCCCTCTTGGGTTGAATCAGATCCCCCGAGCCAAACATAAGCAACATCCCCACCATCATTAACGTCCTTAAAGGTCCAAGGGCTAGCGCTAAAAGCTTGACTCACAATGGCGTATATAAGCGTATTCTCTTTTTCACTAGATATCGTGGCTAAATGTGCTCCTCGCTCTGCAGCATAAGTAGAGGCTGAGGAATAGGTTTTCTCTAATGTGACTAATTCATACTTTTCAAGTTCAGCGGTATTATCAATGAGAGGTTCTGGATCAAGTAGATCAGAGATGCCGTCATTGTCATCGTCAATATCAGCATTGTTACCTTCACCATCACCATCGGTGTCAACAGATTCAGTGCTATCGTTAGGTGCCCAGTCAGAGTTATCTCCCACACCGTCACCATCAGAATCCGCAGACTCATTAGGATCTAGCGGGTACTCATCTTCAAGATCATTAACCCCGTCACTATCAGTATCAATTAGTAGTGGATCAGTGCCCAGTTCACCCTCTTCGGCGTCCGACAGTCCATCATTGTCATCATCGGTATCGGCATTGTTACCAATACCATCATCATCAGTGTCAACGGTTTCAGTCGCATCAAAAGGTAGCGCATCAGAACTATCTTCTACGCCATCGTTATCATCATCTGGGTCTGCATTATCTCCAATGCCATCGCCGTCAAAATCACTCGTCTCTGTGGGATCGTTTGGAAATACATCGTTAGAATCTGACACACCATCATTATCGGTGTCCAGAGGCTCTGCCCATTGAGCAGAGCCAAAACGACTGGTGCCAAAAACACCAACATCAGCAACAACGTTATTGGCTAACGCAAAAGATACGCCTAAGACCAGAGCAGAAACTAATGTAAATAACCTCATGGGCTGTTAATCACTGATGTCAGCAATGACAATATGATCAAGCAACGTAAACAACTGGTCTACGTACTGTTCTCTCGTTAGCTTAGCGGGGAGCTTTACTTCCTCGGCAAAGTCATCTGAGAAGTTACGGTCAAGTGCAGCTACGCTCGCATCACAATCTTGTGCTTCTTGAGATTCCTCATCAAAAGAGCCGCAATTGGTCCCTAAACTTAAGGAATAATCTTGCTCATCAAAACCATAACCCACAGATAGGATGGTGTGCGCATCGAGCGCAATTTGGGCATTAATCCCAATCGTAGTGTAGGCAAAATACTTATTAACTCTCTGTTTAATCGCATATGCCTCACTTTCGGCGGCCTTACACGCATTTAGAATGCTATTAAAGTCATCAATGCTTGTTATAGAGTCTTC
>Ga0209495_1000234_pt1 | contig 44451 bp, 53 predicted proteins | sample EN1Hudsemesocosm_FD_184629 | JGI IMG/M metagenome (GOLD analysis project Ga0209495, IMG submission 184629) | Methane-oxidizing microbial communities from mesocosms in the Hudson Canyon - EN1E Hudson Canyon (SPAdes) (version 2) | ecosystem: Environmental > Aquatic > Marine > Cold seeps | place...
ACCAACAGGAACTGAAATGGTAATGCCTGGAGATAACGTATCAGTAGAAGTAACATTAATTGCACCAATTGCTATGGAAGAAGGTTTACGTTTCGCGATTCGTGAGGGTGGCCGTACTGTAGGTGCGGGTGTAGTTGCAAAAATTATTGAGTAATTTGTAAAAGTAAAGTATAATTACTCATTCAAAGGTTTGTGCGTGTAGGTCAGTGGCTCAATTGGTAGAGCAGCGGTCTCCAAAACCGCAGGTTGTGGGTTCGAGTCCCTCCTGGCCTGCCACACGTATAAATTATCACTAAGAAGTATTTCTCAAAAAAATCAATAAATGAATATTCAGGCAAATGAAGCAACATCTGGCGTTGATGTGCTTAAATATTTCTTGTCTCTTGCGCTAATAAGCTCAGGTATTGTTGCTTTCTATTATTTCTCAGATTATCTTCAGTTGTATAGAGTGTTAGGGATAGTGGGTGTTGCATTAGTTACTTTAGGGATAATGATAACTACGTCAATAGGGCAGCAGTCATTAGAGTTTTCTCGTGAAGCAAAGCAAGAAGTAAGAAAAGTTGTATGGCCATCTCGTGAAGAGACAACAAAAACAACCTTGATGGTTTTTGCTATGGTAATAATTGTTGGCTTTATTTTGTGGATATTAGATATGTTCTTATTTTGGTCAATAACATCATTGACAAGTTAAAGAGGTTGAAGAATGGCGATTCGCTGGTATGTAGTTCATGCGTATTCAAATTATGAAAAGAAAGTAAAGCTGTCGCTGGAAGAGAAAATCAAAAGGGAAGGCCTAGAAGAGTATTTTGGTAAGATTCTTGTTCCAACGGAAGAAGTTGTTGAAATGAGAATGGGGCAGCAAAGGAAAAGCGAAAGAAAATTTTTTCCTGGTTATGTTTTAGTGCAAATGGAATTAACTGATGAAACTTGGCACTTAGTTAAAGATGAGCCAAGGGTACTAGGATTTATTGGTGGGACTTCTGAGCGTCCGGCTCCGATTTCAAACCAAGAAGCAGAAAGGATCTTAAATAGAGTAGAAGAGGGTGTTAATAAACCGAGACCTAAAGTTCTATTTGAGGTTGGTGAGGTAGTTAGGGTTAATGATGGGCCATTTAAAGATTTTAATGGCGAAATTGAAGAAATTAACTACGAGAAAAATAAATTAAAGATTTCAGTATTAATTTTTGGAAGAGCAACTTCAGTAGAGTTAGGCTTTAATGAAGTAGAAAAAAGTTAATAAGCAGTTAGAAAGATATTAAAAATAGTCCTCACCATTAGGTGGGGATTTTTCATCTATGGGGAGCTGAAAAGCGATATCACCCAAGCAGGAGTAAACAATGGCTAAAGAAGTCACAGCATATATTAAGCTGCAAGTAAAAGCAGGCGAAGCAAATCCTAGTCCCCCAGTTGGTCCCGCGTTAGGGCAGCATGGTGTAAATATCATGGAGTTTTGTAAGGCATTTAATGCAAAAACTTCAGATGTTGAAAAAGGCTTACCTATTCCAGTAGTGATTTCTGTCTATAGTGATAGAAGTTTTACATTCCTTACTAAGACGCCTCCAGCTTCAATCTTATTGAAAAAGGCAGTAGGTATTACTTCAGGAAGTAGCAATCCAAATACAGTTAAGGTTGGTACGGTAACTCGTGCTCAACTAGAAGAGATTGCAAAAACTAAAATGGAAGATTTGAATGCAGCAGATATAGATTCTGCTGTAAAAATTATTGCTGGTAGTGCGCGTAGCATGGGCTTAGTTGTGGAAGGTTTATAATGGCTAAATTATCTAAAAGAGCAAAAGCGGCTAATGAAAAAGTAGATCCTGAGCGTCAGTATCCTTTTACTGAAGCAGTTGCAGTATTAAAAGAGCTTGCAACAGTGAAGTTTGATGAATCAGTTGATCTATGTGTTAATTTAGGCATCGATGCAAGAAAATCAGATCAAAACGTAAGAGGTGCAACTTTATTACCTAAAGGTTCAGGTAAAACAGTTCGAGTTGCCGTATTTACACAAGGTCCTAATGCAGATGCGGCAAAAGAAGCTGGCGCTGACATTGTGGGTATGGATGACCTTGCGGATCAAGTTAAAAAAGGTCAAATGGATTTTGATGTTGTTATTGCCTCTCCAGATGCAATGCGTGTTGTTGGCCAATTAGGTCAGGTTTTAGGTCCAAGAGGTCTAATGCCGAACCCTAAAGTAGGTACAGTAACGCCTGATGTAGCAGGTGCAGTGCGTAATGCTAAGTCTGGACAAGCACGTTATCGTACAGATAAAGCAGGGATTGTTCATTGTTCAGTAGGTAAAATTAATTTTTCTGCTGACGATATTAAAGAAAACCTAGAGGCTGTAGTTGCTGACTTAGTGAAAGCTAAGCCGAGCGCAGCTAAAGGTATTTATCTAAAGAAAATGACTTTAACGACTACAATGGGACCAGGTGTCACATTGGATTTAAGTACTATTACACATTAGATAAATATAAAGATTTTGGTTACCAGCTTTGTTGGTAGCCATCAAAGACCGTAGGTGCGTAAAGCTTAAAATAATACGCCTACGTAGATGGGAGCTGTAACTAGGAAACTGGTGAAGGACCCCGTAGGGGGCGCCTCGATTAGAGGTGTGTTTTATAAGGCTGATGAGAATCAGTAAAACGGAGAAAATTGTGGCCTTAGCATTAGATGGCAAAAAAGCTGTCGTAGATGAAGTTGCTCCATACGCTGCTAAAGCGCATTCTGCTGTTGCAGCTGAATATCGTGGACTTACAGTAACTGAATTAACTGAGTTACGTAAAGTCGCAAGAGAAACAGGTGTGTATTTGCGTGTAGTGAAAAATACATTAGCAAAGCGTGCAGTTGCAGGAACTCAGTTTGAATGTATGCAAGAAAAGATGGTTGGTCCATTAATTCTAGCATTTTCAATGGATGATCCTGGCTCGGCAGGGCGTTTGATTAATGATTTTGCAAAAACAAATGACAAGCTTGTTGCGAAAATTGTTTCAATTGATGGACAAGCATTTGACGGTTCTGAACTGTCACGTTTAGCAAGTCTACCAACTCGTGACCAAGGTATCAGCTTGGTTATGGCTTTAATGTTAGCTCCTGTAGAGAAGCTAGCACGTACATTACTAGCTTTAAAAGAGCAGCGTAATGATGGAAGCGAAAGCGAAGCAGAAGTAGTAGCGGAATCAGAAGCTGAGTAAGCTTTTATTACCAGTTTAAAACCTAATATTTAGAGGAATAAAGAATGGCTATCTCACAAGAAGATATCTTGGAAGCAGTATCTAATATGACTGTAATGGAAATCGTTGATTTGATTTCTGCAATGGAAGAAAAATTTGGCGTTTCTGCTGCGGCTGTTGCTGCTGCTCCTGCTGCTGGCGGTGCCGCAGCAGAAGAAGAGAAGACTGAATTTGATGTTGTTATGACATCATTTGGTGCAAATAAAGTTGCAATCATTAAAGCTGTACGTGCAATTACAGGTTTAGGTTTGAAAGAAGCTAAAGGTGCAGTTGAAGGTTGTCCAACAGTATTGAAGGAAGGCGTAAGCAAAGCAGATGCTGAAGAAGTTAAAACTACTTTAGAAGAAGCGGGTGCTTCTGTCGAAATTAAATAATTTTGACAATAAACACCAAGTAGTACCTGTAATAGGCTGGTGGTTACGTAAGTAGCCACCGGCCTTTTACTGTTTATAATGACCTGAAATCAAACAACACTTGAGAAGGATAAGGAAGTAATATGGCTTACTCTTTTACTGAAAAAAAACGCCTCAGAAATAATTTTGGAAAAGCAAACGAGGTTTTAGACGTTCCTTATTTGCTAGAAACGCAAATTAAGTCCTATGATAGCTTTTTGCAGACTGGAATAAAGCCAGCAAAAAGAAAGGATGCTGGTTTGCATGCGGCATTTTCCAGTGTTTTCCCTATTGAGAGTCATTCAGGTTATGCAGTCCTAGAGTATGTTAAGTATCGTTTAGGTGATCCAGTTTTTGATGTGCGTGAATGTCAACAGCGTGGCGCAACCTATGCTGCATCGCTACGTGTAATTGCACGTTTAGTTATTTACGATAAAGATGCGCCTGGTAGTACGAAGGTTGTCAAAGATATAAGAGAGCAAGAAGTTTATATGGGTGAGTTACCGTTAATGACGGAAAACGGAACCTTTGTAATCAATGGTACTGAGCGAGTTATCGTTTCTCAGTTGCACCGTAGTCCTGGTGTGTTTTTTGATCATGATAAAGGTAAGACGCATTCATCAGGTAAGTTACTTCTTAATGCGCGTGTTATTCCATATCGTGGTTCATGGTTAGATTTCGAGTTTGACCATAAAGATTGCATCTTTGTAAGAATAGATCGTCGTCGTAAAATCCCTGCGACCATTCTTTTGCGTGCTTTAGGCTACGGAAATGAAGACATGATCAAAATGTTTTTTGAATCAAATTCATTTGCATTGAGCAGTGATCAAATTATGTTGAATTTGATTCCTGAAAGGCTTAAAGGTGAAATTGCAACTTTTGATATTAAACACGATGGAAAGGTGTTGGTTGAAGAGGGCAGAAGAGTTACAGCAAAACATATTAGGCAAATGGGTAAGTCTAATATTGAGCAATTAGAAGTTCCGAATCATTATTTGTACGGTTGTGTGCTGGCAACTAATGTTATCGATGAGTCAACTGGCGAATTAATCGCAAATGTTAATGACGAAATTACTGAAGAATTGTTAGAAAAGTTAATTACTGAGGGTGTTAAGGAAATAAACACGCTTTATGTTAATGACCTGGATCGTGGTGCGTATATTTCAGATGCGATGCGCCTAGATTCAACAACAAATCGTTTAGAAGCGCTTATAGAAATTTACCGCATGATGCGCCCTGGAGAGCCACCAACTAAGGACTCTGCAGAGAATCTATTTAATAATTTATTTTTCACGGAAGAAAGATACGATTTATCAGCTGTAGGGCGTATGAAGTTTAACCGACGCCTACGTAGATCTGAAGATGTAGGCGAAGGAACGTTAAGCAACGAAGATATTGTTGGTGTGTTGCGTGAGCTAATTGCTATTAGAAATGGTGATGGCATAGTAGATGATATCGATCACTTAGGAAACCGCAGAGTAAGATCTGTTGGTGAAATGATTGAAAATCAATTTAGAGTGGGACTGGTTAGAGTTGAGCGAGCAGTAAGAGAGCGCTTAACATTAGCAGACTCAGAAGGCTTGATGCCACAAGAAATTATTAATGCTAAGCCTGTTTCGGCAGCGGTTAAAGAATTTTTTGGGTCTAGTCAGCTTTCACAATTTATGGATCAAAATAATCCGCTGTCCCAGGTAACACATAAGCGTCGTGTTTCTGCATTAGGGCCGGGTGGTTTAGCAAGAGAGCGTGCGGGTTTTGAAGTTCGTGATGTACACACGACTCACTACGGTCGTGTATGCCCAATTGAAACGCCTGAGGGACCCAATATTGGTTTAATTAATTCATTAGCTGTTTATGCTCGTACTAATAACTATGGTTTTTTAGAAACACCTTACCGTAAAGTAACTAAAGGCGTAGTAACGGATCAAGTAGATTATTTGTCTGCAATTGGTGAAGGTGACTTTGCAATTGCTCAGGCAAGTGTACCAGTTGATGAAAATGGTAAAATAATCGATGGCTTAGTGTCTTGTCGCTATAAGGATGAGTTTACTTTGCTTACTGCTGATGCGGTAGATTATATGGATGTATCGGCGAAACAAATTGTATCTGTGGCGGCATCAATTGTTCCATTTTTAGAGCATGATGATGCGAATAGAGCCTTGATGGGTTCGAACATGCAGCGTCAAGCTGTACCTGTTCTGCGCGCTGAAAAGCCAATTGTTGGAACTGGAATGGAACGCACAGTTGCTAAAGATTCTGGTGTAACAGTAGTTGCTAGGCGTGGCGGGACTATTGAAACCGTTGATGCTAGTCGTATCGTGGTGCGCGTTACTGATGCTGAAACTGAAGCGGGTGAGGTGGGCGTAGATATTTATAACCTAATTAAGTATGTACGTTCAAACCAAAATACATGTATTAACCAAAAGCCATTAGTCAAGCCGGGTGATAATGTCGCCGCTGGTGATATTATGGCTGATGGGCCGTCTACAGATATGGGGGAATTAGCATTAGGTCAAAATATGCTGATTGCGTTCATGCCTTGGAATGGTTACAACTTTGAGGATTCTATTTTAGTGTCTGAGCGAGTTGTTAAGGAAGATCGTTTTACGTCAATTCATATTGAAGAAAAAACATGTATCGCTCGTGATACTAAGCATAGCCCAGAAGAAATTACTGCAGATATTCCTAATGTAAGCGAAGAAGCATTATCAAAACTTGATGATTCAGGGATCGTTTATGTTGGAGCTGAAGTAAAGGGTGGGGATATTTTAGTGGGTAAGGTGACACCAAAAGGTGAATCCCAGCTTACACCTGAGGAAAAACTACTAAGAGCAATTTTTGGTGAGAAAGCAGCGGATGTTAAAGATACGTCTTTAAGGGTGCCAGGAAGTATTCGTGCAACCGTTATTGATGTACAGGTATTTACTCGTGATGGTGTTGAAAAAGATAAGCGTGCATTAGCAAATGAAGCGGCGGCGATTAAGAGTTATAAAAAGGATATTAATGATCAGTTAATGATTGTTGAGAAAGATATTTTTCAACGTACCGCTAATTTGATTATTGGTGAAAAAGCATTGTCTGGGCCTGCTAACCTAAGTTCTGGCACGACAATTACGCAAGATTATTTGGATGGAACTAAGCATTCAGAATGGTCAAACATCAAAATGGAAAATGAAGAACTTAATGTGCAGCTAGAAGGGTTAAATGCACAAATTGTTAAGTTACGTAAAGAGTTTGATGAGCGTTTTGAGGTCAAACGTAAGAAAATCACTATGGGTGATGATCTTGCGCCAGGCGTATTGAAAATGGTTAAAGTTTATTTAGCGGTTAAAAAGCGTATTCAGCCAGGTGATAAAATGGCTGGGCGTCATGGAAATAAAGGGGTTATTTCACGAATTAATCCAATTGAAGATATGCCGTATCTTGCAGATGGAACGCCAATTGATATTGTATTAAATCCACTAGGTGTACCGTCACGAATGAACGTCGGGCAGGTTTTAGAGACACATTTGGGTTGGGCGGCTAAGGGACTTGGCGCTAAAATTGGAAAAATGCTTGAAGCGCAAGCGGCTATTCATGAGATCAGAGGTTATTTGGAAAAAATTTATAATAGTAGTGGAAAAAATGAAGATTTAAATTCATTTAGCGACCCTGAAATTATAGAAATGGCGAAAAACCTAGTTGCTGGTGTGCCAATGGCATCCCCTGTATTTGACGGGGCTAGTGAAGATGAGATTCGCTACATGCTTAAGCTTGCTGAATTGCCAGAAAGTGGGCAAACAACACTATATGATGGGTTAACAGGCGAAGCATTTGAGCGTGATGTTACTGTTGGTTATATGCACATGCTTAAATTGAATCATTTAGTTGATGACAAAATGCATGCGCGCTCAACAGGCCCGTATAGCTTAGTAACGCAGCAGCCGTTGGGTGGTAAAGCTCAGTTTGGAGGTCAGCGTTTCGGAGAAATGGAGGTTTGGGCGCTTGAAGCTTATGGTGCTGCTTATACCCTACAGGAAATGTTAACAGTTAAGTCAGATGATGTAACAGGTCGTACTCGTATGTATAAAAATATCGTAGATGGTAATCATCAAATGGAGGCGGGCATGCCTGAATCATTTAATGTATTACTTAAAGAAATTCGCTCATTAGCAATTAATATTGAAGTGCAATAGTACTTTCTATTAAACACGTAATACTAATGAGTTCTGGTATAGCCAGATAACAAATATAAAGGGGATAAGCTCTTGAAAGATTTATTAAATTTCTTAAAACGCCAAAACAAAACTGCAGATTTTGATGAAATTAGCATTGGTTTAGCTTCGCCTAACCAGATTCGTTCTTGGTCGTATGGTGAAGTAAAGAAGCCTGAAACAATTAATTACCGTACGTTTAAGCCTGAGCGTGATGGTTTGTTTTGTGCAAAAATTTTTGGTCCAGTAAGTGATTATGAGTGCCTATGCGGAAAGTATAAGCGCTTAAAGCATCGCGGTGTTATTTGTGAAAAATGTGGTGTTGAAGTAACGCTGTCTAAAGTGCGCCGTGAGCGTATGGGACATATTGAGCTTGCAAGCCCAGTTGCACATATTTGGTTTTTAAAGTCATTGCCTTCACGTATTGCGCTTTTGCTTGATATGACGCTACGTGAAATTGAGCGAGTTTTATACTTCGAATCATTCGTTATTCTTGATGAAGGCATGACGCCTTTAGAAAGAAAGAAACTTATGACAGACGAAGAGTTTCTTGATGCATTTGAAGAATATGGTGATGATTTTGTTGCCAAGATGGGTGCTGAAGCCGTCTTTGAGCTTCTAAAATCTATTGATATCAAAGCTGAAGTAGATCAATTAAGAGAAGATATCAATAGCACTAATTCTGAAACTAAAATTAAAAAATACTCTAAGCGTTTAAGGGTTTTAGAGTCTTTGCTAGGGTCTTCAAACCGTCCTGAATGGATGGTAATGAATGTATTGCCAGTATTGCCACCTGAATTGAGACCTTTAGTGCCACTTGATGGTGGCCGTTTTGCTACTTCAGATTTAAATGATTTGTACAGGCGTGTTATTAACAGAAATAACCGTTTGCATAGGCTTTTAGACTTAAGTGCGCCCGATATCATTATTCGTAATGAGAAAAGAATGCTTCAAGAGTCAGTTGATGCATTATTAGATAACGGTCGTCGTGGTAGAGCAATTACAGGAACTAATAGGCGTCCTCTAAAATCTCTTGCTGACATGATTAAAGGTAAGCAAGGGCGTTTTAGACAAAATTTATTAGGGAAGCGTGTTGATTATTCGGGCCGTTCAGTAATCGTAGTAGGGCCTACATTGCGCTTGCATCAATGTGGTTTACCTAAAAAAATGGCTTTAGAGTTATTTAAGCCTTTTATCTTTAGTAAATTACAATTACGTGGCTTAGCAACAACGATTAAAGCCGCTAAAAAAATGGTTGAAAGCGAAGGTGCTGAAGTTTGGGATATCCTTGAAGAAGTTATTCATGAGCACCCGATTATGCTTAATAGAGCGCCAACACTTCATAGATTAGGTATTCAAGCATTTGAACCGACCTTAATTGAAGGTAAAGCAATTAATTTGCACCCATTAGTATGTAGTGCATTTAATGCTGACTTTGATGGTGATCAAATGGCGGTGCATGTACCTCTGTCTATTGAAGCGCAGATTGAAGCGCGGACATTGATGATGGCGACAAATAATATTTTGTCTCCAGCAAATGGTGAGCCGATTATTAACCCATCACAAGATGTTGTATTGGGGCTTTATTATATTAGTCGTGAAAAACTGAAAGCTATCGGTGATGGCTCTTATTTTAGTAATGTAAATGAAGTGCAAAAAGCTTTAGATGCAAAAGCGGTTGAGCTGCAGTCTAAGGTTCTAGTAAGAATTACCGAAAATATAAAAAATGATGAAGGGGTTGTGGAAACAACAACAAGTCGTTATGAGACAACTGTTGGTCGTGTGTTGATCTGGGATTCAGTGCCGGAAGGAATGCCTTTTGACATTGTAAACTGTGACATGACTAAAAAGAACATTTCTCGTTTACTGGATTATAGTTATCGTTATTTAGGGAATAAAGATACCGTTATTCTGGCTGATCAGATTATGTATCTGGGTTTTAAATATGCAACGCGATCGGGTATTTCTTTTGGTATTAACGATATGGAAATTCCAGAAGAAAAGATCGAAATTTTAGCGGAAGCAGAAAAAGAGGTTATTGAAATCCAAGGGCAATATGCTTCGGGATTGGTAACCGATGGTGAGCGTTACAATAAAGTTGTTGATATTTGGTCTCATGCGAATGAAAAAGTTGCCAAAGTAATGATGGATGCGTTAGGTACTGATAAAGTCATAGATGATGACGGAAAGGTATTAGAGCAAAAGTCATTTAACTCGGTATTTATGATGGCCGAATCAGGGGCGAGGGGTTCAGCAGCTCAGATTCGTCAGTTGGCTGGTATGCGTGGCTTGATGGCAAAGCCAGACGGCTCAATTATTGAAACGCCGATTACAGCAAATTTTAGAGAAGGGCTTGATGTACTGCAGTACTTTATTTCCACTCATGGAGCACGTAAAGGTTTGGCTGATACTGCACTGAAAACTGCAAACTCAGGTTATTTGACGCGTCGTTTAGTTGATGTTGCGCAAGATCTAGTTATTAACGGCGTTGATTGTGGTACAAGCAATGGTATGTTGATGGCGCCAATTATTGAAGGTGGTGATGTTGTAGAGCCACTTTCTGAGCGAGTTCTAGGGCGTGTTGTTATTGGTGATGTATTAAGTGTTAGTTCAGGGGAAGTTGTTGTAGCTGATGGTACTTTGCTGGATGAGCATTATGTTGCTGTTCTAGAGAAAAATAGTATTGATGACGTGTATGTACGTTCAATTATTACTTGTGATAATCGTCATGGTGTTTGTGCAAAATGTTACGGGCGTGATTTAGGGCGTGGCCATATGGTCAATAGTGGTGAGGCAGTTGGAGTAATTGCGGCCCAATCTATTGGTGAGCCAGGTACACAGTTAACAATGCGTACTTTCCATATTGGTGGTGCGGCATCAAGACAAGTTGCGATTAGTAATGTTCAGGTTAAATCAAACGGTGTTATTAGATTACATAATATGAAGACCGTAGAGAATCGTGAAGGGAATTTGATTGCGGTTTCTAGATCGGGTGAAGTCGGTGTTATGGATGAGTATGGCCGTGAAAAAGAAAAATATAAAATACCTTATGGTGCTGAATTAACATGTCGTGATGGCGCAAAAGTAAATACGGGTGATATCGTAGTTAGCTGGGATCCGCACGTTCATCCGGTGGTATCTGAGGTGGCTGGATTTATTCAGTTAATTGATTTTGAGCCGGGCCTTTCGGTGCAAGAGGTTTCTGATGAAATAACGGGTGTAAGTTCCATTACAGTATTAGATCCAAAGCAAAGAGTCAGTGCAGGTAAAGATTTAAAGCCTGCGGTAAAATTAATTGCAGAAAATGGTGATGAAGTTATGTTGCCAAATACAGAGTTGGCGGCGCAATATGTATTGCCAGCAGGCTCAATTGTCGCAGTTAAGAACGGTGGTGAAATTTTTGTTGGGGATGTACTGGGTAGGATTCCGCAAGAGTCAAGTAAAACGCGTGATATTACTGGGGGTTTGCCGCGAGTAGCTGATTTATTTGAAGCTAGAAAAACTAAGGATCCAGCGATTTTAGCGGAAGCGACGGGGGCAGTTAGTTTTGGTAAGGAAACTAAAGGTAAGCAGCGGATCATTATTACAGATTCTGAAGGTGAGGCGTATGAGACACTAGTACCAAAGTGGCGTCATATTACCGTTTTTGAAGGGGAATTTGTTGATAAAGGTGAAACGATTGCGGAGGGCGAGCTAACTCCACATGATATTTTACGTCTTCGCGGAGTAACAGAGCTAACAACTTACTTGGTAAAAGAGATACAAGATGTATATCGTTTGCAGGGTGTAAAAATTAATGATAAGCATATTGAGGCAATTATTCGTCAAATGTTGCGTAAAGTTGAGGTAACTGCTGCGGGTGATAGTAACTATACTAAAGGTGATCAGGTTGAGCGTGCCGCTATTAAAGTCATAAATGAGCAGTTAGAGACTGATGGTAAGGTGCCTGCAAGTTTTGATCCGATTTTATTGGGGATTACCAAGGCTTCGTTAGCAACTGAATCATTTGTTTCGGCTGCATCTTTCCAAGAAACAACGCGTGTATTAACTGATGCTGCGGTTCGTGGATTAAAAGATCCTTTGTATGGATTAAAAGAAAATGTAATTGTGGGGCGATTAATTCCGGCAGGCACGGGATTAGCTTTTCATGAAGCTAGAAGGAAGCGCCAAGAGCAAAAGGAAGTTGCAATGCATACGACTGCTGAAGTAAAAACAGCAGATGCAGTTGTCGATGCAGAAGAGGCGTTAAAGCAAGCCTTGAACGCAGAGTAGTAATATAAATCTTGACTTTATATGGGTGGGGCAATAAAATGTCCTGCTCAATAGAGTTATTGTAAATAATTGAAGTGCAAAAACCTTGCACTCAGCAGAAAGCAAGACGGAGTAATTTAACTTATGGCTACAATTAACCAGTTGGTTCGTAAGCCGCGCACAAGAAAAATTGAAAAAAGCAATGTACCCGCTTTAGAGGCTTGTCCTCAAAGACGTGGTGTTTGTACGCGTGTATATACGACCACACCTAAAAAACCAAACTCAGCTTTACGTAAAGTAGCTCGTGTAAGACTAACTAGTGGCGCAGAAGTTAGTAGTTATATTGGTGGAGAAGGGCATAATCTGCAAGAGCATTCAGTTGTTCTAATTCGTGGAGGAAGGGTAAAAGATTTACCTGGTGTTCGTTATCACGTAGTTCGCGGAAGTTTAGATACTTCGGGTGTAGCTAGTCGTAAGTGTGGTCGTTCTAAATACGGCACAAAAAAACCTAAGTAATAATTGGTGAATTAAATGTCAAGAAGAAGAGCGGCGATAAAACGTAATGTATTGCCAGACCCAAGATACAGTAGCGTTACTTTAACTAAGTTCATGAACATGGTTATGGTAGATGGTAAGAAATCTGTAGCAGAAAAGATTGTTTATGGTGCTTTAGAAGCAGTAGAAGCAAAAGGACATGCGGAGCCATTAGAGGTATTCTCTAAAGCGCTTGAAAATATTCAGCCTAGAGTTGAAGTTAAATCAAGACGTGTTGGTGGAGCTACATACCAGGTTCCTGTTGAAGTTAGACCAGCTCGTCGTGTAGCGTTAGCTATGCGTTGGATGATCGAAGCATCACGTAGTAGAAATGAAAAGAATATGCCATTAAAATTGGCAGGCGAAATGATGGATGCTGTTGAAGGTCGTGGATCTGCTTCTAAGAAGCGTGAAGATACGCATCGTATGGCAGAAGCTAATAAAGCCTTCTCTCATTATCGTTGGTAGTAAGGCTTTTAAGTGGCAAGAATAACACCAATAGATAGATACCGAAATATTGGTATCATGGCTCATATAGATGCAGGTAAAACTACAACTACAGAGCGTATACTTTACTATACTGGTGTGTCACATAAGATAGGTGAAGTTCATGATGGTTCTGCTGTCATGGATTGGATGGAGCAAGAACAAGAGCGCGGCATAACGATTACATCAGCTGCAACAACTTGTTTTTGGTCTGGCATGGATGGCCAATATGATAAGCATCGTATAAATATTATTGATACGCCTGGGCACGTCGATTTTACAATCGAAGTTGAACGGTCTTTAAGGGTGTTGGATGGTGCTTGTGCGGTTTTTTGTGCTGTTGGAGGTGTTGAGCCTCAGTCAGAAACGGTATGGCATCAGGCAAATAAGTATGAGGTGCCTAGAATTGTATTCATTAATAAAATGGATCGTTCTGGTGCTGATTTCTTTAGGGTAGTTGAGCAAATTACGGCGAGATTGGCAGGAAATCCTGTTGTAATGCAGGTGCCAATTGGATCGGAGGACGAATTTTCTGGTGTTATTGATCTTCTGTCGATGAAGGCCATATATTGGGAAGAAGCCAATATGGGGATGGCATTTACAGTAGAGGAGATACCTAGCGATTTAATAAATACGGCAACGGAATGGCGTGAAAAATTAGTGGAATTTGCTGCTGAAGCAAATGATGAGCTAATGGAAGAGTATTTAGAAAATGGAGAGCTGTCAGATTCTGAAGTTAAATCTGGAATCAGACAAAGGACAATCTCTAATGAAGTGACGCCGGTGTACTGTGGGTCTGCCTTTAAGAATAAGGGTGTTCAGAGTGTATTGGACGGAGTGATAGATTTTTTGCCTTCCCCTGAGGAAGTAAAGTCTGTTGTGGGACATGATCTAGATGAAAATCTAATACAAAGAGAAGCGACTGATGATCAGCCTTTTTCTGCGTTAGCATTTAAAGTTGCAAGTGATAAATTTGTCGGGGTTTTGACATTCTTTAGGGTTTACTCTGGAGTATTAAAATCAGGTGATGTGGTTTTTAATGTGCTCAAAGGTAAGCGTGAGCGTGTTGGGCGTTTATTACAAATGCATGCAAATAGCAGAGAAGAAGTGCCTGAAGTTAGGGCGGGAGATATTGCGGCTGCTGTTGGTTTTAAGGATGTTGTAACGGGCGAGACTCTTTGCGATGAAAAAAATAAAATAATTCTGGAAAAAATGGACTTTCCGGATCCGGTAATCTCGATTGCGGTTGAACCTAGAACAAAAGAAGATCAAGACAAGCTAGGTGATGCGTTAGAGCGGTTATCGAAAGAAGACCCTTCATTTCATGTTAAAACGGATGAGGAGTCTGGGCAGGTTATAATTTCAGGGATGGGTGAGTTGCACCTCGAAATTCTTGTTGAAAGAATGAAAAGGGAATTTAGTGTCGGTGTAAATGTTGGGTCTCCACAAGTTGCTTACCGGGAAAGTATAAAGGCAGCGATTGACCAAGAAGGGAAGTTTGTAAGGCAATCTGGTGGAAAAGGGCAGTACGGGCATGTGGTGCTTAAGTTGGAGCCGATGGAATTAGGCTCTGGTTACTCTTTTGTTAACAGGATCGTTAGTGGTTCTGTTCCAAAAGAATATATCCCTGCTGTAGATAAAGGGGTTCAAGAGCAAATGAAAAATGGTGTCCTCGGAGGTTTTCCGGTAGTGGATATCAAGGTGACTTTACTTGACGGCTCTTATCATGATGTAGATTCAAATGAGATGGCATTTTCAATTGCTGGATCTATAGCTTTTCGTGATGGCTCTAAATTGGCAAAGCCGATTTTACTGGAGCCTGTTATGAAGGTTGAAATCATGACTCCTGAAGAATATATGGGAGATGTAGTAGGTGATGTAAATAGGCGTAGAGGTATTGTATTAGGAATGGACGATACGCCGATTGGTAAGACAATTAACTGCGAAGTGCCGTTAGCTGAAATGTTTGGTTATGCAACCGACTTACGTTCAGCGACTCAAGGGCGTGCTACTTACAGTATGCAATTTGAAAAATATAATGAGACACCTGCAAATGTTGCAAGTGCTATTATTGATAAAACTTCATAAGAATTGATATAAATAAAGGTATTGGCTAATGGCTAAAGAAAAATTTGAACGTACAAAACCACATGTTAACGTAGGAACAATTGGTCACGTTGATCACGGTAAAACAACGCTAACCGCGGCCCTAACAAAAGTGATGGCTGAAAAAATGGGTGGTGAAGTCAAAGCATTTGATCAAATTGATAATGCACCTGAAGAGCGTGAGCGTGGGATTACAATTGCAACATCGCATGTTGAATATGAATCAGAATCACGTCACTACGCACACGTAGACTGTCCAGGTCACGCGGATTATGTAAAAAACATGATTACCGGTGCGGCGCAAATGGATGGCGCTATTTTAGTTTGTGGTGCAACTGATGGTCCTATGCCTCAAACAAGAGAGCATATCTTATTGTCTCGTCAAGTAGGTGTGCCTTACATTGTCGTGTTCTTAAATAAGGCCGACTTGTTAGCGGAAGATTGTGGTGGTGTTGGTACTGAAGAGTACAACGAAATGCTAGAGCTAGTCGAAATGGAGCTTCGTGAGTTATTGGACTTGTATGAATTTCCTGGTGACGATACGCCAATTATTGTTGGTTCAGCGTTAAAAGGATTAGAGGGCGATGATAGTGAGCTAGGTGTTCAGTCAATTGTGAAATTAGTTGATGCCCTAGATAGTTATATTCCAGAGCCAGAAAGAGCCATTGAAGGTGCTTTCATTATGCCAATTGAAGATGTATTCTCAATTTCAGGTCGTGGAACAGTTGTAACAGGACGTATCGAGCGTGGTGTTGTTAAGGTCGGTGAAGAAATCGAAATCGTAGGAATTAAGGAAACAGTTAAAACAACCTGTACAGGTGTTGAAATGTTTCGTAAATTGCTAGACCAAGGTGAAGCTGGCGATAACGTAGGTATCCTATTAAGAGGAACTAAGCGTGAAGATGTAGAGCGTGGGCAAGTACTTGCACACGTAGGATCAATCAATCCGCACACAAAATTCGCATCAGAAATTTACGTATTATCCAAAGATGAGGGTGGTCGTCACACGCCATTTTTCAACGGATATCGTCCACAGTTTTACTTCAGAACAACTGACGTAACAGGTGCAGTAGAATTGCCAGCAGGAACTGAAATGGTAATGCCTGGAGATAACGTATCAGTAGAAGTAACATTAATTGCACCAATTGCTATGGAAGAAGGTTTACGTTTCGCGATTCGTGAAGGTGGCCGTACTGTAGGTGCGGGTGTTGTTGCAAAAATTATTGAGTAATAGATATGTCTAGCCAAACCATTAGAATAAGCCTTAAGGCATTTGATCATAAGTTAATTGATCAATCAGCTGGCGAAATTGTTGAAACTGCAAAAAGAACTGGTGCGCAAGTAAAAGGGCCAATTCCACTGCCAACAAAACATGAGCGTTTTACAATTCTAACTTCACCGCATGTTAATAAAGATGCGCGTGATCAGTATGAATTAAGAACATATAAGCGTCTGCTAGATATTATCGAGCCTACTGATAAAACAGTAGATACTCTGATGAAATTAGATCTTGCGGCTGGTGTTGACGTTAAAATAAAGCTTATTTAAGCTTTTGTATAAGAGGATTTAACTATGGCATTGGGTCTAATAGGTCGTAAATGTGGAATGACTCGTGTATTTTTGGAAGATGGAACTTCGGTTCCGGTTTCAGTAATTCAAGTCGAATCAAATAGAGTAGCTCAAGTTAAAGGTCTTGAGGTTGATGGTTACCGCGCAGTTCAGGTTGCTGCTGGTGAGAAAAAATCGTCAAAAGTTAATAAAGCAATGGCCGGGCATTATGCTGCGGCAAACATGACGGCAGGTCGTGGGTTGTGGGAATTCAGATTATCTGACGGTGAAGGTGATGAGCTTAAAGTAGGTTCTGAGCTTAATGTTGGTATGTTTGCAGACGGTCAAGTTGTTGACGTGCAAGGAACTAGCATTGGTAAAGGTTTTCAGGGTGGTGTTAAGCGTCATAACTTTCAAATGCAAGATGCTACGCATGGTAACTCGTTATCACATAGATCTAACGGATCTATTGGTATGTGTCAGACTCCTGGTCGTGTGTTCAAAGGTAAGAAGATGTCTGGACACATGGGGGCTGAAAAAGTCACAACTCAGAATTTAACAATTCATTCAGTTGATGCTGAGAGAGGTCTTGTTTTAGTGAAAGGTGCAATTCCTGGTGCTAAAGGTGGAGATGTGATTTTGACGCCTGCTGTTAAGAAAAAAAATAAAGGATAAGTCATGAGTTTGAAAATTCCAGCACTTAATAGTGCAGACTCTGCCGGTGAGGTAGAAGTTAGTGAAGATGTTTTTGGTAAGGATTATAACGAAGCCTTAATACATCAATTGGCTATGAAAACCTTGGCTGGTCAGCGTTCAGGAACAAAAGCACAAAAAAATAGATCGGCAGTAAGCGGCGGTGGTGCAAAGCCTTGGAAACAAAAAGGTGCAGGTCGCGCAAGATCTGGTACAATACGCAGTCCGCTTTGGAGGAGTGGTGGTGTAACATTTGCCGCTCAACCACGATCATTTGATCAAAAGCTAAATAAGAAAATGTATCGCGCAGGGATTCGGTCTATATTATCTGAGTTGTTGCGTCAGAAGCGTTTATCGGTAAGTTTGGATATCATTCCAAAAAGTCCAAAAACTAAAGAACTAGTTTCTAAGTTGAAAGGATTGGAAGGTGGTCGTATATTGATCGTTACTGATGAATTAGACGAAAACATATACTTATCTTCGAGAAATGTTGCAAAATTAGAAGTTACTACTGCAAGTGAGCTTGATGCTGTAATGTTAATCGCTGCAGAAAATGTAATTGCTACACCTGCAGCTCTAAAAGCGATTGAGGCGCAGTTGTTATGAGTATAGAGTTTAATCTTTCAAATATAATAAAGGCACCAGTTGTCTCTGAAAAGAGCACTGTTGCGGCAGAAAATGAAAATCGTTTTGTCTTTAAAGTGGCTAACCAAGCAACAAAGCTTCAGGTTAAAAAATCTGTAGAACTAATGTTTGATGTTGAGGTTGAAAAAGTTCAGCTATTAAATGTAAAAGGTAAAACAAAAAGATTTGGTCGTTTTATGGGCAAGAGATCTGACTGGAAAAAAGCTTATGTAAAGCTTAAACCAGGCAATGATATTGATTTCTCTGCAGCATAATTTAGAAAGTATAAGAAATTAAACGGTAGGGTAAATGGCTATTGTAAAATCAAAACCGACATCGCCGGGTTCTAGGTTTGTCGTAAGAGTAAAGCACGAAGATTTACATAAAGGTAAACCTTTTGCACCTTTACTAAGTAAGAAAAGTAAAAGTGGTGGACGTAATAATAATGGACGAATTACAACTCGTCACATTGGTGGTGGGCATAAGCAAAGCTACCGTATTATTGATTTTAAGCGTAATAAAACGGACATTCCAGGTATTGTTGAGCGTTTAGAGTATGATCCAAATAGAACTGCAAATATTGCGTTAGTTTTATACAAAGATGGCGAACGTAAATATATTATTGCGCCTAAGGATGTAGTCGCGGGGCAAGAAATTATTGCTTCTGAGAATGCGCCAGTTAAGACTGGTAACTGCATGTCTTTACGTAATATGCCTCTGGGTTCGGTTGTTCATTGTATTGAGTTAAAGCCTGGTAAAGGTGCTCAAATCGCAAGAAGTGCCGGCACATCAGCGCAGTTAGTTGCAAAAGAAGGTGCTCACGTAACATTAAGACTTAGGTCAGGTGAAATGCGTAAAGTATTAGCTGACTGTAAGGCTGTTATTGGTGAAGTATCTAATTCAGAGCATAGCTTAAGATCATTAGGTAAGGCTGGAGCGTCAAGATGGCGTGGAGTCCGACCTACGGTTCGTGGTGTTGTTATGAATCCGGTAGATCATCCGCATGGTGGTGGTGAAGGTAGAACATCAGGTGGTAGACATCCTGTTTCTCCTTGGGGTATGCCTACTAAAGGGTATAAAACTAGAAAGAACAAACGTACTGACAAAATGATTGTTAGACGTCGTAACAAGCGTTAGAGAGGAATAATTAAGTGCCACGTTCAATTAAAAAAGGTCCTTTTATTGATCATCATCTACAAAAGAAAGTTGACGATGCAGTAAGTAGCAATAGCAGGAAACCGATTAAGACTTGGTCTAGACGATCAATGATAACGCCAGAGATGCTAGGGCTTACAATAGCCGTACATAATGGGCGTCAACATGTCCCTGTTTTAGTCTCGGAAAATATGGTGGGTCACAAGTTGGGTGAATTTGCACCAACTCGTACCTTTAAAGGCCATTTGGCTGATAAAAAGTCAAGGTAAGGGATTTTAAAATGGAAATTTCAGCTAAATTAAGCAATGCGCCATTATCGGCTCAAAAAGCAAGATTAGTTGCAGATCAAATTCGAGGGCTAGAAGTCGATGAAGCTTTAAATGTATTGAAATTCAGTACAAAAAAAGCGGCAGAGATTATGAAAAAAGTTCTTGAGTCTGCAATTGCTAATGCAGAGCATAATGAAAGTGCAGATATTGACGAGTTAAAAGTTTCAACTGTATTTGTAGATGAAGCTCCTACGCTAAAGAGATTTAGAGCAAGAGCGAAAGGTCGTGCAAATCACATCTTGAAACGTACCTGTCATATTACAGTTAAAGTCGCAGAGTTCGAGTAGGGGCAGTAGAATGGGTCAAAAGGTACATCCAACAGGAATACGTCTTGGTATAGTAAAAGATTTTACTTCAAGATGGTATGCAAATAGCAAAGACTATCCAGTTTTTTTGCATCAGGATTTAACAGTTCGTAGCTATATTGAAAAGAAACTAGCTCACGCATCTGTTAGTCGTATACAAATCAATCGTCCAGCAAATAATGCTCATATTACAATTCACACGGCTCGCCCTGGAATCGTAATTGGCAAAAAAGGCGAAGATATTGATGTGTTGCGTAAAGAAGTTTCTAAAATGATGGGCATTCCAGTACAAGTGAATGTTGAAGAAATTAGAAAGCCTGAATTAGATGCTAAATTAGTTGCAGAAAGTATTGCTCAGCAGTTAGAAAAAAGAATAATGTATCGTCGTGCTATGAAGCGCGCAGTTACTAATTCTATGAGGCTAGGTGCTGAAGGTATCAAGATTAATCTTGGTGGCCGACTAAATGGTGCTGAAATTGCACGTAGCGAATGGTATAGAGAAGGGCGAGTTCCTCTTCATACATTGAGAGCTGATATTGATTATGGAGTTGCGGAAGCAAATACTACATACGGAATTATCGGTATTAAAGTTTGGATTTTCAAAGGCGAGGTTTTTAACATTGACCCTGCTTTACAAAATTCAGATACTCCAAAAACTAAGAAATAGGTGAAGGGAAAAAATTATGCTTCAGCCTAAAAGAACTAAATTTCGTAAACAGCACAAATTAAGAAATACTGGTGTTGCAGTACGTGGATCTTCAGTTAGTTTTGGTGAGTTTGGTCTTAAATCTGTTGATAGAGGAAGATTAACTGCTCGTCAAATCGAAGCTGCACGTAGAACAATTACAAGACATTGTAAGCGTGATGGAAAACTTTGGATTCGTGTTTTTCCTGACAAGCCAATTACTAAAAAACCATTAGAAGTTAGAATGGGTAAAGGTAAAGGTAGTGTAGAATATTGGGTTGCTCAAATTAGACCAGGAACAATGCTTTTCGAATTACAAGGTGTACCTGAAGAGATTGCAAGAGAAGCCTTTAAGTTAGCTGCAGCTAAACTTCCGGTTAAAACTGCATTTGTTATTAGGACGGTATTGTAATGAAAGTAAGCGAATTACGTCAAAAGAGTGTAGAAGAGCTAAATTCAACATTAGTTGAACTAGGTCGTGAGCAATTTAATTTACGTATGCAAAAAAACACAGGGCAACTTTCTAAAGCTGATCAAGTTAAAAAAGTCAGAAGAAATATTGCTCGTGTAAAAACAATCGTAAATGAAAAAGCGAGACAATCATAATGACTGATAAAACAGAAAAAGTACGTACAATCACAGGTCGCGTAGTTAGTAATAAAATGGATAAGACCGTCACTGTTTTGGTTGAACGTCTTATTAAACACCCTGTATATGGAAAATATATTAGAAGATCTACAAAATTATTTGCTCACGATGAGAATAATGTATGTAGTGAAGGCGATGTAGTAACAATTACATCTTGCCGTCCATATTCAAAAAATAAATCTTTTAAATTAGTTGACGTTGTATCTAAGGTATAATTGTTAACTTTTTTTGAATTGCTAGTAAAAGAACAGGTATAAAAAATGATTCAGATGCAAACTAACCTTGATGTCGCTGATAACAGTGGCGCAAAAAAGGTCATGTGTATCAAAGTTCTCGGCGGGTCGCATAGAAGGTATGCTGCGATTGGGGATATTATTAAAGTTAGTATTAAAGATGCTATCCCACGCGGAAGAGTTAAAAAAGGCGAAGTTTATAATGCTTTAGTTGTACGTACCAGAAAAGGTGTACGTAGAGCTGATGGGTCTCTTATAAGATTTGATGGAAACGCTGCCGTAATTTTGAACACACAACTTCAACCACTAGGTACAAGAATATTTGGCCCAGTGACACGTGAATTACGAAATGAGAAATTTATGAAAATTATTTCTCTTGCGCCAGAAGTATTGTAAGGGTCTTATAAAATGCAAAAACTTAAACAAGGTGACGAAGTCATTGTTCTTATCGGAAAAGATAAGGGTAAAAGAGGACGAATCAGTAAATTCTTAAATGATAAGGTTTTAATTGAAGGTGTTAATAGAGTTAAAAAACACCAAAAACCAAATCCTAACGCTGGTGTTCAGGGTGGCATTATTGAAAAAGAAATGCCAATAAATAAGTCAAACATTGCTTTGTATAATACTGCAACTAAAAAAGCAGGCAAAGTGGGTTTTAAGACGTTAGATGACGGAAAAAAAGTCCGTTATTTTAAATCTAATAATGAAACAATTGATGTGTAGGTATAATCATGGCTAGATTACAAAAAGATTATAAAGAAAAGATATTGCCTGCATTGATGGAACAATTTGGTTACACATCAATTATGCAAGCTCCAAAAATCACTAAAATTACCTTAAATATGGGTATAGGTGAGGCTGTTGCTGATAAAAAAGTAGTGCAAGCTGCTGTTGGCGATATGGAAAAAATAAGTGGTCAAAAGCCAGTTGTTACTTTGTCGCGTAAATCTATTGCGGGTTTTAAAATTCGTGATGATATGCCGATTGGGTGTAAAGTTACTTTAAGACAAGACAAGATGTATGAATTTCTTGATCGTCTTATTAGTGTATCAATTCCACGTATTCGTGATTTTAGAGGATTAAGCCCTAAAAGTTTTGATGGACGTGGTAACTTTAGTATGGGTGTTACCGAGCAAATTATCTTTCCTGAGATAGATTATGATAAGATTGATACTTTGCGTGGACTAGATATTTGTATTACAACTAGCGCTAAAACTAATGAAGAAGGCCTAGCCTTGTTAAAGCAGTTTAACTTTCCATTTAAGAGCTAATAGTATGGCTAAAAAATCAATGATAGCTCGCGAAGATAAGCGAACTAAATTAGTAAAAAAATATGAAGCTAAACGAGCTTCTTTAAAAGAAATTATCAGAGATCCAAATGCTTCAATCCAGGATAAGGATGAGGCGCATCTAGCTTTGCAAAAGTTACCACGTGACTCGAGTTCTTCGAGAATGCGTAATAGATGTAATATTACTGGTCGTCCGCATGGTTTCTATCGCAAATTTGGCTTAAGTAGAAATAAACTTAGAGAAGCCACAATGCGCGGTGATGTGCCAGGCTTAACTAAAGCCAGTTGGTAATAGACTAGTTAGATATTTGGAGAAAATAATATGAGCATGACAGATCCAGTAGCAGACATGCTTACGCGCATAAGAAATGGGCAGTCTGCAGGAAAAATAAACGTTAATATGCCGTCTTCTAAGTTAAAAGTTGCGATAGCAAAAGTTTTAAAAGAAGAAGGATATATTACAAATTATTCAACAGAAACAAATGGTGCGCATGTATCAATGTCTGTTGAGCTTAAATACTATAATGGCAAGCCGGTAATCGATAAGGTTAAACGTATAAGTAAACCTGGTTTACGTATATACAAATCCAAAGATGAACTACCTAAAGTTTTAGGTGGGTTAGGTGTTGCAATCGTTTCTACTTCAAAAGGTGTTATGACAGATCGCGCAGCACGCGCAATTGGTTATGGCGGTGAAGTGATTTGTACTGTTAGTTAAGGATAGGGTGAATTTATGTCAAGAATCGCAAAAAGCCCTATAGTTTTACCTACAGGTGTAACTGCAAAATTAACGGATTCTACTGTTTCAGTAAAAGGATCTAAAGGTGAGTTAACTTTATCTCTACACAATCAAGTAAGCCTTGATATGAGTGATACTGAGATTAAAGTTCAATGGGACCAAGGCAATAAAAAGGCGACTGCTCAAGCGGGTACTGCTCGTGCTAATATTGCTAATATGGTAACGGGTGTAACTACAGGGTTTGAAAAAAAACTAACCTTAGTTGGTGTTGGTTACAGGGCTCAAGTTAAGGGAAGAAAGCTAAGCTTAAGTTTAGGTTTTTCTCATCCCGTTGAATATGAGATGCCTAAAGGGATTGATATCGAGGCTACATCTCAAACTGATCTAGTTGTTAAAGGTATTGATAAACAGCTTGTTGGTGCGGTATCTGCTGATCTACGTGCATATAGACCGCCTGAGCCTTATAAAGGTAAGGGTGTTAAATATGCTGATGAGCACGTCGTTAGAAAAGACGCTAAGAAAAAATAGGCTAAGAAAATGAATAAAAAAGCATCTCGTTTAAAGAGAGCGTTAAAGCTTAGATCGAATATCAAAAAACTTGGAAGTAATCGTTTATCAGTTCATAGAACTTCTAAACATATATATGCTCAAGTTATATCAGAGAATGGAACTGTCACAGTTGCAAGTGCATCTACAACTCAAGCTGAAATAAAATCTGCGGTTAAGAATACAGGTAATATTGAATCTGCTGTTTTAGTTGGAAAGTTAGTTGCTGATAAAGCAATTGCTGCAGGTATTACTGAAGTTACTTTTGACCGTTCTGGTTTTAAATATCATGGTCGTGTGAAGGCGTTAGCAGATGCCGCACGCGAAGCTGGCTTGAAGTTCTAGGGGAATAAAATGGCAAATGCACCTCAACAAGCGAATAGTGATGGATTACAAGAAAAGCTTGTATCTGTTAGACGTGTCGCAAAAGTTGTAAAAGGCGGTAGAGTTTTTGGTTTTACAGCTCTTACGGTAGTAGGAGATGGGGATGGTAATGTAGGTTATGGTGTTAGTAAAGCCAAAGAAGTACCTATTGCTATTCAAAAGTCTCTAGAGCAAGCTAGAAAAAATATGCATAAAGTTGCTCTTAAAGGAGATACTTTGCAGTATTCAATTATGTCTGAAGTGGGTGCTGCAAAAGTGTTTATGCAGCCAGCTACTGAAGGTACCGGTATTATCGCTGGTGGTCCAATGAGAGCTGTATTTGAAGCTGTCGGTGTTCATAATGTTTTAGCTAAATGTATTGGTACAAACAATCCTATTAATGTAGTAAGAGCTACAATTGATGGTTTAGCTAATATGAATAATGCTGCTCAAATTGCTGCAAAGCGTGGTTTATCAGTAGAAGAGATCACAGGATAATTGACATGGCAGATAAAAAGTTACGTGTAACAATGACTAAGAGTAGTATTGGTCGTTTAAAAAAACATAAGGCATGTTTGATTGGTTTGGGTTTAAGACGTATCAATCACACTGTTGAAGTAATCGATACTGCAGAAAATAGAGGGATGATTAATAAAGTCTCTTATATGGTTTCAGTAGAGGAAGTCTAATGTATTTAAATACGATTAAACCTGCAGAAGGTTCAAATAAAAATCGCAAGAGAGTAGGTAGAGGAATTGGCTCTACCCTTGGTAAGACTTGTGGTCGTGGTCATAAAGGTCAGAAGTCTCGTAGTGGTGGTTTTCATAAGGTAGGATTTGAGGGTGGTCAAATGCCACTTCAACGTCGTTTACCTAAAGTTGGTTTTACAGCTAGAAAATCAAAATACACTTCTGAAGTTAGATTAAATGAAATTGCTAAGCTTAGCTTGGATGTTGTAACGCTAGATGATTTAATTAAGGCTAATATCGTACCTGCCTTCACTAAAGTTGCTAAGGTTATACTGTCAGGTGAAATTACTTCTGCGGTTACTTTGAAAGGTTTAAAAGTAACAGGTGGTGCTAAAGCATCAATAGAAGCAGCTGGTGGAAAAATAGAGGAATAGATGTGAGTAGATCAAGCACGCAAATGAAAGAACAACTTGGTAATGGGTCTGAGTTGATTTCAAGGTTATTGTTCGTTCTAGGTGCTTTTTTTGTTTACAGAGTTGGGGCTCATATACCTGTTCCAGGTATTGACCCTCAAGCTCTTGCGCTTATGTTTAAGCAGCAGGAAGGTTCTATTCTAGATATGTTTAATATGTTCTCTGGTGGAGCACTTAAAAGACTAAGTCTTTTTGCTCTTGGAATTATGCCGTATATTTCTGCATCTATTATTATGCAGTTAATGACAATTGTAATTCCTACTCTTGAGCAAATTAAAAAAGAGGGTGAATCTGGACGCCGTAAGATTTCACAATACACTCGTTATGGGACTGTTGTATTAGCAACGTTTCAGGCGGTTGGTGTATCAATTGCGTTGCAAAATCAAACGGCAGGTGGTTTGCCAGTTGTTGTAAGTCCAGGGATTCAGTTTATCGTTATAACTGCAATTACATTGGTAACAGGTACAGTTTTTCTAATGTGGTTGGGCGAGCAAATTACGGAAAGAGGGTTGGGGAATGGTATTTCTTTGATTATCTTTGCGGGTATCGTCGCTGGTCTGCCTTCTGCTATTGGTGGAACATTAGAGTTAGCGCGTACTGGTGAATTGAACGGCGCATTTATTGTGTTGTTATTTTTATTAAGTATTGCTGTGACTGCGCTTGTGGTATTTGTTGAGAGAGGGCAGCGTAGGATTGTTATTAACTATCCTAAGCGTCAGCAAGGTAAAAGAATGTATGCTGGTCAAAGTAGTTTTTTGCCACTTAAGCTAAATATGGCGGGAGTAATTCCACCAATTTTTGCTTCTAGTATTATTCTGTTTCCTGCTACTATCGCTGGATGGTTTGGAAATGCTGAAGGTTTCTCTTGGTTGCAAGGTATATCTTCTACATTGTCTCCAGGACAGCCCCTTTATGTTCTTTTGTATACAATTGCAATTGTATTCTTTTGTTTTTTCTATACTGCTTTGGTTTTTAATTCCAAAGAAACGGCTGATAATTTAAAGAAATCAGGTGCGTTCTTGCCAGGAATTAGACCGGGTGAACAGACAGCTGCCTATATCGACAAAGTGATGACTCGTTTAACTTTGATTGGTGCTTTTTATATTACTGCTGTTTGTTTGTTGCCAGAATTTTTAATTGTTTATTGGAACGTTCCTTTTTATTTTGGTGGAACTTCTTTGCTTATTATTGTTGTTGTTGTAATGGATTTTGTTTCTCAAATGCAAACCCATTTAATGTCGCAAAAATATGATGGCATAATGGACAAAGCAAATCTTAAAAATAAAAAATAATTTAATTAAATAGGTGTGAGCTGTGAAAGTAAGAGCTTCTGTAAAGAAAATATGCCGGAACTGTAAAGTTGTTAAAAGAAACGGTGTAATTAGAGTTATTTGTAAAGATGGGCGTCATAAACAACGTCAGGGTTAATTTTTTATTGCTTTGAAAGGAGTAAGTGCTATAATTGAGCGCTTAACTTTCGAGTAACGTATGGGGAGTAACTAGATGGCACGAATTGCCGGAATTAATGTACCAGATCATAAACATGCAGAGATTGCTTTAACTGCTGTTTATGGCATAGGTAAGCCAACTGCAATTAATATCTGTAAAGAAGTTGGTATCGAACGGACAATTAAAATTAAAGAGCTGAATGAAGAGCAATTAGATGCGATTCGTGATGTTATTGGAAAGATTGTTGTAGAAGGTGATCTAAGACGTGAAGTGTCTATGAACATTAAACGTTTAATGGATCTTGGTTGCTATCGTGGTATTCGTCATAGACGTGGACTACCATTGCGCGGTCAAAGAACTAGAACGAATGCTCGTACTAGAAAGGGCCCTCGTAAACCTATTAGAAAATAACAAGTAGAGTTAAATATAATGGCTAGTTCAAATCGTACTACAAAGAAAAAAATCAAAAAAGAAGTTGCCGACGGTATAGCACATATCCACGCAACTTTTAATAATACAATCGTTACAATTACTGACCGTAAAGGTAATGCTTTATCTTGGGCTACTTCTGGTGGTTCTGGTTTTAGAGGTTCAAGAAAAAGTACACCTTTTGCTGCTCAGGTAGCTGCAGAGCGTGCTGGTAAGGTAGCTCAAGAATACGGAATGAAAAATCTAGACGTCATGATAAAGGGCCCAGGCCCTGGTCGTGAGTCTGCGGTTAGATCATTTAATAACCTAGGGTTTAAAATTGGCAATATCGTTGATGTTACGCCTATCCCACATAATGGTTGTCGTCCGCCTAAGAAACGTAGGGTATAGGAGTATAAAATGGCAAGATATTTAGGACCAACTTGTAAACTAAGCCGTCGTGAAGGCACTGATCTTTTTTTAAAAAGCAGAGGCAAGTCACTAGAAGGTAAGTGTAAATTAGACCAGCGTCCTGGTCAGCATGGAACAAAAAGAGCCCGTGACTCTAATTATGCTTCTCAGTTAAGAGCTAAGCAGCGTATTAGACGTATCTATGGTGTTCTTGAAAAGCAGTTCAGAAACTACTATAAAGATGCAGATCTTCAAAAAGGTGCGACGGGTTTAAATCTGTTGAACCTTTTAGAGTCTAGACTAGATAACGTTGTATATAGAATGGGTTTTGCTTCTACTAGAGCAGAAGCTAGGCAGCTTGTAAGTCATAAATCTATTTTAGTGAATGATTCTATTTTGAATATCCCTTCTGCACAAATTAATGTTGGCGATAAGATTTCAATTAGAGAAAAATCTAAAAAGCAAGTTCGTATCATCGATTCATTAACTGTTGCTGAGCAATATGGGATTCCATCTTGGCTAGAAGTTAATTCTAAAGACTTTAGTGGTTCTTTTAATTCATTACCTGATCGTGTTGATCTTGGTTCTGATATTAACGAGCAACTTGTTGTAGAACTTTACTCTAAATAATAAACTCTGAGGTTTTAAATGCATAGTGCTGTTACTGGTTTATTGAAACCTCAACTTGTTGAGGTTGTAAGTAAATCCACTAATCATTCAAGAATTGTTATTGAACCCTTGGAGAGAGGCTTTGGTCATTCTCTTGGTAATGCTTTAAGAAGAGTTCTTTTATCTTCAATTCCAGGTTGTGCTGTTGTAAGTGCTGAAATTGAGAAGGCCGAGCATGAATATTCGGTTATTGATGGTGTTCAAGAAGATGTTATTGACATCTTATTGAACCTTAAGCAATTAGCCATTGTTCTTCATTCTGGTAATGAAGTAACTTTGAGTTTAAGTAAAAATGGCCCTGGTGCTATTACTGCTGCAGATATTGAATTGCCACATGATGTTGAGATCGTTAACCCTGACTTAGTTATTGCAAATCTAACTGAAGAAGGTCAGCTGACGATGAAGATTAATGTTCAACGTGGTCGTGGTTATGAGCCGTCAAATACTCGTACCGAAGGGTTTGGTGTTGGTGTTGTAGGGGCTCTTCAAGTGGATGCTTCTTATACTCCAATTGAAAAAGTGGCTTATAAAGTTGAATCTACTCGTGTAGAGCAACGTACAAACCTTGATAAATTAATTATTGAGTTAGAAACAGATGGTACTGTAGATCCGGAAGAAACTATTAAATTAGCGGCTACTATTCTACATGACCAATTGTCTGTTTTTGTTGACTTTGAAAAGGTAAATGAACAAGAGCCTGAGGTTGAAGTTGAGCCGGTTGAGCATATAGACCCTACTCTTCTACGTCCAGTAGATGATCTGGAGCTTACTGTAAGATCTGCAAACTGCCTTAAAGCAGAAAATATATATTACATTGGTGATCTTATTCAACGAACTGAGTTTGAATTATTGAAAACACCTAATTTAGGTAGAAAGTCGTTAACTGAGATAAAAGACGTGTTAGCTCTTAAGGGACTTTCTTTGGGGATGCGTCTTGAGAATTGGCCGCCTGAAAATTTAGCTGAGCAATCTCAAGCGATTTTATAACATAAAAGGTTTATTTGAATGAGACATCGTAAGTCTGGAAGACAACTAAATAGAAACACTAGTCATAGAAAAGCTATGTTTAGCAATATGGCTGTTTCTTTATTTAAAGAAGAATTAATTAGAACTACTGTACCGAAAGCAAAAGAACTTCGTTTACTTGCTGAGCCGCTTATTACTTTATCTAAGAAAGATTCAGTTTCTAATCGTCGTCAAGCTTTCGCTAAGTTAAGAGACCGAGATGTGGTTACTAAGTTATTTAATGAGCTTGGTCCACGTTATGAGGCTCGCCCTGGAGGTTATTTACGTATCATGAAGTGTGGTTTTCGCACGGGTGATAAAGCTCCAATGGCATATGTAGAATTAGTAGATCGTCCTGAGTTAGTAGCTGAAGAAGATTAATACATTTTTACATGGCTTCAAAAAAAACCAGCTACGGCTGGTTTTTTTATGCCTGCTAGTTTTGCTTTTTTTATCTTTTACAGTATGGGTTCTAAATAATTAAATTGTTCTAATATTTGTCCTCTGTTATTTATAATATGCAGGTACAATATATGACTGTTACTTCATAAAGGAATGATCTTGACACAACGTACTATTAAAATTGCTACTCGGCAAAGTCCTTTGGCTCTTTGGCAAGCAGAATATGTTGCTAAGCGGCTTAAAGTGGCGCAGCCTGGAATTAAAACTGAATTAGTTAAGATGCTTACTAAAGGAGATAAGATACTAGATGCTCCGCTTGCTAAGATAGGTGGAAAAGGTCTTTTTGTTAAGGAGTTAGAGCAAGGTATGTTGAATGGTTCTGCTGATATTGCAGTTCATTCTATGAAAGATGTCCCAATGCATTTTCCCGAAGGTTTGCATCTTGCGGCAATCTTGCCTAGAGAAGACCCTTGTGACGCTTTGGTCTCTAATAAGTACACGAGCCTTGATGATTTGCCGGACAATGCTATTATCGGAACATCTAGTTTAAGAAGGCAGTGTCAAATTTCTGAGATATTTCCGGATGCAAAAATAATTCCCTTGCGTGGTAATGTAAATACACGTTTATCTAAATTAGATGCGGGGGATTATGATGCAATTATTCTTGCAACTGCGGGGTTGGTGCGGTTGGGATTTGAAGAAAGAATTGTTCAAAAGTTGACGACTGAAATTAGTTTGCCGGCTGTTGGGCAGGGCGCTGTTGGTATAGAATGTCGTTCTGATGATTTGGAGTTGAACAGCATACTTTCAGGCCTTGCTGATAGCGTGACTACTGTTGTTGTCAGTGCTGAGCGTGCAATGAACTTACGGTTAAATGGTGGTTGTCAGGTTCCAATCGCTGGCTATGCTGAACTAATTGGTGATCAATTAAGAATGCGTGGCTTGGTTGGAAAACCTGATGGTAGCATTATCTATCGTGCTGAACATATTGGTTCAACTGATGATCCTATAGCTCTTGGTAATAATATTGCTGAGCAATTGCTTGCACAAGGAGCGGATATAATTCTAAAAGATTTATATGCTTAATTAATATCGGTAACTAATGAAGTTGTGTAAAAAAGTATTAGTTACTAGGCCGGCAGGTCAAGGTGTTAAACTAAGCGGGTTGTTGGCTAATGGTGGATATTATCCGGTTGATTTTCCTGTGATGGAAATTCATCCTAGTTTACTATCGGAGCGGGAAAATAGTTTTATCTGTAAATTATCTGAATTTCATTACATTTTTTTTGTGAGTGTTAATGCTGTCGAGTTTGCTATTAAACTTTTGGGTAGTTCGCGTATATTTAATGAAACTAACTGTGTTGCTGTAGGGCGAGCTACTTTTAATTCTATGATTCAGCATGGTATCACTCAACCACTTGTGCCTGTAAATGATTTTAGCTCTGAAGGTATCCTTGGGCTGCCAGAGCTTGCAGAGTTGCATGGAAATTCCTGTTTGATTATTCGAGGTGAAGGCGGTCGTGATTTTTTATCAGATAACCTTTTGCAACGTGGCGGTTTGGTTGAGTATATTGAATTATATAAACGTATATTACCAGAGTATTCGGAGGACTATATTCAGGAAGTTTTACTGGATAAGTCTTTAGGTAGTATTCTTATTTATAGTGCTGGTGCACTAACTAATTTAGTGCAAATAGCACTAAATGCTAAAATTAAAACGAATTTGTTGGCTATTCAATTGGTTGTTATTAGTCAGCGTGTATTTGAGTTAGCCAAAAAAATTGGCTTTGTTAATGTTGTCGTTGCTGAAGAAGCATCTGATATGGCAATGTTAAATGCATTAAATAATGGGGGAGTCTGTGGCTGAAGAAACGATTATTACTAATGAGTCCGATCTAACATCTGGAACAAAGATAAAAAAATCGCGCAATGGAGCTTGGTTTGGTGTTGTTATTCTATTAATCATTATTGGTTTGGCTGGAGCTGGCTATTTGCTGTTGCAACAGTTACGGGATAAGCAACAAAGCTTAGGTGGTGTACTGAATAAAGATTCTCAGCAGGTTTTAGAGTTGACCAAGCAAATCTCTGGTTACCAAAACCAATTAGTGGCTATTCAAAACCAGTTAGCATCCTTGACTACTGAGGTGAGTAACAAGGATACAAACTATGACCATAAATTAACTCAGCTTAGTCAGGTGCATACTGATAAATTAGATAATAATACTGCACGGATAAACGAATCTATTTTACGTATTCAGCGTCAACTAGGAAAGACTCGTGGTGATTGGTTAGTTGCAGATGCTGAATATTTATTAAGTGTTGCTAATCGTCGCTTACACCTTATGGGTGATATTGATACGACTATTGAAGCATTAAAAGCTGCTGATCATCGCTTACGAGAAAGTGGTGATACTGCTGGTTTTAAGGTGCGAACTCAAATTACAAAAGAAATTTCTGCAGTAAGTCAGGTTCAAGTTGCTGATGTTGTTGGTATTTATTCCACGTTAGAAATGTTGGAAGAAGATGTTGCTAAGTTAAGTGTTTTTTTGCCTTATGCAGGTAAAGGGCAGACACTTAATGATAAAAATACTGCGCCGGCTTCTGATAAGGATATTAATGATGCTTTAGATGATGCCTTAGTTGCTATCGAAGGTATTGTAACGATTAGACGGCTCAATAAACCAACAACCTCTATTATCACGCCAGAGCAAAAGATTTTTATTGCTGAGCAACTAAGTACTAAACTTGCTATTGTTAAGCTTGCTCTCGTTCAGCATAATGATGCTCTCTTTCAGACGAGTATTAAGGATACTTTGCAGTGGTTACAGCTTCATTTCTCTAAAAATAAAGCGTTCACGCAATTTGTTCTTGAGTTAGAGCGTATTAAGCAAATTCAGATTCGCAGTAATTTTCCAGACATCAGCAAGTCTTTAAAAATGTTACGGAACATCGCTAAACTACGCCTGGAAACCGATAAAGGACTTCAGAAGCAAGAAGTAAAAGCTGAACAACAATAAGAGGTTGAGTAAGTGAGAAATATTTTATTTTTTTTAGGGGCGCTAGCAACCGCTTTAATTTTTGCATTTTTGGTCCATGAGTGGATGTCTCAATATGATGATCCAGGCTATGTCTTAATTGGTGTTGGGTATTGGGCTTTAGAAACGTCACTGATTGTTTTCTCTGTCGCTTTAATTATTAGTTTTTTTGTATTTTACGTATTGTTTAGGTGGCTTGGTTGGCTGATGCGCTTACCGGGTAAAATTAGAATGCGTGGTAAATCAGTAAAATTTAACCGTTCGCAAGACGCTTTAATTTCTGGCTTAGTAGATTCAGCTGAAGGAAACTGGGAGCGAGCAGAAAAAACACTGATTAAACACGCATCAAATAGTGGAGCCCCATTAATTCATTATTTAACGGCTGCTCGTGCTGCTCAATCGCGCGGAGCGTTGGACAAACGTGATGAATACCTGAAGCGTGCAACTAAGGATGCTCCTGGCTCTGAAGTTGCAGTAGGTTTGACTCAAGCAGAATTACATTTATCCAATAAACAATTTGATCAAGCATTAGAAACACTTACAAAATTACATTCTTTAGACTCTTCACACGCTAGTGTTTTAAAAATGTTACACCAAACCTATGAACACCTAGGTGACTGGAAGGCTATCCGTGGTCTTTTGCCTGCTTTTCATGAGAATAAAGTTTTTATGGAAGCAGAGATTAAATTGCTTGAAGTTGAAACATTTAGTGTTTTATTAAAAGATGCTGCTGAGCACAGTAATGCGGGGCAAATCCAAGAGCTTTGGTCTAGCGTGCCTGATTACGTTCAATCGATGCCAGGAGTGCCTGCAATTTATTTTGCTGCAATGATTGAGGCGGGTGCAGGGGCGAAAATTGAGAAAAGTTTGGTTGCCGCTTTAAATGGTAAATGGGATATGACTTTGTTATCACTCTTTGGGAGTGTGCAGTCTATTGATTTCCGTGCACAACTAGAAATGGCAGAAAAATGGTTGTTAGAGCATGGTAATGATCCAATTTTACTGCGGGTATTAGGTAAAATTGCTATTAAGTGTGAATTTAATGACAAAGCTAAAAAATATTTAGCTAAAAGTATTGGTGTTGATCCAACTGTTGAAGCTTATAGAGTTCTTGGCAATTTCTTGTTGGATGAGGGTGATCAAGAGCGTGCAAGTGAGTGTTTTAAATTAGGCTTAGAACTGGCATCAGCTGAAGTTATTAACAGCGTTAACGCTGCATAATAATGCCTTAACTATTATTTTCAGGAAATAAGTTTGTGTCAAAAGTAAGCAGTGTTGAGATTGAGCGAGTTAAGCGTTTTTTATTAGATCTACAAGATCGTATCTGTGCTGGTTTGGAAGCTGAAGATGGGGGGGCTTTTTTTGTTGAAGACTCTTGGGATCGTGCGCAGGGAGGCGGAGGGCGGTCTCGTGTACTGACTAATGGTGCTGTTTTTGAGCAGGCTGGAGTAAATTTTTCGCATGTGTTTGGAAAAAAACTTCCTCCTTCTGCAACTGCAAAACGTCCCGAACTTGAAGGTCGTGATTTTCAGGCAATGGGAGTTTCATTAGTTATTCACTCACATAATCCGTATGTGCCTACTTCGCATGCCAATGTACGATTTTTTATAGCTGAAAAAGAAGGTGAAGAGCCGATTTGGTGGTTTGGTGGTGGCTTTGATTTAACACCTTTTTATCCGTTTAGAGAGGATGTACTTAGTTGGCATCAGCTGTCTAAACAAGCTTGCGACCCTTTTGGTGATGATGTTTACCATAACTATAAGCAGTGGTGTGATGAGTACTTTTACTTAAAACACCGTGACGAAACACGTGGAGTAGGTGGTTTATTTTTTGATGACCTAAATGAGTGGGGGTTTGAAAAAAGCTTTTCATTTATGCAAAGTGTAGGCGATCACTATTTGTTGGCTTACTTACCCATTGTTAATAAGCGTAAAGGTATGACTTATGGCGAACGAGAGCGTGATTTTCAGCTCTATCGTCGCGGGCGTTATGTTGAGTTTAATTTAGTTTTTGACCGAGGCACGTTATTTGGTTTACAAACGGGTGGACGTACCGAGTCAATCTTAATGTCCATGCCGCCAGTGGTGCATTGGAAATATAACTGGGCGCCTGAGGAAGGTAGCCCAGAAGCAGATTTATATGATAATTACTTACAGCCGCATGACTGGCTTGAAAAAAGTAGTGAATAGTAGATGTTTAATTATTTACTGTTTTTTTCCTGTAATTTATTAATAACGCCATCTATTGAGCCCGTTTCTTTTATCATTTGATTGAATGTATCGCGATTGCTGATAACTAGGCTAATTCCTTCAACTTTAAGGTCATAAATTAGCCAGCTTTCTTTTTTAAGTATCATTGAATAATCAATTTTTGTTGCTGGCTTTCCTTTTTGATGAATTAATGTTTTAACAGTAACCTTTTTGTCTTCAGGGTTAATATTTAACGGTAGATATTGGATATTCCAGCTGTCAAACTGTTCGGTAAAGGTGGCAGAATAAGTATTAACAAGCAGTTTTTTAAAGGCAGCGATAAATTGGATTTTTTGTTCTCTGCTAGCTTTGCGCCAATGTTTTCCTAAGACAAGCGCTGACATGCGTATAGTGTCAATATTCGGAAAGATTTCTTTATCTACAAAGTTACGAATTTCTAGTTTATCTTTTGCAAAATCTGGGTCTTGTAATTGAGACTGTAGAGCTTGTGAGGTGTGCTCAATAATTAACTGTGGGGCTTGAAGAGCTGTTGCTGCTAAGCTAGTATGGCTCATTAATGAGATCAGGCTTATTAATAAGTAGCGAGTTATTCGTTGCGTTGTCATGGTTTTGTATGCTTCAAGTAATAGTTTTTTTGATGCAATTTTACAGTCCCTACATAAAATGGCATTAACAAATATCAACTTATTATAAATAATCGGTATGAATAATAATATTAATTTTCCTCAAACACGAATGCGCCGAATGCGGGCACATAAATTTTCTAGACAGCTGGTGTCTGAAAATTCATTAAGTTGTAATGATTTAATTTATCCATTGTTCGTCATTGAAGGTGAAAATAAACGTGAGGCGGTTGATTCAATGCCGGGTGTTGAGCGGCTTTCTATTGACCTATTAGTGAAGGAAGCTATTTCGTGTCATGCGCTGGGTATACCAATGCTGGCTATATTCCCCGTTCCCCCTAAAAGCGCTAAATCTGATGGTGCAGAAGAGGCATATAATTCTAATGGCTTGGCTCAGCGTGCTGTAAGAGCTATTAAATCAGCATGTCCTGAATTGGGTGTCATGACTGATGTTGCTTTAGATCCATTTACGTCTCATGGTCAGGATGGGTTGATTGATGGGCAAGGGTATGTGGTTAACGATGAAACTGTAAGCGTACTTGTTAAGCAGGCACTTTCACATGCTCAGGCGGGAGCTGATGTTGTTGCTCCCTCGGATATGATGGATGGGCGTATTGGACAAATTCGTATGGCACTTGAATCGGCTGGGTATATTAATACGCAGATTCTGGCCTACTCTGCTAAGTATGCATCTAGTTTTTATGGGCCATTTCGTGATGCTGTTGGTTCTGCGGGTAATTTAGGTAAGAGCAATAAATTTAGTTATCAAATGGACCCCGCCAATTCTGATGAAGCTTTGCGTGAAGTGCAATTGGACTTACAAGAAGGGGCAGATATGGTAATGGTTAAGCCAGGAATGCCTTATTTAGATATTATTCGGCGAGTAAAAGATGAATTTTCAGTGCCTGTGTTTGCTTATCAAGTGAGTGGTGAGTATGCGATGCTTAAAGCGGCAAGCAATAATGGCTGGTTAGATGAAAGAGCTGTGGTGCTTGAGTCGCTATTGGCGTTTAAGCGAGCCGGCAGTGACGCTGTTTTAACTTATTATGCTAAAACCGTTGCGCAATGGCTAAAGGAGCTAGGGAATGAGTGATAAAGATCAATATGCAGTTTTTGGTTCGCCTATTAAGCATAGTAAATCGCCTCGTATTCATGCGTTTTTTGCGCAACAAACGGGACAGATTTTAGACTATAAATCTGTATTAGTTCCTGCAGATGCATTTGAAGTGCAACTTAAGTCTTTTCTTGATGGAGGTGGGCGTGGCTTGAATTGTACGGTTCCTTTGAAAGAAGTGGCATGGGCCTATGCAGATAAAAAAACTGAACGCGCTCAGCTGAGTAAGGCGGTTAATACCCTAATTCTTCAGGATGATGGAAGCCTTTTAGGGGATAACACGGATGGAATCGGCTTAGTAACTGACTTACAAAAGAATAATAAGATACAGCTAAAAGATAAAAGAATTCTTATCTTGGGAGCGGGCGGTGCAAGTCGAGGTATTATTGGGCCTATTCAAGATGAACTGCCTCAGTCCATTGTGATCGCTAATCGTACGGTTGAAAAAGCGCAAGTACTGGTTGATGAGTTTTCTTGTCGTGGGCTGGTCAGCGCTTCTGGTTATGCTGAGTTATCAGGTTTGTCGTTTGATTTGATTATCAATGCAACCTCAGCAAGCTTGAGTGGAGATTTACCTCCCTTAGGTAGTGGCTTGCTAAATAATCAAGGTTGTTGCTATGATTTGGCTTATGCCAATGAGCCGACAGCTTTTGTAAGTTGGTCTCAACAGCAAGGAGCGCTTAAAAGTTTAGATGGCTTAGGTATGTTGATTGAGCAAGCCGCTGAAGCGTTTTATGTGTGGCGTGGTGTACGGCCAAATACCAGTGAGTTAATTGAGTTGTTAGAGGCTGAGCGTTAAAGGTCATATACATTCAGCAGCTATTGAAATTTAACTTGTGGATTTAATTGCAGATAAATATTTAAGGGTAATGTAGTATTCGTGTTTTATTGTTAGTTTTTAAGAAGAGAGATTATGATTGTTTTCTTGAGAAATATTCCAGCAAAAACCAAGCGTAGTGATATTGTTGCTTTTATCGAGCCGGCTATTAAGAAAAGATGGTTTCAAAAAAAGGCTGAGATTGTTGAAATTAAAGTGATGCAATTAAATGACCCGCGCGCAGGAACAATGGAATTTCATGGGGTTGTGACGATAGAGCCGGAAAAGGTGGCTAAAAAAGTTATTCGTAAGCTCAATAGGCAAGTTTTTTTGGGTAAGCGCATAGCAGTGCACGAATACTGTCGTCGTAATTGGCACAATGATCCGCGGATAAAAAATGCTTTAACAACAGATGATCGCCGTAAAAGTGATCGTAGGCGTAATGATGTAGAAATTGTCGCTGATATTTCTGATCAGTTTAGTAGTAATAAAAGCTTTTCACGTCGCTATTAAGTGTCATTAATTCTGCATACTGTTACATTTAGTCCTCTTCGCTTTCTTCGTCTTTTTCATGGCCTAAATCAGAGATTTCTTTAAGTTTTGAAATGGCCTTGAAATTTAAGCTTCCTTCCGGATATTCTCCATTTTCATCTTTTATTCCTGCTATTTCGCCGGTCAATAATTCCAATGCTTCATTTACACTTGAGACGGTGTAAATTGAAAATTTGTTTTGCGCAACGGCGTCAATGATTTCTTGCTTAAGCATTAGGTTTCGGCTGTTAGCTTTAGGAATAATACATCCTTGCTCGCCAGTTAAACCGCGTCCTTTGCAAAGTTTAAAGAAGCCTTCTATTTTTTCATTAACCCCGCCGATGGCTTGAACCTCTCCGTATTGGTTAATTGAGCCTGTTACTGCAAAACTTTGTTTAATAGGGGTTAGTGTGAGTGCGGAGATAAGGCAGCATAACTCTGCAAGTGAAGCGCTATCGCCATCAATATGTCCGTAAGACTGTTCCATAGCAATGCTGGCTGAGATTGCTAATGGAAATTCTTGGGCATAACAATTACCTAAATATCCTGTTAGGATCATGACGCCTTTAGAGTGGATAGCAAGGCCTAGTTCAGCTTCGCGCTCTATATCAACTATCCCGCGAGAGCCTGGGTATACGGTGACAGTAATGCGAGAGGGGGCGCCAAAGCTTGTGCCGCCCACTTCAAGTACTGTTAAGCCATTAATTTGACCAAGTACGCTATTGGCAGTATTAATGAGAATAGTATCATCGAGCATCTCATCTAAAATGCTTTGGGCAAGCCTACCGTGTCGATATTCACGAGCAAGTAATGCCTTTTCAATATGTAGCTGTTTGATTTCTTCTGATTCACATAGAAAGTTTGCTTCACCTATAATTTCTAGTGCGTCATTGATATGTGCGGATAAACGTTTTTGGTGTTCTGCTTGGCGGCAGCTATGTTCCATTAAGCTGATAACGGCTGAGTCAGTTAAAGGTTTCGCTCCTGAATCTTTGGCTTGTTGTCTCATTAACTGCGAAAAGCTTCGCATATTGCTTGTGGTGCGCGGGATGTTGTAATCAAAATCTGCAAGTACACGGAACATCTCATTAAATTCTTCGTCGTGATCTTGTAGTAGGTAGTAAATTTCACGTGATCCAGTAAGAATTATTTTAATATTGAGTGGAATAACTTCCGGCTTTAAAGTGACCGTATTAATGCCTAGTTCCGAATAAGGGGACTCAACTTCAATGCGTCCGGCTTTTAGCGCTAATTTAAGGCCTTCCCAAACAAATGGAAAGCTCAGTAGTTTATCTGCATCAAGAATCAGGTAGCCGCCATTTGCTTTGTGCAGTGAGCCAGGGCTGATGAGTTGGTAATTAGTAGTTAATGTGCCTTGTTCACTGCTGAACTCAATTCGACCAAAAAGATTCTGATAGGTCGGGTTAGGTTCGTAGATGATAGGTGCGCCAGTTTCTTCTTTGTAATCAATTAAGACATTGGGGTGGTATTGGTTTTTCAGTAATTGTTTTTTTGTGTTGTCGCTAATGTCTTCAAGGGCGCGAGTCGGTGCAAATAGGTCTTTGATGCTTGCTTTTAGGTCCTTTTTAATTTCGCTTAGATAAGTAATGACGTTATCAATATTTTGGTAACGCGCAGTAAGCTCTTTAAATAGGGGTGAGATAGCCATGCGAATCGTGGCATTGTCTAGTTGACGGTTTTTTTCAACTAAAGTACGTCGCCATTGGGGGAGTTCAATTAATGCATCGGCAAGAGCATCTTCAAGTAGTTCGGTTTCTTTATGAAAGGTATCGCGTTCATCTTGAGGGAGTTGGTTGAAAAGTTCTTCATCTAGGACTTTTTGTTCGCGAATGGGAGCAAAAGTAATCGAGTCGGTGTCTCTAAATAGCGCGATATTTTTTTCTTTCGCTATTTTTTCGATAACATCAATTGCGTTGTTATAGCGTTGAGTAAAATTACGCTCAATGGCTGTTTTCTTTTGTTGGTAGCTAGGGCTTTCGAATGCAGCTGGAAAGGTGGCAATTAAATTATCAATTAATGTGTTGATGTCCTCGCAAAAAATTTGAGCTTGTCCTGCGGGCAGTTCGATTGCAACAGGTTCTCTACTGTTTTCAAAGTTTTCAACGTAAGCGTAAGCGGGGGGGGTATCAAGAGTTTGTGATAATGGCGTTAGGTGGTTAGTAATCATCGACAGGCGACCTGTGCCTGGCTCGCCCATTACGAAAATATTGTATCCTGGATTTTGCATGGCAATACCAAAATCCAGTGCCGACTGAGCTCGTTCTTGGCCAAGAATGCCGTCATCTTGAGGTTCTGTAGAGCTGGGTGTGGGGTAGCAATCAGAGGGGCTGACTTGGAATTTTAGTGCTGATGCGGGGAGTTTGGAAGAGTCGCTCATATTCTAGCCTAGGAAAGTTAGTGGGGTTATATGTGCTGGTGGTATCTTCAGCCTAAATGTTTGTCGCGAGCAAGGCTAGGAGGCGGTTTGCTCGCAATAATTAATTTTTTAATAATTACGTTGTACTGAGAATTGTGCGAGTAATTTAAGTGCTTCTTTAAATTCGGATTCAGGTAGCGGCTCTAGTGCCTTAATTGCTTTTTCAGCTTCTTCGTCTGCGCGTGATTCTGTGTAATCAATGGCGTTAGTTGCTTTTACGATATCGTAAACCGCATTAAAGGAGTCCCTGCTACCTGCTTTAATGGCTTCAATAATTACATTTGCTTGTTCTGGTGTGCCTTTCTCTATTGCATAAATGAGGGGTAGAGTAGGCTTGCCTTCTGCAAGGTCGTCGCCAAGGTTCTTGCCTAGCTCATCTTTAGTTGATGTGTAGTCTAAGGCGTCGTCAATTAATTGAAATGCAATACCTAGGTGTTGTCCGTATGCAGCAAGGCTGTTTTCAACTTCTGGAGATGCGTCAGCTAATATTGCGCCTAAGCGAGTGGCAGCGCTGAATAAAATAGCCGTTTTTCGCGAAATAACGTCAAGGTACTTTTCTTCGGTTGTGGCGGGGTTGTTGCAATTTAATAGTTGCAGAACTTCACCTTCAGCAATCGCGGTTGTTGTTTTGGATAAAACTTCCATGACGCGCATATTGTTAGTGCGCACCATCATTTCAAAAGCGCTAGAGTAAAGGTAGTCGCCAACTAGTACGCTAGCTGCATTACCCCATACGGCATTGGCGGAATCTTTTCCGCGGCGTAAATCGGACTCATCGACGACGTCATCATGCAGAAGGGTTGCGGTATGGATAAACTCAATAACTGCGGCAAGCAATAAATGTTTATCACTATTATAGTTAAGCGCTTTTGCTGTTAGAAGCAATAGCATAGGGCGTAAACGTTTGCCTCCACTATTAATTATGTAGTGACCTATTTGATTGATAAGTATTACATCTGAAGTAAGCTCTTCAAGGATAAGTTGGTCAATTGCTTGAGCTTCGCTTTCGGTTAGATTCTGAATAGAGGCAAAATCAATAGGCTCTTGTTCTTTATTGTTATTATTATCTGTGTTTTTCGAAGCTGTCATTGAATCGTTCTTAATATAAGGTGTATGAATAATGAGATTAAATCAATGGATTGCAAATATGTGCACCATTCAGCCGAACATATTAACAGATTGCTATGCTTAAAAATACACTTGGTCTGGTAATAATTGGTTTGTTGTGTTAATTTATACGGCTATATTATCTTTGTTTTGTATGTTTGGTTGACAGAGGTGAATTTTATAAATATAATATTCTGTTCACTTTTAACAGAATTTGCTTGATGGAGCTGACGCACATGTATGCGGTAATTCAAACTGGCGGTAAACAATACCGTGTTGAAGAAGGTACTACCTTAAAAATAGAAAAACTTGAGCTTGGTATGGGCGACAGTATTGAATTCGATAACGTACTTATGGTGCAATCAGACGATGCTGTTAAAATAGGCCAGCCTTATGTTGATGGTAGCAAGGTCACTGCGACTGTTGTTGCTCAAGGTAGACATAAGAAAGTTAAAATCATTAAATTTAAAAGACGTAAGCACCACATGAAACAAATGGGTCATCGTCAATATTACACAGAAATCCAGGTTACTGGTATTTCTGCTTAACACGAGGATTTATAATGGCTCATAAAAAAGCAGGTGGTAGTACTAAGAACGGTCGCGATTCTAATTCGAACCGGTTAGGTGTTAAGCGTTATGGTGGCGAAACGGTTACTTCTGGTAGCATTATCGTTCGTCAGCGTGGAACTCGCTTCCACCCAGGAACAAACGTAGGTTGTGGTAAAGATCATACTTTATTTGCAACAACAGATGGACAAGTTGTTTTTGAGGTTAAAGGACCTAAAAAACGTAAATTTGTTAGCATCGTTGCAGCAGCATAATTATTTTATATTGAAGATGGCCTGATTTATTTCAGGTTATTGATAGTAGAATAAATTAAGACCTCGTCCGCAAAGACGGGGTTTTTTTTTGCCTATTTTTTGAAAAAAAATTATTTATATGGGGTTTTAGGGTTATGAAATTTGTTGATGAAGCTGAGATACGAGTTGAAGCGGGGGATGGTGGGAATGGCTGTATCGGCTTTCGTCGCGAAAAGTATATTCCTAAAGGTGGCCCAGACGGTGGTGATGGTGGTGATGGTGGTAGTGTTTACCTAATTGCGACTGAAAATGTAAATACTTTGGTGGATTTTCAATTTCATTCTGTGCATAGAGCGCAGCGTGGGCAAAATGGTATGGGGCGGCAGTGTACGGGTAGAAAGGGAGAGGATATTTTTATTTCCGTACCGCCTGGAACTGAAGTAAGAGATAAGCATACTAACGAAGTGTTAGGCGAGTTAACAGTTCTTGGTGAAACATTGCATGTTGCTCAAGGTGGGTTTCATGGTTTGGGGAATACACGCTTTAAAAGTAGTATTAATCGAGCACCACAAAAATCATCATTAGGTAGTAAAGGTGAGCATCGTATATTGCAGTTGGAATTAACTTTGATTGCAGATGTGGGTTTATTAGGTATGCCGAATGCGGGGAAATCGAGCTTAATTCGTGCGGTTTCTTCTGCAAAACCACGAGTTGCTGATTACCCTTTTACTACGCTAGTACCAAACTTAGGTGTGGTAAGTGTGGATGAGCGACGAAGTTTTGTTATTGCGGATATTCCAGGGGTGATTGAAGGTGCTGCAGATGGTGCAGGGTTGGGATTGCAGTTTTTAAAGCACTTAGCACGTACCAAGTTATTAATGCATTTAGTCGATGTTAAGCCGTATGAAAGTATGGATACTCCGGTTGAGGCGGCTCAAAAAATCATTAAAGAAGTAGAGAAGTGGAGTCCCGATTTATCTGAAAAACCACGATGGCTTATTTTAAATAAAATGGATAGGCTTGAGAGTGAAAAGCAAGATGACTATTGTCAGGAAATTGTTGACGAGTTGAAATGGGAAGGGCCAGTTTATAAAATTTCCGCTTTAAAATCAGAAGGAACAAGAACGTTAATGTTTGATATTATGGCATTTTTAGAGGAGCGGGTAGCGCAGGAAAAGTTGGAATCAGCAGATGAGTCGGAGTGAGTTCTCTAAAGTTAAGCGAGTTGTTGTTAAAATTGGTAGTGCTTTATTAACGGATGGTGGTAAAGGTTTAAATCAAAAATCTATTGCTATTTGGGTTGCGCAAATGGCGAAACTAAAGCAGTCTGGAATTGAAGTTGTTTTGGTTTCTTCAGGGGCGGTAGCTGAAGGAATGTCTCGACTAGGTTTAAAAGAGCGTCCAAATTCTTTGCATGAACTGCAGGCTGCCGCATCGGTGGGACAGATGGGCTTAGTTAAATCATTTGAAAGCAATTTTCAATTGCATGACTTACATGCGGCTCAAGTATTATTAACGCATGATGATTTATCTGATAGAAAACGATACTTGAATGCGCGCAGTACTTTAATGACTTTGCTTGACTATGGTGTAGTGCCGGTTATTAATGAGAATGATACGGTTGCTACGGATGAAATTCGTTTTGGAGATAATGATACCTTAGGGGCATTAGTTGCCAATTTAGTTGAAGCTGATTTATTAATCGTATTAACTGACCAGCTGGGTTTGTTTGATTCGGATCCAAGTGTGAATCCAGGTGCTAAGTTAATAAGCCAAATTAGTAGTGATGATACACGACTGGCAGGAATGGCTGGTGAAAGTCGCAGTGGTTTGGGGCGTGGTGGGATGGCCACAAAAGTAAGTGCAGCAAAATTGGCATCACGATCAGGCGCTTCGACAGTGATTGCTTCAGGGGCTGTT
>Ga0209495_1000238_pt1 | contig 44277 bp, 48 predicted proteins | sample EN1Hudsemesocosm_FD_184629 | JGI IMG/M metagenome (GOLD analysis project Ga0209495, IMG submission 184629) | Methane-oxidizing microbial communities from mesocosms in the Hudson Canyon - EN1E Hudson Canyon (SPAdes) (version 2) | ecosystem: Environmental > Aquatic > Marine > Cold seeps | place...
AAGCGACACAATATGGCGAGGGACACCGTGCTGTCCCTGTGACCTATATCTTATCGGTGTTTGATGGTGAAGGTGAGCTTCATACCGAGCTAATAGCTGCAGGTATTCATATTTTGCTGGAAAAAACCGTTAGGCTCAGCTAAGAAGCTTTCGCACTTCATCCAAATCTTCTTGAGTATCTACTCCATGCCCAGGCGATATTTCAGCCGCGGTCAGGTGAACTTTCTTACCATGATAAAGAGCACGTAGTTGCTCTAAAGACTCTTCCTTTTCTAGTACACAAGGGCTTAATTCTGAATAGTGCTTTAAGAAGCTTGCACGGTAGCCATATAAGCCGATATGACGATAATGAGGCAGTTCTGGTGGCAATGTTGATTGTTGGTCAAAATGATCTCTCATCCACGGAATTGGCGCACGACTGAAATATAACGCATAACCCTGACCATCCATAACCACTTTAACGACATTAGGGTCAAAGACGTGCTTTTCTTGGTCAATTTGACTGTATAAGGTCGCCATATCAGCATCAGTATGCTGTTGTAAGTCATTTGCGACTTGATTGATTAGGCTTGCAGGTAGGCAAGGCTCATCACCTTGAACGTTAACAATAATGTCATCATCAGCAAAGTTTCTCTGTGAAGCCACTTCAGCTAATCTATCTGTCCCTGAGAGATGATCTTCATGTGTCATACATACATCTGCACCAAAGCCTTGAGCTACACGTAAAATCTCTTCATTATCGGTTGCAATGATAACTTCACTAGCATCACTTTCTTGAGCACGCTCATAGACATGCTGGATCATAGGTTTACCGACAATGTCTAATAATGGTTTGCCAGGTAAACGCGTTGATGCAAAACGGGAAGGGATGACTATTTTGAATGCCATTTATTTCGTTTCTTCATCTGTAGAAAGTGCGCGGGCTTCATCGGTTAACATTACTGGAATATCATCACGAATTGGGTAGGCTAGGCGACATCCAGGACAAATAAGTTCTTGCTGTGCTTTATTGTAGTTTACGCTGCCTTTACAACTAGGGCAGGCTAGAATTTCGAGTAGTGTTTTATCCATGGGGTGGAAGTTCCGCTAATTTATTTAATAAGTGTTTTTCAAGTTTACCGCTTATTGTGGCTTCAATGGGGATATACCACATATTTTCTTTGGCAAATGGCTGACATTTTACGGCATCTTTTTCTGTCATCAAAATCTCAAGGTCATCATTAAAATCTAGATCCTTCGCTTGAAAAGGATGATGGTCACTGAATGGATGAGTTTGAACTGTAAGCCCTTGTTCTGATAATTGCTTAAAAAAACGGTCAGGGTTACCGATACCTGCTAGGGCATGCACTGTTTGGTTTTGAAAAGTATTTAGTTCTTTTTGGATGTTAGGGTGGGCTAAATTAATAGCCGATCCTTGAGATAGATTCATGGTGAAATCAGCGGGTGTTTCAGTACCATTGTGGATAATAAAATCGACTTGTTTTAAACGTGATAAAGGTTCACGTAATGGCCCAGAAGGAAGACAATATTGATTGCCAAATAGACGTTGACTGTCGACAACGACAATTTCAATATCACGTGCCAAAGCATAGTGTTGCAAACCATCATCAGCAATGATGATATTACAGTCAAATTGTTCTAATAACTGTCTGGCTGCATCAACACGATTGGGTGAAACAACGAGTGGACAGGCAGATTGTCTACTGATAATGACTGGTTCGTCGCCGACAAGGCGAGGATCACTTTGTGGCGTTACTACTAGAGGGTAATGATCAGCTTTGCCACCATAACCTCTACTCACAATACCCGGACGAAAACCGGCTTGTTTAAGTTGTTTAGTGAGCCAAATGACCAGTGGGGTTTTTCCTGTTCCCCCGACACTGATATTGCCAACAATAATGACAGGTACATTAAATGATTGTTGTTTGAATAGCCCTAAGCGATAGCATGTGCGTCGGAACAAAATAATGGCACAATAAAGGGCTGATAATGGCCATAAACACCAACGAATAGGATGCTTTTGGTACCAGCTATTAATTAACCAGTTCATGGTTTATTGCACTTCAGTTGGATGTTCCTGAAACTGTAAGCGGTGAAGCTCAGCATAGTGCTTACCTTTAGCTATCAGTTCAGCATGTGTCCCTGTTTCAATAATCTGACCAGCGTGCATAACAATGATTTGATCAGCTTTTTCGATGGTTGATAAGCGATGAGCAATAACCAATGTGGTGCGTTGTGTCATTAATGTTTCTAAAGCAGATTGAATATGACGTTCTGCTTCTGAATCTAAGGATGCTGTCGCTTCATCAAGAATAAGAATTGGCGCATTACGCAATAATGCTCGGGCGATAGCGAGTCGCTGACGTTGACCACCAGATAATAACACGCCATTTTGCCCTACTTGAGTTGCAAGACCATCAGGAAGTTGCTCGATAAACTCCCATGCATGAGCAGCTTTGGCCGCTTCAATAATTCTCTCATTATTAATATGCTCTTTCTGGCCATATGTAATATTGTTAGCAATGGTATCGTTGAATAAAATGACCTGTTGATTAACCAGTGAAAGCTGTTCACGAAGTGCCGAAAGTTTCAATTCATTAATATCAATGCCATCAATTAATATTTGTCCCTTACTTAGGGGATAAAACCGAGCTAATAAACTCACTAATGTTGTTTTACCACTACCAGAATGGCCGACAAAAGCAATGGTTTGACCTGGTTTGGCATGGAAGGAAATATCATTGAGCACATTGCCATTGTCTTCTTTGTAGCTAAAAGCAATATTTTTATACTGAATATCACCTTGAGATCGGGTAATTGATTTTGTACCAGAATCTGATTCTGGTTGTTGATCGAGTAAGCTAAAAATACTTTGGGCTGCAGCAATACCTGTTTGTAGTTTTGAGTTTATTTTGGTTAAACGTTTAAGCGGGGTCAGAATCATAAACATAGCAGTAATAAATGAAATAAAGCTACCGACAGAGATCTTTTCTAACATTTCTGGTAGTGTCGCTAGGTAAATGACGCCTGATAAACCGAGTACTGAAATGAGCTGAATTAGTGGTTGGCTAATAGCATCCGTTGTAATCATTTTCATACGCTGCCGACGATTTTGTTGATTCACCTTATCAAAACGTTGCATTTCGTACTGTTGGCTACCAAAGGTTTTCACTTCGCGTTGACCTTCAATAATTTCATTGCTGATATGACCCACGTCTCCCATTGAATTCTGAATCGTTTTACTGATTGTTCTAAAGCGAGAGCTGATTTTATAGACTAACAATGCAATAAGCGGCACGGTTAGAAGGATAATAAGTGATAACATTCCATTGAGATAAACCATCCATGCTAAAAGCCCCACAACCGTCAGACTGTCACGGATTAAGGTTAATACGGCATCTGTTGTTGCATTAGCTACTTGTTCAACATCATAGAGTAATTTAGACATAAGTTGACCAGAGGTGCTTTGGTCATAAAAACTAGCGGGCAAAGTAATCAGGCGTTCAAACATTTCTGATCGTAGTTTTTTTATAACATTACGAGCAACCCAGCCTAAACCGTAACTGGTGATAAAATTAGCAACACCACGAATAATAAATAAGCCAATGAGCAATAATGGAATTAACTTGATTGTCTCGGCATCACGATTAACAAAGCTGCCATCCATTAAAGGTTTCATCAAGGCAGCCAAACCTACTTCAGTTCCGGCAAAAACCGCCATTGAGAGAATGGCGGCCCCAAATGCCATCCAATAAGGTTTTACATAACTTAATAGACGTTGATAAATTAATTTAGCGCTGATAGTAGCAGGTTCATGATTCATTATTTAGTCGTTTGGCGTGTTGCGAGAGTTAACCGGCTATAACCTAATTGTTGTGCGGTATCCATTGCTGTGACAATGTTTTGATATTCGGCATTCGCATCGGCACTGATGATGATATGAGGATCTTCATTTTCACCCACAGCTTGTTTTAGGTGTGCTGACAATTGTTCGGGACTAGGCTTGTCTAATGTTACTTCATTGACAATAAATTGCCCATCAGCATTGATAATAATATCAACCGCAAGGTCTTGTTCAGGTATTGCTTGGCCGGTTGCTTGAGGGAGATCAACTTTGAGTGAGCTTTCTCGAATAAAACTGGTTGAGACCATGAAAAACAGTAGCAATAGGAAAACTACGTCAATCATAGGGGTCAGATTGACATCGGGTTCCTCGGGTTTTCCTGCCGATAATTTCATCGTAGATCCTTATCCACATCAAACTCACGTTCACCATGTAATATTTCAACGAGTTTGATGGCTTTTTCTTCCATATCAACGACTAAAATATTCACTTTTCCACGGAAGTAGCGATAAAAAATGAGGCTAGGAATAGCGACAACTAAGCCCATTGCCGTGGTGATTAATGCTTCAGAAATACCACCTGCTAATGTTTCTGGGTTACCAACACCTTCAGTGGTGATAACAGCGAAGACTTTAATCATACCGATAACAGTACCAAGCAAGCCTAGTAGTGGTGTAATCGCGGCAATTGTACCGAGGGTATTAAGGTTTTTTTCTAGCGATAAAGTCACATGTCTGCCAGTGTCTTCAATGCTTTCTTTGGTAATGTCACGTGTTGAATCACGAGTTGCTAAGCCAGAAGCTAGAATTTGCCCTAAAGGCGAGTTACGTTGCAATGCACTAATACGATTATTATCAACTTGGTCGCTTTTTAGCCATTGCCAGATATGAGTAATTAATTCTGGTGGAGATATCCGTTTATTTTGTAAGCTCCAGAAGCGTTCAGCAATGATTGCGATAGAAATAGCTGAACAAATAAACAGGGGCCACATTAGTAAACCGCCAGCTCTAAAAAATTCCAACATAGTGTCTTATCTCGTATACAAATAAATCAAATGCCATGATACGTTAAAAAGTAGCATTCATGAACATGATAATGGTGGATAAGTCTCAGTTTTATTCATTACTTGTCCATATTTTATGGTTTTTTTGTCGCCATGTGATTGGTTCAGAGCTTAATTTAGCGCCAAATTTAAATCCAATTGCACCATGATCAGCAGTATTCAATAGCTTAACCCCTTTACTGTCATACCTATCCAGCACTACTTTATGAGGGAAACGATAGCGATTACGATAGCCAATTGGAAACAAGACAAATTCAGGCTCAACGGCATTGATGAAAGCATGTGATGACGATGTTTTACTACCATGATGAGGAGCGATGAGGATGTTGGCGTGTAATTTAGAACCGTAACGTTGCACTAATTGTTTTTCTGCTTCTTTTTCAATATCACCAGATAATAAAATACTGCCAGCAGTATTGGATATCTTTAAAACACAGGAGAGGTTATTTTTGCTGTCATTATCGTTCTCAGTTGGGTGAAGGATAGAGAAGCTTACATTATCCCATTGCCAAGATTGACCCGTATAACAAGAGCTTGCATTAGGTAGAAGCTTAGGAACACTGGTCAGAATTTCTAAGGTTTTTACATCCTTGATAAGTGGAATGGCTCCACCTATATGATCATTATCACCATGACTGATAATTAAAGTATCAATAGTTTGAATGCCCTGTTGTTGCAAGAAGGGCTTAACAATTGCTGTTCCCGTATTAAAATTATCACTAAATTTAGGTCCAGTATCAAACACGAGTGAGTGATGTTGTGTTTGAATGACAGCAGATAAACCCTGCCCTACATCAAGTAATGTAAACCAAAACTCACCTTCATCTGGCTTGGCAGGTGACCACAAAAATAAAGGCGCTAAGCCTAATAATCCCAGCCATTTAGCAGGAAAGTGTCGAGGAGTTAGTAATAATAGGCTACCAATAATTATTGGTAGCCAGTAATAAAGTGGTAAGGCTAGACTTTGCCAGTGTGACAATGGCAGGGAAGCGAGAGTATCAAGGAATGGCCAGATAAAACTTAATAAATTATCAGACAAGTGAAGCAGTATTTCAGCTAGCGCTGGCCATAACCATAATAAAAGACTTGAAAATAGTAAAAGAGGGACAACCAGTAAGCTAATAAAAGGAATAGCAACGACGTTAGCGATAGGGGCAATGACCGATGTTTCTAAAAAGAAAAATAGCAGGAGAGGGCTAAGTCCAAATGCAATAAGAAAGTGAATTTTTGCCCATTGCCATTTGGGAGCAGGGTAACGATGTTGACTCACCAATAAGATGATGGCCACCGCAGCAAAAGATAGCCAGAAACCAACAGATAAGACGGATAAAGGGTCAAAAATTAATACTAATAGTAGGCTTATGGCTAAAATATGGCTGCTACTAATGGGGCGTCGCATAATCATATAAACCATCACCGTCGCTACCATAATCAAAGCACGCTGGGTGGGAATGGAAAATCCTGCTAAAGCGGCATAAAATAAAGCAAATATAAATCCACCTACGGCACCGATTTCAGTCGCTGTTAACAGTAATAAGTTCTTAGCACGTAGTGACCAGATAAATCGAAACAGGAAAAACCCAATAGTAGCGGCTAAACCTATATGTAGACCAGAAATCGCTAATAAATGATTTGTTCCAGATAAACGTAAAATTTGCCACTGGTTTTGATTGATGTTGTGACGAATTCCTGTTGTTAGCCCTTCAATGAGGCCTAAATTAGGACTATCTGCTAGTAGTACTTCAATCTTCTGAATAAGAGATTGTCGCAGTGCATTAATTGAATAGAAAGGTGCGGCTTCTAAACGATAGTTATTATTAGAAGCACGGACATATCCTGTAGCTCCAATACCTTGTTGAAATAACCATGCCTCATAATCAAAAGAGCCAGGGTTCATCATACCTCGGACAGGTTTTAACTTAACTGTTAATTGCCATTTTTCTCCAGAATTTAACTGCGTTGGCAGTGGTTTATACCAATTAAGACGTATTTTTCTAGGTAAGGAATATTGTGTTGGTGAATCCGGTTTAAATTCAAACCTGAGTCGCTGTTGTTGCCGCTCAGGCACACTAGAAATAACCCCACTTATGGTGATTTCTTTTCCCGCTATTTCAATCGGTAGACGGTCAGTAATGTTTAAATGTGCATAAAACAGTGTCCATAGTCCACCGAGAAGCGCAATAGCGAAGTAACGAGTAGTTGTGAATTGTAATAAAAAACAGGCAGGTAGAGATAACCATAGCCAATGAATAGAAGGTAGATAGCTGAGCTGTAAAAATAATGCACAAGCAAACGTAAATGAGATGGCAGTTTTAATCATAGATCCCTTATAATTAAATTAACTAATAGCCGATTGAAAGATTAATAAGACTAAATGCCTCGTAAATTCCTTAAACGTATCATGCCAGATCACAAAACGATGTGCGAACATCCGCATCTGAAAAAGTTTGGTGAGCGTTTGACCGAGCCAAAATTGTGGCATTTAAACCGAAGATCTGTAGCTGGTGCTGTGGCATTAGGTTTATTTATTGGCTTTATGCCAATTATCGGGCAAATGTTTTTTGCGGCGGCATTAGCTATTCTTATTCGTGTGAATCTGCCGATCTCAGTAATGGCTGTCTGGATTTCTAATCCCTTAACCATAGCACCCATGTATTTCTTCACCTACAAAGTGGGTGCTTGGCTATTACAAGTCCCTGTAGAGCAACATAATTTTACTATGTCATGGCAATGGTTTACCCATGAGTTTTTAACGATTTGGCAACCTTTCCTATTGGGAAGTGTAGTGTGCGGGGCGATTGCTGCACTATTGGGCGTATTTTTTGTTCGCATTGTGTGGCGTCAGATGGTTATCCGAAATTGGTCTCGCAGACAGGAAAAGAATAAGCGTAAGTCATAGGCTTTCTATTTTGTACCCTAGAGCATTAAATCAAGGCTGACTGGCTTGATTGTTAACTAACTACCCTTGACTTCACTTGTGCTGCAATTTTTATTTTGCCATTGCACCATGAAAGAGCGAGTTATTCTTTTCGCTTGTATCTGAATCACGAGAATAACTTACTTCACTGTCAGCATTAATACGTAAGTTTACAGTTACGCCTTGTTTGGCAAGTACACCACGGAAAAATGAATTATTCTTCTGACTTTCGTGAGTGTAGGGTTTTGCTGCTTTTATATTTTCTTGTGCTTGATGGTCCATTGCAACTATTTCAAGTACAGCTTTTGATAGTGAGTTAGTTTCTGTCAGTAGTGTGCCGGCGAATATGCCAAGACAGTATTGGACAGTAATAATGTCGCGAGTAAGCTTAGTGATAATTTAGTCATATCACTTTCTCCCTTTTATTGCAGGTAAATGCTTACCTAATAATACGGACAAAATATAAACTAAAATGTTACATAGGCATTTAGAGAAACGAGCGGTATTTAGTGATCTAACTTACCATCAATTAGTGTTAATACTCGATCCATTTGTGATGCTAGACTCGTATCATGAGTGACAATAATTAATGCTGTGCCCAATGATTCATTTAGTTCAAGAATTAAGTCAAAAATAGCTTGAGCAGTACGGTGATCAAGGTTGCCTGTAGGTTCATCTGCTAATAAACAATCAGGTTGAGTAATTAAGGCTCGGGCTAATGCTGCACGCTGACGTTCACCACCTGATAATTCACTTGGTTTATGAATGAGGCGGTGACCTAAACCAACTTTGTTCAATAATTCTTCTGCTTGTTGCTGAGCTTTTTTGGGATCTGTTCCACCAATAATTAGTGGGATAGCTACATTTTCTACAGCAGTAAATTCAGGCAATAGGTGATGAAATTGATAAACAAAACCTAAACTCTGGTTACGTAATTTACTTAATGCATTGACGGATAGGTGATTAATATCTTGGCCATGAATTTCAACTGTACCGTTACTTGGTTCATCTAAACCACCAAGTAAATGTAATAGTGTACTTTTACCAGAACCAGAACTACCGACAATAGCAAGGCGATCGCCTTTATTTACCGTTAAATTAATATCAGCAAGAACATTCGTTTCTAAGTCACCATCAGAGAATCGTTTAGCTAAGTGTTTGCACTGGATAATGGCTGGTTTAGTCATAACGCAATGCCTCTGCTGGACGAATTTTAGATGCCCGCCATGATGGGTATATCGTTGATAATAAAGATAAAATGAAGGCTGTAATGCCAATCACTGTCACATCATTCCACTGTAAATCTGATGGCAAACTACTGATGTAATAGACATCCGCGGGTAAGAATTGATAGCCCAATATTTGTTCTAAATTGGCAATAATAGTTTCAACATTAAGTGCTAATGCAACACCACCTCCGACGCCAATTAAGGTGCCAAAAATGCCTATTAACGTCCCTTGCACCATAAAGATAGTCATGATGTTTTTGGGTGTCATGCCTAAGGTCCTTAATATTGCGATATCAGCTTGTTTGTCAGTGACCATCATGATTAATGTTGAGACAATATTGAAGGCAGCAACGGCAACAATGAGTAAAAGAATAACAAACATAACTGTTTTTTCAGTTTTTAGAGCACGGAAAAAGTTAGCGTGTTGATAGGTCCAATCTGCGGCTCGGTAGCTTGCAGGTAGTGTTGCAAGTAAATTGTTAGTAATACGGGGAGCTTGATAGACATCATCCAGTTTTAGGCGAAGTCCTGTTACTTTATTGGGAATACGGAAAAGTTTAGCGGCATCTTCAATATTCATGATAGCTAGGGCACTATCATATTCGTACATGCCAATTTCAAATATACCAACGACATTAAGGCGTTTCAGTCTTGGCATAATACCAGCTGGTGTAGGTGTTACGTGGGGAGTGATCAGTGTTACTTTATCGCCGGTACTAACACCCATTGTCATGGCTAAGTCTTTACCAAGAATAACACCAAAACTACCGGGTTGAAGGGCCTCAAATTTTCCCTGAATAACTTTATCGCCGATAGTAGAAACACGGCCTTCAAGTTTAGGGTTAACCCCTCGAATCAAACTACCTCGAACCCGACTACCCTGACTAAGCATTGCTTGGCCTTCGACAAATGGGGCTGAATCGACCAGATGCTCAGCACCCTCTATCATTTCTTGCAATGATTGCCAGTCTTTCAGTGTGCCATTTACTCCCGTAATAAAAGCATGAGAGGTCATGCCTAAAATACGTTCGCGAAGTTCTTTTTCAAAGCCATTCATAACCGACAATACAACGATTAAAGCTGCTACACCAAGTGCAACACCTAACATTGAGGTAAGAGATATAAATGAGATGAAGTGATTACGACGCTTTGCTCGGGTGTAACGCAACCCGACAAAGACACTTAAAGGTTTGAACATTATTTTAGGGCGTCTTTTTATTTAATGTTTCATCCCCTTCAAAAATGAAGGGGATGAAACAGAACAGTGTTATTTAGCGTAAACCGTTTTTGTACCGCTTTCACTACCAAGTAATAAAACATCAGCAGGTCGCATAGAAAATAAACCGTTAGCTACAACACCTACAATATTATTAAGCTCTTTTTCCATAGAAATCGCTTCCATGATATCCCAGCCATGAACATCGAGAATAACGTTGCTGTTATCAGTGATAAAGCCTTCGCGGTAAACAGGTTGCCCACCCATTTTAACGATTTCACGAGCAACATAACTGCGCGCCATAGGGACGACTTCAACTGGTAATGGGAATTTGCCTAAAACATCGACTAATTTGCTTTCATCAGCAATACACACAAATTTATCACTTGCTGCGGCAATAATTTTTTCACGTGTTAATGCACCACCACCACCTTTAATAAGCTGTAAGAAGTGATTAGCTTCATCAGCACCATCAACATAAACAGCAATTTGGCCAACAGAGTTTAAGTCAAAAACAGGAATACCATGTTCTTCTAAACGTTTAGTTGAAACGATTGAACTTGAAACAGCGCCTTCGATACGGCCTTTGATTGTAGCTAATGCATCAATAAAGTGGTTTACCGTTGAACCTGTTCCAACACCGACGATACCATCAGTATCAATGTGTTCTAGAGCAGCATAGGCAGCTTGTTTTTTCATTTCATCAGCATTCATGGAATTATCCTTTAAATTTAATTACATTAATTATCGGACTAATTATAGAGATAAATGACCTTCAATGGTAACGTAAGCACTATATTGATTATTAAAGTTAAAGAAATTGAACTGTCATGCTGACTGAATACGTTGAAAGAATACTAAAAGCGCGAGTCTATGATGTGGCCATTGAAACGCCGCTTGATGTGATGCCACGCCTGTCAAAACGTTTAAATAATACACTTTGGTTAAAGCGTGAAGATTTGCAGCCCGTGTTTTCATTCAAATTACGCGGCGCATACAATCGTATGACGCACCTTACTGATAGCGAACGACAACAAGGTGTTGTGGCTGCTTCTGCGGGGAATCATGCTCAAGGCGTTGCGCTATCGGCCCAAAAAATGGGAGTTTCAGCTTTAATTGTCATGCCTAAGACGACACCTGCGATCAAGGTTGAGGCAGTAAAAGCATTTGGCGCTGACATCGCCTTGCATGGCAATAGTTATGACGATGCCTGTAGTTATGCTCAAAATATCGCCAAGCAACAAGGGCGTACATTTATCCATCCTTATGATGATCCTGAAGTTATTGCTGGTCAGGGAACAATTGCGATGGAAATCATGCGTCAACATCCTGATCCTATTCATGCTGTTTTTGTTCCTGTTGGTGGTGGCGGTTTGATTGCGGGTGTTGCTGCTTACATCAAAGCATTTTGGCCTGAAATCAAAATTATTGGTGTTGAACCGGTTGATGCAGCATGCTTAAAAGTTGCCTTAGAACAAGACGAGCGTGTCGTGCTTGAGCAAGTTGGACTTTTTGCCGATGGTACTGCAGTGCGACAAATTGGCGAAGAGCCTTTTAGAATAGCGAGAGAAACAGTTGATGAAGTGATCACGGTTGATAGTGATGAACTCTGTGCGGCGATTATGGATATTTTTGATGATACCCGATCAATTGCTGAACCGTCTGGTGCTTTAGCTGTGGCTGGGGCAAAAAAATATATTGCTCAAGAGAAAATCACCGACGAACAGTTAGTTGTCATTGATAGTGGTGCCAATATTAACTTTGACAGGCTTCGACATGTTGCTGAGCGTGCAGAACTGGGTGAGCGTCGTGAAGTACTCTTTTCGACTACGATAGATGAAAAGCCAGGAAGCTTTCAGCATTTTTGTCAGACTTTATCTGATCGAGGTATTACTGAATTCAACTATCGTTATGCTGATAGTGCTGATGCCCAAGTCTTTGTTGGGCTAAGAATAAATGGTGGCAACGAAGAACGTGAAGCCTTATTTGCTAGTTTAGATGCCACGGGATATCAGTGGACAGATTTCAGTGATAATGAAATGGCTAAATTACATGTTCGTTATATGGTGGGTGGACATGCACCTCAAGTTGACAATGAACGTATCTATCGTTTTGAATTCCCTGAACGTCCTGGCGCTTTGTTACGATTCCTAACCAGGATGGGCCAGCGCTGGAATATTAGCTTATTCCATTATCGTAATCATGGTGCAGCCTATGGCCGCGTGTTGGTTGGTGTACAAGTTAGTAATGATGAGCAAGATGATTTTATTCAGTTTTTGGATGAGCTAGGTTATAACTATTGGCAGGAGACAGATAACCCGGCCTACGAATTATTTTTGAAATAAATAGTTTATTGAATGATAACGGCTATAAGCTGAAATTAAGTGTAATAAAATCGTTGTTATTGAGTCTATTGAGTAAGATGTTATTTGAGATTAATGTTTAGATAATTTTAATTAAGGACCGATATATGAATCATTTGTCAGCTGAATTCACTGAATTTTTAATTACAGCGATGGAGGTACTTGCGGCATTATTTATCTTAGTCCTAGGATTGCTTGTATTGTGGATTATTGTGACGTATGTAATCGACGTGACACAGACTCAGCAAACGATTCGACGAAATTACCCAGTTATTGGCCGCTTTCGTTATTTCTTCGAACATATAGGTGAATTCTTCCGACAGTACTTTTTTGCCATGGATCGCGAAGAATATCCATTTAATCGAGCTCAACGATCGTGGGCATATCGAGCCGCTAAAAATGTAGATAGTACGGTTGCATTCGGCTCAACAGATAATATTAATGCAGCAGGACGAGTTTTATTCGTTAACTGTGCTTTTCCAACACTTGGTCAAGATGCTGTACCACCACAGCCCGTTACTATTGGCACTCGTTGTAAACATCCTTATATAACATCCTCAATTATCAATATCTCAGGTATGAGCTATGGAGCCCTATCTAAACCGGCAGTATTAGCATTGTCAGCAGGGGCTCAATCTGCAGGCTGTTGGATGAATACCGGAGAAGGGGGCTTGTCTCCATACCACCTTGAAGGTGGTGCAGATATTGTCTTTCAAATAGGTACAGCCAAAAATGGTGTCAGTGACCTAAATGGTGTGCTCGATGACGATAAATTAATTGAAATGGCTGCTCATTCACAGGTGAAAATGTTTGAGATTAAGATGAGCCAAGGTGCCAAGCCAGGTAAAGGTGGAATATTACCTGGTGAGAAAGTAACTGCAGAAATTGCAGCTATTCGTGGTGTTGAAGAGGGTAAAGATGCCTACAGTCCCAATCGACACCCTGATATCAGTAGTTTTGATGATTTAATTGATATGATCAATCGTGTCAGAAATGTCACCGGAAAACCAACAGGTTTTAAAATGGTCGTGGGTTCACCTGGGCAAGTTGATGCATTATTAACAGCAATTGTGGCGAGAGGCGAAGAGTTTACTCCCGACTTTATTACAATTGATGGTGCTGAGGGCGGAACCGGTGCCGCGCCCATGCCATTAATAGATTCGGTGGGTATGTCATTGCGTGAAAGCTTACCAATTCTTGTTGATAAGTTAAAACAGTATGGTCTGAAAGATCGAGTTAAAGTGATCGCATCAGGAAAACTTATCACTCCTGGAGCTGTTGCTTGGGCTTTGTGTGCGGGTGCTGACTTTATTACCAGTGCTCGTGGTTTTATGTTTGCTTTAGGTTGCATTCAAGCCTTGCAGTGCAATAAAAACACCTGCCCAACAGGTATTACGACACATGATCCTAAATTCCAAAAGGGCTTACACCCTCAAACTAAATCTGTACGAGTAGCCAATTATGTTAATAATATGGTGAAAGAAGTAGGTGTTATCGCTCATTCATGTGGGGTGAAAAGCCCTCGAGCCTTAAATCGTACTCATGCACGCATTGTTATGGGTAATGGATTGACAAAAGGGATGGATGAGATTTTCCCTGAACTTGAGAAAATCAAGGAGTAAATCATGGCAATCAGTACAGGCTTAATACTATTAGCAATGATGTTATTACTCGCCTTATTACTGAAGCCCTTTGCAGAAAGGTATCATATTCCCTTTGCAGGTTTACTCGTTGTGACCGGCTTTGTCGGTAGCGAGATTTTGGTCAGTTTAGATATTGATACCGGGGTTCGTTATGATTCCTTTCATGATCTTATTTTGTTTGTTTTTTTACCACTACTCATTTTTGAAGCAGCGTTTAAGATCAATGCTCAACAATTATTTAAAAACCTAATTGTCATCTTGTTTTTTGCTATTCCGGTGATGTTGTTTTCAACGGCTATTGCTGCTGTGATGATTTATTATGGCATTGGACATCCAACAGGCTTCCCATGGGTAGCTGCATTATTAACGGGTGCATTATTAGCGGCTACCGACCCTGTTGCTGTATTAGAAATAATGCGTAAAGCAGGGGTGTCAGAGCGCCTGTGTATGTTGATTGAAGGGGAAGCATTGTTTAATGATGCAACCGCTATCGTCACGTTCAGTATCTTTCTTTATATTGCCCAACACCCAATGGAAGACATTTCAATATTAGATGCCAGTCTACGATTTTTAGTCGTGTTTTTTGGTGGCAGTATTATTGGTTTATTTATTGGTTTCGGGTTTCTATTTCTCTCTCGACTATTGCACGACTTTGTACAACAAGCGATAGTGACTTTAATTGCAGCCTATATTTCATATTTAATAGCACAACAATGGTTGAATGTGTCTGGCGTGATGTCAGTTTTGGTAACAGGTATGGTGTTAGGTCGAGTGATTCATAGTGATTTTAAAGATCATGAAAAAAGTAGCTTTGTGGATGATTTTTGGACCTTCAATGTCTATGTGGCAGAATCATTAATGTTCTTATTAATGGGGGTCACCATTACCTTAGGCATGTTCACTGATAACTGGTTAGCGATGCTAATCGGTATTGCTGCCGTCTCTATTGCTCGTGCCATTGGTGTTTTTGGTGGCGCACGGTTGATCTCATTTATACCAAGTGTTGAACGAATTTCACATGAAGATCAAAGCCTCATGTTTATCGGAGGTTTGCGAGGTGCGGTGACATTAGCCTTAGCACTATCATTGCCACTGGAGTTAGAGTATTGGTGGACAGTTCAATCAATAGCATTTGGCGTGGTAATTTTTACCTTATTTGTTCAAGCTCCGTTAATCAAACCGTTACTATCTAGTCGGCAGAATGAAAAATAGATAAGGTTTAACGCCACTAAATATCTATTGTGTTCTCTATGTATCAGATCAAAATAGCTTTATTCCATTTTCTTTAGCTGGATGGGAGTATTGAACGAAAATATGATTAGGATTTTTGCTCTGCTGGCATTATCATTATTCCTTTAGTTATTGTGAAATAGAAGTAGAGGAATAATGATGAAAGCTGAACAAAAGGTTATGCCAGACGCAGAGAGTTTAATTGAGGCGGCAACAGAGCAGTTTGTTGCATCAGCACGCAGCGCAATTGCTAAACGTGGTGTATTCCATGTTGCATTAGCTGGAGGTTCAACACCTAAAGGTTTATATCAAAAATTAGCGACATCGCCTTATGTTGAGCAGATTGATTGGTCTCGCGTACATTTGTTTTTTGGTGATGAGCGCTGTGTATTACCAACTCATGAAGATAGTAATTTTAAAATGGCACGTGAAGCGATGATTGATCATATTGCTATCCCTCAAGAAAATGTTCACCGTATGCCTACAGAAGAGGGTGTTGCTCCTGAAGTTGCCATTCGTTATAGCAGAACTTTAGCAGACACTTTAGATGGTGCACCATTAGATTTAGTCTTACTAGGCTTAGGACCTGATGGTCATATTGCTTCACTATTTCCTGATACAGAAGCATTAGATGTGACTGATCGTATGGTGACCAGTCTGTATGTAGATAAGTTTGATTCTTGGCGTGCAACGATGACCTATCCAACCATTAATGCAGCACGACAAGTGATTGTATTTATTGGTGGTGAAGCTAAAGCGCCTATTGTTAAAGATATTACAACTAATGCAGTAGAAGGTTTACCCGTGCAGCGTTTAGCGCCTCAGGGTGAATATTATTGGTATATGGATAAAGCTGCTGCAGGTCAATAATGATGAATTGCATTCTTGCGGCTGATATTGGCGGTACAAAGACTTTGTTCCAGCTGAGTTCGCAGCAGGGTGATGTTGTTCTGGAAAAGGAATATGTTAGCCAGCAATTTGCTAGTTTTGATTTAGTTTTGACTGACTTTTTAAGCCAAAAGCAAGTCTCATTACATCGCATCTATAGTGCTTGTTTTGCCGTTGCTGGCCCTGTTTCAGGACGTGATGCGACTGTGACGAATTTGCCTTGGACTCTAAATGCAGATGCTTTAGCAAGTCAGTTTGAACTTGATTATGTGCATTTATGTAATGATTTTGAAGCCGTTGCTTATGGTATAGCTTGTCTTGATGATGAAGATGTATTTACTTTGCAAGAAGGTGAAGAAGACACACGTGCCCCCAGAGCTATCATCGGTGCAGGAACAGGTTTAGGCCAAGCCTTATTATTGCCCAATGGTGATAACTGGCAAGTGGTGGCAACAGAAGGTGGCCATACTGATTTTGCACCTACAGACCGACTACAAACACTCTTATTAGAGCACCTCATTGAACGGTTTGGTCATGTTTCTTATGAGCGGGTTGTTTCGGGTGTTGGTCTTGTCACTATTTATGAGTTTTTGCGTGCCTATCAACAATGTGATGAAAATGGTGATCTCCGACAGGCAATGATAAAAGGGGATGCAGGTGCTGCGATTAGTCAGTTTGCACTTGAACATGAAGATCCACTGGCAAGCGAAGCTATCGATATGTTTATACAAATATATGGTGCCCAAGCAGGAAATTTAGCACTCACAGTATCACCAAAAGGTGGAGTCTATCTTGCTGGTGGAATTGCTGCTAAGAATATTGAACGCTTTAAAAACGGACTTTTCATGCAGGCATTTAATGCTAAAGGTCGGATGAGACCATTACAAGAGCGCATACCTGTTCGAATAGTGATGCAAGCTAAAGTAGGCCTACTCGGTGCGCGGTTATTAGCACAGCAATTCACTGTATAATTAATATTATGACTATAGAAAATACAAATAAAATTGCAGTTGATGTTGAAACAACTTATCTAGTGCAAGAATCAGATCCAGAGAAAGAACGTTACCTTTTTTCGTATACTATTACGATTAAAAACACCGGTACAAGTGCCGCACGCTTATTATCTCGTTATTGGAAGATCACTAGAAGTGATGGTTATGAGCAAGAAGTGGAAGGCGATGGTGTTGTTGGTCTGCATCCTTACTTAGCGCCAGAACAAGAGTTTACTTATACCAGTGCTGCGATGTTAGACACACCAGTGGGTATGATGCAGGGTCATTATATGATGGTCGATGATGAGGGGGAACGATTTGAAGTTGATATTCCTGCATTTACGTTAGCCGTCCCACAAACACTACATTAACGATAATGACACAGGCAATAGAACAAAGAGCTTGGTTTTATTTTCTACTGTTTAGTTTGCTTGCTTCTGGTGTTTCTCCTGTCACAGATCGCCTAACATGGTTTTTAGAAACATTTCCTGTAATGATTGCTTTGCCGGTGTTATGGCTTAGCTATTCTCGATTTACACTGACCATAATAAGTTATCGTTTATTAGCATTATTTGGTTTGATTTTAATCATTGGTGGTTACTATAGTTATGCTGAAAACCCCTTATTTGATTGGCTTCAAATAGAGTTTAATTTAGATCGAAATCATTATGATCGACTGGGGCATTTCTTCCAAGGGGTGGTACCAGCAATAGTAGGACGAGAGCTATTATTAAGGACGACACCATTGCAGAGAGGTAAATGGTTGTTTGCGCTTGCATGTGCAATTAGTTTATCGATCAGTGCTTTTTATGAACTTATTGAGTGGTGGGTTGCAGTGTTGAATGAACAAGCTGCTGAATCATTTTTAGGTACTCAAGGTGATAATTGGGATACTCAATGGGATATGTTTTTGGCTCTTGTTGGTAGTATTTCTGGCCAATTATTTTTGAGTAAACAACATGACCAGCATCTTAAGGCTTTTCAGCGTTAGAAATAAGACATTTACCGATTGAGTTTGGAGCACAAATCTGACCATCTATCCAAATAGTATTATTAAAGCGTACATTAGCTAATTTACTTTGCCCTAAATTAGCATTACTTAGATCCGCATAAGATAGATCCGCGTTACTTAAATCAGCATTACTTAAATCGGCATTTTTCAGGTTGGCACCGAGTAAAAGTACATTGTCCATTTGACTGTAACTCAGGTTAGCAAAGCGCAGATCAGCATAAGCCATATCTGCACCAGAAAGCTTAGCATTCATTAAGTTAGAACCTACCAATTGACTATTTCTAAGTTGTGCATTAGTTAGTGTGGCATTGCTTAAGTCCATTTGTGGCTTTAGGCAGTTGCTCCAATCGACATCTGCTGATGGCTCAAGTTGACAGGTTGATGACGATACTGGCAGTGGTTTGGCAAAAGAAATAGCTAAAATAAGCACGGCTGAAAGGATTAAAATGATAGCTATTATAGGCCAGATAATCTGTTGTTTTCGTTGCCTAAATTTTTGCATTAATAATGTACGAAATTGGCGACGTTCAAGAGCACTCTTAGGTTCAACTTTTCGTCTGTTAGCTGCCCGGTTTTGAGGTGTTTCTTGTTCTGTTGAAAGCGGCTGCCTACGATCAAAGCCATCACGTTCATCAAGATTTCGTTTAGATTTTTTTGCTGCTTCTAAATCGTAATCCGTGTGTAGTTCTGCTTGCGTGTAAATTAGATGCCAGTTGATCTGATCAGTACTCGCTTTGTCATTGTATGGATCTAGTCGACCGACAAGTAGATGATTGCGAATAACAGATGCTGTAAACGGTCCATTAACTTGGCCATTCGTGCGGGTATACCATAATGTTGGGTTTTTCTTCATTGGGTATATATAGCCGTAATCATTCAATTTTCAGGCTTCAGAGTTTAGCACAAACGTAAGAGCAAGGCGTAATGTGGAGGTAATGACTCGTCCTTATTAAGCATTGCAACCTAGCGCTATAATTTATGCTGCTCTCCCATGAAGCAAGAGGATAAGCCTCACTCTTCATCATTATAAAGTCTTAAATTAGAATGATTAATTCAGCGACTTCATGGCTGGAATAGTATGGCTTCTTTTCTTGCTGAAACATGCCATTTCATCTATCACGGGTATATACTAGCCTTGTGTTAAACAAAAAGTAGGCTGTTGTTACTGTGTTCGTTCCTCAATCAATACAAACTCAAACAGGAACTATCCAAGATCTACCTAGAAAGATACTTGCTGGCTTAGTGATTGGTCAACGAGTGGATGCTCTGGTTATTAGTGCCACCGCATCAGCAGAGATGATATCTATTAAGATCGGTGACACCGTGTTAGATATTCGCAGTTCAGTTGCCATGCAAGCAGGACAAAAAATACAATTGGAACTAGTGGTCGAACACGGCAAGCCAGTATTAAAACTGGTTCCAGCTGTTAAGTTATCAGACCTTCCTGAACTGCCTAGTTTAAAGCCAGGTCAACAAGTAGCTGTACAAGTAATAAAGATTCTTGCTGAAAATAGAGTTTTAGTCCAAACAGCATCGATTCAGAATAATAAACAACAATCACCATTAGCTCAGAAAAATATTGAGATTGATGTTTCTCGACTTAATCTGCAACATAAAGTTGGTGAACAATTATTAATGGATGTGGTGAGTGTCAAACCCCTGAGTGTACAACTTCGTCCTGGGCAAATATTGCCACGAGAACAAATTATTCTAGATAAGATTCGTCAATTATTACCCCAGCAAGTTGTCAGCCCAACTTTAAACAAAGTCATGACCTCTTTTCAGAACCAGCAACTTCCAGAGCCTATCCAAAAAGCAGTTCAGCAACTTATTCAACATTCTATTGATAAGTCGGAACTCACCAGCCCACAGGCTTTTAAACAGGCTGTAAGTTCTTCTGGTGTAGTGATGGAACGCCAATTGTTAAATCAGCCCAACCAAAGTACACGTGATTTTAAGGCAAATTTACTGAATATATTAAAGGCTGTAGAAACGGTTATTGCTGGCAATAAAGGGCAAGTGACTGATAGGGATATTAATCGTTTACCAGCCCAAGTTCAGGCTGCATTAACAGCCAATGGTCGAACACCGGCTCAGTTAATTAATGTTTTATTATCGGGGAAAAGCGTACCGTCAATATTATCGAGTTTCACTACTCAAACAAATATTTCTTCCATTATTAATCAGCAACAAGCCGTTTCATTACTTGCTTTGCTTAATAAACCACTTGTTGCCAATCAGCAGGCAATTAATCGTCATGTTTCGATGGGTCTTATTGAGCTAATGCAATTATTTAAAGAGGTAGAAGCGGTTCATAATAAAATTCAATTCAATCAATTAAATATGCTGAAAGAGCCTGAGTCAGCAACGACAGTAGCGAGTTGGTTATTTGATGTGCCGATTAAAGATAAACAAGCATTAGATTTATTGCAGGTTCAAATTGATCAACATAAACAACAATCTGAAGAAGACCAAGATAATGATATCTGGAATGTGAAACTTCGCTTAGATACTCAGAATTTAGGACCCGTTCAGGCTACGGTCACATTTCACAATCAAGATGTAAAAATTATCATTAAAGCGGAAAGGCAAGAAAGTGCTCAGTTGCTCAATGATAACCTTACAGTACTATATGAGGCACTAGCGGAATTAGGAATATCAATAAGTCATAGTAGTTGTAGCTGTGGCATTGTTGATAAAGCGGTAAATATTAAACTTGATGATGAGCGGATGCCAGAGTCATTGCTGGATGTGTCAGTATGAGTGATAAAGAAACGCTTAGAGCGGTAGCACTACAATATGATGGTGAAAATGCACCCACTGTAACAGCATCAGGTGAGGGGGCGATTGCTGAAGAAATCATTAGGGTTGCTCGAGAACATGGTATTCCCTTACGTGAAGATGTCATGCTCGCCGCATTATTGAGTGAGCTTGAGTTGGGTGAAGAAATTCCACCCTTACTTTACCGTGTTATTGCCGAAGTGATTGCCTATGCCTATATTGTTTCAGGGAAAATGCCTGTAATAAAAGATAATCCCCTCTCTTAAAGCCAATAATCACACAGATTCCTCTAAACATTCACATTTCTACCACATCATTAAAACACCTGTAAATAGGCTGTTTGCTCGATTCTAAACAGAGTAGGGAAGTTTTTCCCACAAAATATGAGTATCTATTTGTAAAAGTAATGCATTTATGTATAATCTAGATTACAATGAAGTCGTTAAGTTATGATTTTATTAGATAAATGGAAATTGTCGAGAAGAAAGATACAGTGAAGTAATTTTATATTTGGTGGCAATATTGACTGAAAAAATTTTAGAGCATCGCTCAGGAGGAGTCAAAACTCAACAAACTGATCCAATTACTGGTTCAGATGTTGATGTATTGATGTACTCTAAAATAGTCATTGCCGGCGCATCAGAATCTGATGTTGCATTTATGCAAACAATGCTGCAAATCAGTGGTTTTACAAATATCACAGCCACATATAATGGTAATGGCGTTATGGAATGTCTACGTCAGGGTATTCAAAATGACCTTTGTGACATTGATTTGCTCATAATCGATAGTAACCTCCCTGGTCTGAATGTCACAGAACTACGATTGATCATGGATGACTTTGATGAGTGGCGCTTGATTCCTATTATCTCCCTCACACAAGAGTCGCAGTGGGATCATGCTCAACTATTAACTGATCTTGGTAATAGTGTTACAAGCCTGTTCTACCATCCCCTTACAGCTGAATCCTTCCCTCCATCAGTGATGACGGCTTTAGCGGTTAAAAAAGAGCGAGATCAAATTACTCAACGACAAGTTCAACTTGAAGATGAACTTGATAAGCTTAAAGTGATGGAAGCACGGTTACAGTTCTCAGTGGGACATGATGATCTAACAGGCTTATTGAATCGGAGACGATTAGAGCAAGTACTGGATTTAACCTTAACGCATGTACGAAATTTTAAGACGAAAAGTGCCTTATTCTATTTAGATGTCGATAGGTTTAAAGTTTTAAATGATGCGGAAGGGCATGAAGCTGGAGATAGCCTATTAGTTCAGCTTGCAAATGAATTACGAGGCCATTTTTCAGTTAGTGAGACTTTGGTGAGGATAGGATCAGATGAGTTTGCCATCTTAGTCGACAATGTTGATGATAAAAAAGCATTGGAGATAGCTGAATCCTTACGTGAGCTTTTTGATGGTTATATTTTTGAGCATCACCACCGTGAATATCATTTATCAGTAAGTATTGGTATTAAGCTAATTGATAGTGAACAAACTTTAACGTCTGGCGATGTGCTAGCACAGTCAAATCAGGCTTGTTACACAGCCAAAAAACGTGGTCGTAACCGTGTACATTTATACTGCCCACAAGATACGGAAATGCATACCTTACGGCAGAATGTAGAGTGGGCGCCACGAATTAGATCTGCTTTGCAGCAAGAAAGATTCTTTTTGGAATTTCAACCAATTTATTCAATTAGTACTGAGGATATTAGTCACTATGAGTGCCTAATTAGGATGAAAGGTGATGATGGCGTTACCTATTATCCAAATGAGTTTATTCCTGTTGCAGAAACAATGGGCTTAATTCATCAGATTGATTTGTGGGTTGTGAATCACGCCTATGATTTTATTTGTACAGTTTCTGAACATGTTTCATTGACTATAAACCTATCAGGGAATATCTTTTTAGATCAGAATCTGTTTCCCTTAGTAGAGAAGAAATTATCTGAAACGGGTATTGATCCAAGTCGAGTTATATTTGAAATTACCGAAACAGCGGCTATTTCTAACTTTGAGCAAACAAAAGAAATGGTTATCCGCTTACGCGGCTTAGGTTGTCAATTTGCCCTAGATGATTTTGGGGCAGGTTATAATTTATATAATTATTTGAAACAATTCCCTGTTGAGATTCTGAAGATTGATGGTAGCTTTATTACTAACCTAGATAATGATCCTGTTGATCAATTATTAGTGAAATCTATGATTGATATTGCCCATAGCTTGGGTAAAAAAACGGTGGCAGAATATGTTGAACACCAAAGTACCATGGATTTGTTGAAAGATTATGGTGTGGATTACATTCAAGGTTATTTAGTTGGAAAACCTCAGACGAGTTTAATTTCTTAGTGTAATTCCTGCTTGAATTTAGCGTTATCACTTCCGTGCAGACGATTAATCAAATGTGCTTCTTCATCACTTAAATTACAGCTATCTATTAACTGGTTCATACTCACACCTTTACGAGCTAAACGAATTGCATGATCATAATTCTGCTGTTGTGAACTCATGCCTAGATCAAGTGTATTTTGATGCTCTTTTAATTGATTAAGTGTTTGTTCAAATCTTGATATTTTCTTATCAGAACCCACTGCACCGGCACATAATACTGATAATTGATCTTGTAAACCGGCAATTTTTGCTGCCTGATGTTTGTTTAACTTAAATAATCGGTAAGATGTTGTTGCTACGATGACTGCAACAAGGCTTATGCTTGTAACGAGTATTATTGTCATCATTTTACTGTCTCCTGTACGAATGGTTTGATTCAAACATATTCATCAAATAGACCATGGTGAGGTCTTTTTCTTGATGCATCATCATCATTCTTTTCTTTTTCAGCATCATTGTCATGCTGAGGCGATTTTTTCTTTTCTTGACGTTTATCTTCTGGTGGCGGATTAACCGGTAAAGAAGGTCCTGATGGCTGAGTAGGGTTAATATTTTCGGCCATCAGTCTCTTATCTTTTAGAAGCTAGAGAAATCAGAGATTTCTTCTTCAGTTAAAAATTTATCAACATCAACAAGAATTAATAAGTTTTCATCTCGGCTACAAACACCTTGAATAAAGCGTGAACTATCGTCACTACTGACATTCGGAGCTGAGTCAATTTCTGATTGGTGTAAGTAAACAACTTCAGCCACACTATCAACTAACATGCCGATCACATTACCATTGACTTCAACAATAATAATTCGTGTGTGATCATCACTTTCTTTAGACGTTAAACCAAAGCGGCGTCGAGTATCAATAACCGTAACGACATTACCACGTAAGTTAATAATACCTATCACATAATCAGGTGCCCCAGGAACAGGAGCAATTTCGGTAATACGGAGCACCTCTTGCACCTGCATTACATTGATGCCATAGGTTTCACTTTCTAATTGATATGTTACCCATTGTAGTATCGGGTCATTTTCTTCAATATCATCTTGGCTCATTAGTTCTAACCTTTTACATTATGACAAAATCAGGTCACAAAAAGTCCGGCTGACAAAATATCGACAACCAGTATTCATAGTTTATATTAAAGCAGTATTCATGCCATGTAATTATTTGACTTATTATATCTCAAGCTGTTTCACAAACTCTTCAATATCAAGAATACTACACATTTTATCAAGTACAGTACCTGCTAACCAAGGGCGCTTTCCAGCTTGTTGACGCCAACGTACTTCTTCAGAGCTTAAAGTAACAACTTTACTTACTTTATTACAAGCCAATCCCCAGTTTCCATCAGCTATCAAAATAATAAAATTAGATTTTTCTTGATTCTTTTGAAGCTTACTAGGGAGGATAATATGTGCTGTATCGACGACTTGTGTGTGTTGGTGGTCTTGACTATACAAGCCTAAATACCAACTAGGTTTGCCTGCTAGTTTAGGTAAATCTTTTTCAGGCCAAGTTAAAATACCATTTAATTCATGTAAGGGAATCGCTAGCTTTAGACCGTGAATCTCAAAAAGAAGTGCTTGAAAAGGAGAGTCACGCCAATGACCATTGCGATGATTTTTATCTTCAGATTGCGACAGCGCTATAGCATGCTGACTTGTTGCAATAATATCATCACTCTGAACTTCATTTGATTCCTCAAATAGCATATCGTTCAGATAGGCTGAAAGTGCCTGTTCAGGTTCAGCAAGATGTGTAGGCTTAGACATGTGACAATTTACTCGGATCGTAACTAGGATTATTCAAGTGCTCTAATAATTTTGCATAGGCGATAGAGCCACGGGAAGTCTCGTTCATTATAGGTAGAGGAATACCTGCTCTACTCGCATCACGAAAATGGGTGTCAACAGGAATCACATCATTCCAAACACTATCGTTATGCTTCTCTTGTAACATTTCTAAACTTTGCATTGAGGCATTTGTTCGACGGTCAAACATAGTAGGAATAATTAAATAAGGTAATCCCTGTTGCCGAGTATGATTGACCATTCCTAATGTATGTAGCATGCGTTCTAGGCCTTTTAATGCCAGAAACTCAGTTTGCACGGGAATGAGTAATTGATCACAAGCGGCTAATGCATTGATCATGAGTACACCTAGCATTGGTGGACAGTCAATTAAAATGTTTGGGAAACGGTCACCAAGAATGGCCAAGGTCTTTTTAATGACTAAACCTTTACCTCCTTGCGCACCTAGTTGACGATCTAAAGTTGCCATTGCTGTTGATGCAGGTAATAAATAAAGATTATCACAGCTTGTTTTCTGTAAAGAGTTAAAAATAGCAGTATTAGGACTATTATCCATTTTCTGGAATAAGGTATAAATACTATTTTCTATTGTATCTGGATCATAACCAAAGTACGTGGTGAGTGAGCCATGAGGATCCATATCCAGGATCAACGTTGGTTTGCCTTGCTTTGCTAATAAACTCGCTAAGCTGACAACAGTCGTTGTTTTACCCACACCACCTTTTTGGTTGGCAACAGCCCATATAGTCATGGTGTACTTTCCTCTAATCCTTCGTTTTGTACAGGCTTTATTGGAACAATACGTGGGCCAGTTGTAACCGTAGCTTTGACAGGAAATATATTAGGTAAATCTGATTCTTGTTGTGATGTCGTTATCGGCTCTTTTATAGAACGATTAGTTTTATCGTTAGCCAATATAACGAGGACCACGCGCCGATTTTTTTGTCTACCTTCTTCTGTTGAGTTATCTGCAACGGGTTTAAATTCACCAAATCCAATTGCTGATAGCCTTGCTGGGTTTACACCATAGCGATCAAGTAAATGTACAACACTGGCTGCTCGTGCAGCTGATAATTCCCAATTTGATGGGAATCTAGGTGTGTGTATAGGGTTATTATCAGTAAATCCTTCAACTTGAATTAGATTTGATGAATCACGAAGAATATTAGCTACTTTACCTATGATAGGAACAGCCATTTTTGCCAAGCGGGCTTCACCACTGAAAAATAATACATTGGATTTCATTTCAAGCTCTAGCCAATCTTCACCTTGTTTAATAATGACATCTTCATTTTCTATCATGTCGTGTAAGGATAAATTAAGTTTCTTCGAAATATTATTAATGGTCTGAATGGTTTCTTCTGAAACAGGTGGAGGAGTAAATACTTCTATTTCGGTGAGCTCGACCATTGAATCTGCGGTGTTGACAGTGAGTTGTTCAGCTGTTTTTTGTCCTTCATCGCGACTGACGTCCCCAACTTGAATTGGATCAATGCTTTTTCTAGGCGGGGTAAAGGTGGCTTCTAAGCTATCAGATAAAACACGATATTTGCCATCATTAACAGATGAAATAGAATACATCACGACAAAAAAAGCAAAAAGTAAAGTGATAAAGTCAGCATAAGAAACCAACCAACGATCATGGTTATTATGAGTTTTGACTTTTTTTCTGCGTGGCATGGTGATACTTAGCCAATGTACGCTTGTAAACGACTTTCAATATTACGAGGATTATCACCATCAGCGACACTGATTAAACCTTCAATTAACATCATATAAACGTGGCTTCGGCGTTCTATCAATGTTTGCAGTTTATTGCCAATGGGAAGGAAGACCAAGTTTGCTAATACGACGCCGTAGATTGTAGCAACAAATGCGACCGAGATACCGGCACCTAAGGAGGAAGGATCTGCTAAGTTGCCCATAACATGAATTAGCCCAAGCACTGCCCCAATAATACCGATTGTAGGTGAATAGCCGCCCATAGCCTCAAATACTCTTGAGGATTGAAGATCATGATTCTCTTGTATATCGAGATCATTTTCTAATATTTCTCGAATCATTTCTGGAGTTGCACCATCGGAAATGAGTTGTAGACCTTTTTGAGTGAAAAGATCCTCTTCAAGCTCGGCAAGTGTTTCTAATTTAAATAACCCTTCTTTACGAGCAATCTGGTTCCAATTAAGGATTTTGTCGAGTACTTCTTCAGCAGAATATTGAGGAGGAAAAAATACCCAAGTAAGCATTTTCAAAGCTCGAACAAATGTATTCAGAGGGGTTTGCAACATTACTGCCCCTAAGGTTCCACCGAATACTATTAATAATGCAACTGCATTCATAATAGAATCGATATGACCGCCTTCTAGGTATTGACCACCGATAATGGCACCAAAACCGATAATGAGACCAAGGAAGCTAAGAATATCCATTATGTTAACTCCGCTAAATGAATACCAATTCTATTTAGATCAAAAACTCCATCTGCAAGTCCAGCTTTTGCAATGGCCATGGGCATGCCATAAATGGTACTGCTCTTTTCGTCTTGTGCCCAAATACTAGAACCAAGATCATGTAGTGTTTGACAACCATTTTTACCATCCGAACCCATTCCAGTCAGGATGATGGCTAATGTTTGTTTAGGGTATATCTTGGCAACTGAATCAAAGGTGATATCAACACTGGGTTTATAGGTTTGGGTTGATTGACTTGCTTGAATTTCAATAAAAGGCATAGAAGCGCTGCCTTTAAGTAGCATTTGCATACCGCCAGGGGCAAGATATGCGGTTCCTGGATTAAGTTGATCACCATCAGCAGCATGTTTGATTTGAATACTACAAAGTGTATTTAAACGTTCTGCAAACGAAGGAGTAAAGGTCGAAGGCATATGCTGAACGAGGAGGATGGGATATGGAAAATTTGCAGGTAGCTGTGTTAATATTTTTTGTAAAGCAACAGGTCCACCTGTTGATGTGCCGATTACCACAATACGTAGGTCCTGAGACAGCAAATGGGACGATGTTTTCTTCGACGGTATTTGAATAGTCGGCTCGATGATTATTTTGTTTTTAAATGTTGGTGTTGTGGTTTTCTTTGCTAAATTGCGTAGTCGCTGACACAATTGTTGTTGAGCTATAGTCTTGTCGTTAGATATATCTTCAAACCGCTTAGGCATATAGTCTACAGCCCCAGCATCTAGAGCGTCTAGCGTTGATTTTGCACCTTCAGTTGTCCATGTTGATAACATCAAGATTGGCGTAGGATTCTGTGCCATAATTTTTCGAGTAGCAGTAATTCCATCCATTAGAGGCATTTCAATGTCCATAGTAATCACATCAGGCTTTAAAAGCTTAACTTGCTCGAGTGCTTCTTGACCATTATTTGCAGTGCCTACTACTGATAACTCAGGATCAGAGCTGATTATTGCAGACAGCCGTCTACGGAAAAATCCAGAATCATCAACAATCAATACACGAACAGACACGACACTCCTTAGTAGCCTCTATGGGCGTAGCTAGCCATTAGTTCAGGGAAATCAAGTATAAGTGCAATTCGTCCATCACCGGTAATTGTTGCCCCAGCTAATCCTTTTGTACCTTGAAGTAAGGCGCCAAGAGGTTTAATAACGACTTCTTCTTGACCAATGAGTTGATCCACAACAAATCCTACTCGCTGTGTGCCTACATTGACAATAACAACATGTTCAATGCGGGGTTCATCAGTATCATTAAAGGTACTTGCAAGCCATTTTCTTAAATAGAATAGAGGTAATGTTTTGCTTCTCACCATAATGGTTTGTTGGCCATCAACAATATTTGTTTTTTCTAAATCTAAGTGAAAAATTTCATTTACGCTAACTAGTGGGAATGCAAAAATTTGATCGCCTAACATCACCATTAGTGTCGGCATAATAGCAAGTGTAAGCGGGACTTTAATTGATAATGTTGTACCAACACCTACTTCAGATTTTATATCAATTACGCCGTTAAGTTTTGAAATGCTAGTTTTAACTACGTCCATTCCAACACCACGCCCAGAGATGTCCGAAATTTCTGCCTTCATTGAAAAGCCAGGGGCAAAGATTAATGCATAACTTTCAGAATCAGTAAGTCGAGAAGCAGCTTCTTCATCCATCATGCCTTTTTCAACAGCCTTACCACGAAGGATATCGGCATCCATACCTGCACCATCATCTGAAATAGTGAGTAAGATATGGTCGCCTTCTTGGGCGGCACCTAAAATTACCTGTCCTTGACGGGGTTTGCCAGCAGCTTCACGTATATCGGGCATCTCAACACCATGATCGACAGCATTTCTAACCAAATGCACAAGAGGATCAGCTAATGCTTCAACAAGGTTTTTATCTAAATCAGTTTCTTCACCACGAAGTTCAAGGTTGATGTCTTTTTTCAAGCTACGAGCAAGATCGCGTACAACACGAGGAAAACGACCAAATACCTTCTTAATTGGTTGCATTCTCGTTTTCATAACAGCTGTTTGTAAATCGCCAGTGACAACAGCTAAATTACTGACTGCTTTGGCCATTTCTTCATCTTCGAGTGCTGTTTCTAATGTACTAATTCTATTCCGAACAAGAACTAACTCACCAACCATGTTCATAATATCATCTAAACGACTGGTATCAACTCGGACAGTTGTTTCCGCTGGTTTGGCTGTAGCGGCAGGTTTTGCCGCTGGGTCAGATTTTTTGACAGCAGGCGTAGCATCAACTTTTGCTTTAGGTTTAGCTGCTGGAGTTGGTTCAGGTTTAGCTGTTGGTTCTGCTACTGTTTCAGGTTTTGCCGCTGGACTTTTACCTTGCAGTTCATCTAGTAGTGCTTCAAATTCTTCTTCAGTAATATCATCACTATCTGATTTTTCTGGAGCAGTAGCTGTGGGCACCGGCTTTTCTTCAGATTTTGAGCTTTCAATTCCTGGTGCGCTATCACCATGTAACTGGTCAAGTAATGCTTCAAACTCATCATCAGTAATATCATCACTGTCAGTAGCTGTAGTCACTGCAACTGGTTCAGGTTCTGCTTCTACTTCTGGCACAGGTTCTTCTGTAACTGTAGCATCTCCAGTAAGGTATGCAGAAAGCTGATTTAGAACGGTAGGATCGGCGGGTGTAGGAAATTCCCCTGATTTTGTTTCATCAAACATACTGTTAAGAATATCGAGTACTTTGAGAAAAGTATCCATCATCTCAGCGTCAACTTCTTTATCGCCTTGACGTAAAAGGTTAAATAAATCTTCACACTTGTGACATAGACCTACCATGGCATCTAGGCTTAAGAAGCCAGCGCCACCTTTTATGGTATGAAACCCACGGAATATAGAATTGAGTAGGTCACTATCTTCAGGTTTAGTTTCGAGCTCAACTAGTTGCTCATTTAATCCTTCTAATATTTCTTCCGCTTCAACTAAAAAATCCTGAAGGATTTCATCATCAGAGTCTAATGCTGCCATCTTTATTTATCCTTTAGAAGCCCAGACTTGATAACAAATCATCGACCTCATCTTGATCATTAACAACATTAGGGTTATCACCGGCATTAATCTGAGGCCCCTCAGCTTTAATTGGATCAACTTCTTTGCTGTTTTTCGGTTTACTCTCAATATGCTGACCGGCAATTTTTACCAGTCGCACTAAATTATCTTCTACTTCTGCAACCAAATCGATGACTTGGCGAATAACTTGTCCTGTTAGATCCTGAAACCCCTGCGCCAGCATCATTTCAGATAAGTTGGTATGGATCTGTTCAGAATGTTGTTTTACTTGAGGCAAATAAACTTCAATTTCTTTACTCATTGAGCGAAATTCATCAGCGTTCATTTCTCTCATGCGAAAACGATGCCAACTCTGCTCTATTTTATCAGCCGTTAATTTAAGGTCGGAGGCAAGAGGTAATGTTTGATCAATAAAGCCAAGCGTTTTGTGAGCAGCATCTTCAGTGGTCGTAATGACATAGTTGAGACGTTCACGGGTATTTGGCATATCATTTTCGGTCAAATCAATTAAACGAGAGTCCAAATTAAAATTATTCATGGCTTCATGGAGTTCTCGAGTTAATTTTCCAACTTCATGGAAAAGTTCACTTTCTTGAGATTGCGTAAGAATAGCGAGTTGATGCTCAACTGCTTTCTCATTATCTGACTCTAGTGCTGAGATTAGGGCTCGAGCAGCTTCAAGTTGTACTGTTTTATTGATGTCCATGATGAGCCTTATATTATTGCGCGTCGATTCGTTCGAAAATTTTATCAATTTTCTCTTTAAGAGTAGCAGCTGTGAATGGTTTTACAACATAACCATTTACACCTGCTTGAGCAGCAACAATAATTTGTTCACGTTTAGTCTCAGCCGTTACCATCAAGACGGGAATATTGGCTAGTTTCTCATCAGCTCGAACAGCCTTTAGCAGGTCAATTCCTTGCATGCCGGGCATATTCCAGTCTGTGACGAGAAAATCTATACCTCCAGCTTGGAGTATAGGTAATGCAGTTAAACCATCATCAGCTTCAGTGGTGTTATTGAAGCCTAAGTCACGTAGTAAATTCTTTATTATTCGTCTCATTGTGGAAAAATCATCTACGATAAGAATTTTCATATTTTTATCCAAGGGGCACCTCCAGTATTTAGTTTAGCCAGTCACTTAATTTAGAGCGAAGCCGGATGACAGTTTGGCTGTGTATTTGACTAACACGAGATTCACTGACACCTAGTACTTCACCAATTTCTTTCAAATTTAGTTCTTCATTATAGTACAGTCCCATCATTAATTTTTCACGTTCAGGGAGTGTTTTTATTGCTTCAGCCATTGCCTCTTGAAATCCATCAGATTGAAGTGAGTCAACAGGGCCTGATAAAGCAGCAGTGATAGGCTTTGCATGCGCTTCATCATTGTCTGTAAATTCATCAAGACTAAAGACTTGATGTCCGGCTGAATCATGTAGTTGTTGATGATATTCCTCAATGCTAATGCCAAGGGTTTTAGCAATTTCACCATCATGGGCATGTCGCCCTTGTTGTTGTTCTATTTCACGCATAACATTAGAAATTTCACGGGCTTTCTTGTGCACTGATCGTGGTGCCCAGTCATTGCGACGAATTTCATCTAACATTGCACCGCGGATACGTATGCCTGCATAGGTTTCAAAGCTAGCACCTTGGCTTGCATTGTAATGTTGTGATGCATCGAGTAGGCCTATCATGCCTGCTTGAATAAGATCGTCTACATCAACGGTATGTGGCAGGCGTGCAATTAAGTGGTAAGCAATACGCTTTACTAAAGTGGCATGTTTCTCAACAATGTCAGACATCGATATTTTTGATGTTTCTGTGTTGCTATACATGGCTGCTGCATTCACCTTATGCTACATCCAAACTTGCTTGGATGAGACGTTCGACAAAAAATTCCATATGACCACGCGGTTGCTTTTGGACCGGCCAGTAATCTACTTTTTTTGCTAAGTGAATAAAGGCTGTGGCAGATTTGCTTCGTGGAATATATTCGACTACCGCACGTTGTTTTTTGACAGCACGACGTAAGTCTTCATCAAAGGGAACAATTCCCATAAAGTCTAAGTTAACTTCAAGGAAACGGTCACAAACTAAAGATATTTTATTGAATAACTCACGACCTTCTTGCACACTTCTGGTCATATTGGCAATGATATGAAAATGAACAACACCATATTCACGGCTGAGTAATTTAATAAATGCATAAGCATCTGTAATTGAAGCGGGTTCATCACAGACAATAACAATCACTTCTTGTGCTGCACGAGTGAAGCTAACGACACTGTCGGAAATACCTGCCGCGCTATCGATCATCAAGATATCAATCTGATCATCCATCTCACTAAATGCTTGGATCATGCCAGCATGTTCAGCAGGACTTAACTCGGCCATTTTCTGTACGCCAGAAGCAGCAGGAATTATTTTTAAACCAGAAGGGCCTTCGACAATAATCTCTGCCAGAGTTTTACTTCCATCAAGTACATGTAATAAGTTGTATTGTGGGTGCAGGCCTAGCATGACATCAATATTCGCCATACCTAAGTCAGCATCAAGCAATAGTACTTGTTTACCTTGCGATGCGAGAGCAACACCAAGATTAACAGTAACGTTTGTTTTACCAACACCACCTTTACCACTGGCCACAGCAATGACTTTGACAGGGCGGGGCGGACGTGTCATTTTTCTAAGGCCATTAGCTTGGTCATTAGGTTCATCAACCATAAGCTGCAAAACCTCCATAGCTAGAGAGGGTTTGTGGATCGAGCTGTTGTTCTGTTTCGTTCATTAAGTCACTTGCCTGCTTTACTAATGTATTTGGGCGGGCAAGACTGAAATCTTCAGGCACTTGCTGGCCGTTACAAATATAAGCTAATGGTAGTTTGTGACGAATCAATGCTGATATCGCACCACCTAAACTATCGGCTTCATCTATCTTAGTCAAAATACAACCACTCAACTCAAGGTGAGAGAAAGTGTTAATAATATCATTTAGACCACTTGCTTGGGTGGTTGCAGATACAGTTAAGTAATTTTTTATTTTAGGGGACTGCTGTTTAAGGACTGAGAATTTCTCTGCTAACTGAATATCACGCTGATTCATACCTGCTGTATCAATGAGGATAAAACGGCGATCTAGTAGATCATTCAAGGCATCACCGAGTTCTTGATGTGTTTTAGCAACACGAACAGGCACGCCTAAGATACGAGCATAAGTACGTAATTGTTCTTGCCCGCCAATTCGGTAACAATCCGTTGTAATGAGAGCGACATTTTTGGCTCCATGTTTTAAGGCGCATCTTGCGGCAATTTTGGCAACGGTTGTTGTTTTACCCACACCTGTAGGACCCACTAAAGCATAGATACCACCTCGAGTAATGATGTCATCGTCATCCAGTGGTATCTCACTTGCTAAGCGCCCTAAAGATTGATGCCATGCAAGTTCCAAATCATCAGGCTGATTAGTTTGAGCGGTTATTTTTTTTGCAACATCAAGCTGAACGCCCATTTGTAAGAAGCGTTGTAATAGCTGAACTTGTAGTGGACTATTATGTTCCATATCTTTCCATGCTAAATCTGATAGTTGATTTTGCAACATATCTTTCAGGCCAGAAATTTCTTTACGCATTTGAACTAATGTAGGCTCTTGAGACCATACATTTTGTGGTGCTTTAGCTTGTGGGGCAATACGAGAGGCTGACTCTGCTGCAGGATTAATTTCTACTCTTGGTGCTTGAGCAGGTTCTGCGGGTCTTGCTTGTGAATGACGGTTGAACTCGGCTTCATCATAGTCAGTTGCAGCTACAATTTCGACACCGCCATCAACACGATTATTCGATAAAATGACCGCATCAGGTCCTAGTACATCGCGTACTTCTTTAATCGCTTGACGAACATCAGCTGCTTGGAAACGTTTAATTTTCATAATAATATCCTTGAGTACTAACGGCCAACGTTAGCCACAATTCGAATTTGTTTGTTATCGGGTATTTCGTTATATGACAAGACATTCAAACTAGGAATTGAATGACGAATAAAGCGTGAAATCCATGTTCTTAAACCTGCTTGAACAACCAATATGGCAGATTCCCCGGTCATTTCTTGGCGTTGTGTCGCGTCTTGTAAATTCTTATGCATATTCTCAGCAAGTCCTGGTTCTAAACTGGCGCCACCTTCTGCAGTAGCTTGTAAGGTCTGTAGCAATATCTGTTCCAGCTCAGGGTCTAAAGTGATAATGGGTAGGTCAGCTTTAATACCATTAACATGTTGAACAATAGAATGGCTAAGTGCCATGCGGGTTGAGGCGGTCAAGGCTTCTGCTTCAGGGTTACGTGCTGCCTGCTCAGATAGTGCTTCTGTAATCGTACGGATATCACGAATAGGAAGATTCTCTTCAAGCAAGTTTTGCAATACTCTTTGAACTGTTGCTAATGGTAAGGCATCAGGAACCAGACCCTCGACAAGTTTAGGTGCTGTTTTAGCTAAGTTATCAAGGAGTTGTTGAACTTCTTCTCGACCTAATAAATCATGAGCATGGCTTTGTAAGATTTTACTTAAGTGTGTTGCAATAACGGTATCAACATCTACAACGGTATAACCTTGTGCTTGAGCATGCTCACGTTGACTTGGTTCAATCCAGACTGCATCGAGACCAAAGGCTGGATCTTGACCTTTAATACCCTCTAATTCGCCAAAAACTTGACCAGGATTGATAGCCATCATTCTGTCTGGATGAACTTCAGCTTCACCAAAGGTGACGCCAAATAAAGTAATTTGATAAGCAGTAGGGGCTAAATCAAGGTTGTCACGAATATGAACCGGTGGGATTAAGAATCCTAACTCCTGAGATATTTTTTTACGGATCCCTTTGATTCGATTCATTAATTGTCCACCCTGGTTTTTATCAACGAGTGGAATTAATCGATAACCTACTTCTAAACCAATAGGATCAACAGGGCTCAAATCATCCCAGCCTAATTCTCGTTGTTCTTTAGGTGTTTCTGTTTCAGCACTAGGAACTGGGACGGCTGCTTCGGCAGTTTTTTGGCGTCGAGCTATTATCCACGATCCATAAGCACCAGCAGATGCTAACAGTAGGAAGGGCAGATTAGGCATGCCAGGAATAACGCCCATCGCACCAATAATTCCCGATGTGATGGCAAGTGTTTTTGGTTCTTTAAGTAATTGATTAGAAATCTGCTCACCCATATCTTGTTCTTTTGTCGAACGGGTAACAAGTAAGCCTGCTGCTGTAGCAAGGAGTAGGGAAGGTATTTGAGCGACAAGACCATCACCAATAGTCAGTAATGTGTAGTTATGGCCCGCTTCAGCAAAGCTCATATCATGTTGTACTACACCGATGACCAGTCCGCCGATGAGATTAACAAACAGGATTAAGATACCAGCAACTGCATCACCTCGAACAAACTTACTAGCACCATCCATAGAACCGTAAAAGTCAGATTCTTGCATGATTTCTTCTCGACGGGCACGAGCTTCATCTTGATCAATGAGACCGGCATTTAAATCGGCATCAATCGCCATTTGTTTACCAGGCATAGAGTCTAAGGTGAAACGAGCACTTACTTCAGCAATACGAGTCGCACCTTTGGTAACCACCACAAAGTTAATGATGACGAGAATGGAAAATACAACAAAACCAACCGTGTAGTTACCACCAATGACAAATTCACCGAATGCTTCGATAACTTGCCCTGCTGCAGCTGTTCCTGTGTGACCATCTAATAACACGACACGAGTTGATGCAACATTTAGTGCTAAACGTAATAGGGTGGCAATAAGGAGAATACTGGGAAATGAACCAAAATGTAGTGGTTTAAGCACATAAATACTGGCTAACATAATAACCAGTGATAAGGCGATATTGAAACTGAATAGCATGTCGAGCATAAAGGGTGGTAGAGGAAGTACTACCATGGCTAATAAGGCGACTAATACCATAGGTGCTGCAAGCCCACCGTTGGCAATTGATCTTAGTCGAGCCATTAAGTCATTATTTTCCATTTATCTCTAATCTCGTTTTAATTCATCTGGTATTGGCAAGTCCTCCGTATTGATATGAGGCTTGTTACCACCTCGGTTGTTATAGCGACGTAATTGGAAGACAAACGCTAACACTTGAGCTATTGCAATATATAGACCAGAAGGAATCTCATCGCCAATTTCTGTACTAAAATAAATAGCACGAGTGAGTGGTGGTGCAGACAAAACAGGCACTTCATTAGCTTCACCGACCATGCGAATTTGTTGTGCAATGAGATCGGCACCTTTAGCAACGAGAATAGGAGCGCCTGTACCTGCTTGGTCATAACGTAGTGCAACAGCATAGTGAGTTGGGTTGGTGATAATGACGTCAGCCTGTGGTACATCTTGCATCATGCGTTGTTGTGATAACTCAATTTGCATGCGACGGATACGACCTTTTTGCTCAGGATTACCATCTGATTCTTTGCTTTCATCTTTTACTTCTTGCTTAGTCATCTTGAGCTGGCGGATGTGATTCCAATGTTGGAAGGGAACATCGATGAGGGCAATTAAAATTAAACTACTAGATATGGCAAGAAAGACCCAGAGTACTAAACCTCCTAAGTCAGACATGGCTACTTCAACTTCTTGTTTACCGAGTGTCAATAATTGGTCGCGTAAACTCCAGATTATTAAGGTTGAAATAATGCCGACAAGTAAAAATTTTGCCAAGGCTTTGACGAGCTCGATAAGGCCTTGAGGTCCTAAAATACGTTTTAAACCTTTTAAGGGATCAAGTTTTTCCAATTTGACACCGAAGGCTTTAACTGAGAAGTTCCAACCACCGGTACTGGCTGGAGCAATGAGTGCTGCCAATACAGTAATTGCGAGGAATGATCCTAGGTCAAAAGCGATTGTTTCAATGGCATAGAAAGCATGTTGAATAATGGCGGTAGGATCGAATATCTCCTTCCGTGTGAAGCTAAATGATTTTTCCATTACTTGTGCAACGCTACGGATTATTCGTTCACCCAAAAACATCATGGCAACCGCACTCGCAATTAAAACAAGAACCGTTGTAAATTCCTTTGAACGAGGAACTTGACCCTTCTCACGTGCGTCATTAAGACGCTTGGCGGAGGGCTGTTCGCTTTTTTCTTGACCTGATTCTTCAGCCATTAGGCTGTTCCTCCAGGCTGAACGAATAGACGAATCATCTGTAGCATGTGATCAGACATGGAGAGTAGATGATTGGCTATCGAGGGTAAGGTGACAAACATAATGGCAAAACCTAGGATGATTGTCATTGGGAAGCCGATAGAAAAAGGACTGATTTGAGGGGCAGCTCGTGACAAGATACCAAAGGCAAGGTTAACCATCATCAAAGAACCAATAGCCGGCAAGGCAACCAGTACACCCGAGGCATACATCCAGCTAGCTTGGCCGACTAGCCCATAGAAGCTTGTACTTGTTAAGCCTGAAGTCGAGATAGGTAGGGTGATAAAACTCTCAGCAAGCACTTGAATCAGAATGAGGTGACCATTCAGGCTGATAAATACAAGCGTGACAAAAATTAAATAGAATTGACTGATTACAGGTACGGTTACACCATTTTGGGGATCAACCATTGATGCAAAACCAAGACCCATTTGCATGGCAATTATTTGCCCACCAATGATGAAAGCATTAAAAAGAAATTGCAGCATAAACCCCATGCACGCACCAATGAGTATTTGTTGAGCTACAATCATTAAACCCATACCACTAAGCGGATCGACAGCAGGTGCTAAATAAGGAATAGATGGAACAATAGCGATGCTAATAGCAAGGGCAATGAGTAATCGACTTCGTGTATTAACAAAGTTACTACTAAAGATCGGCGCAGCCATTACAAGGGCAGCAATTCGAAAAAAAGGCCAAATATAACTACCGAGTATGCCAGTTAATTCTGCAGTACTTATGTCCATATGAAAACTCTAATTAAGGTGGTCAGAGTGTTCATCATTAACCGATCAGGAAGGGAATATCTTCAAATACGCGTTGGGCATAGCCTGTGAGAAGGCTGAGCATCCATGGTCCAGCGAGTACTAAAACTAAAATAGTGACCAATAACTTAGGAATAAAGCTCAAGGTTTGTTCATTGATTGACGTTGCAGCTTGAAACATACTAACGAGTAAACCCACAAATAACGCAGGCAACAGAATAACAGCAATCAACATAGTGATGATCTGTAGGGTTTGCTGCATGATTGTGAGGACTGTTTCAGGTGTCATAATCTGTAACGCCTTCTAGACGTAAAAGCTCGACGCTAATGTGCCCATTAATAATGCCCAACCATCAATTAATACGAATAACATTAATTTAAAGGGTAAGGAAATTAACATAGGGGATAACATCATCATACCCATTGCCATTAGAACGCTGGCAACAACTAAGTCAATGATTAAGAATGGAATAAATATTAAAAATCCAATTTGAAAAGCTGTTTTTAATTCACTGGTTACAAAAGCAGGAAGCAATAAAGTGAAAGGCACTTCTTCAGCTGTATTTAATTCACCATGGCCAGCAATATTTGCAAATAATTCAATATCACTTTCACGTGTTTGAGCCAGCATAAACTCTTTAAATGGTGTGCTAGCTTGTTCAGCAGCATCCAGTACTTCAATTTCACCATCCATATAAGGTTTGACACCATTTTGATAAGCATTATCAAAGACAGGATGCATGATAAAAAAGGTTAAAAATAAAGATAAACCAATTAAAACTTGGTTTGAAGGTGTCGACTGCACACCCATTGCCTGACGGAGAATAGATAAGACAATAATAATTCGAGTAAATGAAGTCATCATCATTAACGCTGCAGGTAATAGCGTTAAAACGGTCATTAAAGCCAAAATTTGTAAGGTGACAGTATAATTCTGCCCACCATCTTCAGCTGTTGTTAGGGTGACAGCTGGTATGCCTGGTTCAGCCATCGAGATTAATGGCATAACTAATAAAAGCAGTGCAAGTATTCCGCGAATCATGACTTACCTTTTTGTTGCATTATTTGTTGTAGCTTATCAGCAAAGCCAGAGGAATGAGATTGCTTGTTTTCCGTATCAATCGCTTCTTCAAGTACATGTAATGTTTGTACCTGTTGTGATGTGACACCGACTAAAATTTGTTGCTTGCCTACTTGTAATAAAACAGCACGTTCACGAGGACCCAAGGACAAGCTAGCAATAATCTGCATATCACGATTAGATGAGGCATTGAACTGTCCTGTTTTACGTAATAACCAAGCTAAAAAAGCAATAATGGCTAAAACTAAAAGTAAGCCCAGTAGTGTTTCAACGATTGCCCCTGTATCAACAGGCGAGGAGCTGAGTGTTTTTGATGAAAGAGTCGTTTTATCAACTTGTTCAGCAGCCATACTGACAGATGACAATAAAGCAAAAATAAAGAAGCTAAAAGCTTTGCTTAGCAAGGAGATCATTTTAATTTCTTAATTCGTTCTTCAGCACTGATGACATCAGTAAGGCGAATACCGAACTTATCGTTCACCACAACCACTTCACCGTGGGCAATGAGGGTTTCGTTAACTAATACATCCATTGGCTCACCTGCAAGTCGATCTAACTCTACAACAGAACCTTGACTGAGCTGTAATAAATTTCGGACGTTAATTTTCGTGCGACCAATTTCCATTGAGATTGTGACGGGAATATCTAGAACCATATCCAGATCAATATCTATGTCATTACGTGCCGGTTTGGCATCATCATCAAGTTGAGTTATCGGTGCTGCAGTTGCTTCGGCATCAGATTGTTCTTCAAGTGCCGCTGCCCAAGGATCTTCTTCTGCTCCTGCCTCAGGTGCTGACTCTTCTAGTGCTGCTGCCCATTCATCTGCAACTTCTTGATCACTTTGTTTAGTATCTTCACTCATAATTTTGTACTCTATTTAGTTACTTCTTTTGCAAGACAAATTGAGGGGTTGTATCTTTGGGATGTTCAATTATCTCTTGGATTTTTAATGCCGTTTTACCCTTATGTTCACCAAAGGTTGAATTAAATAAGGGAATGCCTTCAGCTTTTGTTACCACTGTTTTTGGCATTTCAATAGGTAAAATATCACCTGCTTTAAAAGCAAGAATCTTTTTTAAACTCATTTCAATCTGAGTAAATTCTGCAGAGAGATTTACATCGGCAAGTAAAACCTCTTCTTGCATAGATTTTTTCCATCGTCCATCATCTGTAGAGCTATCACTTTGAATACCGGTATCAAGTAATTCACGGATAGGTTCAATCATTGAATAAGGCAAGGTAATGTGGATATCGCCACCACCACCATCTATTTCGACATGAAAACTTGAAATGACAACAACTTCACTCGGGCTGACCACATTAGCAAATTGAGGGTTAACTTCATGATTAACGAACTCAAATTCCATATTCATTACTGGTGACCAAGCTTCAGTTAGATCCTTGAAGCATAGATTAAGAACCATATTTATGACTCGCAATTCTGTCGAGGTAAATTCACGACCCTCGATACGAGCTTGAAAACGACCTTCGCCACCAAAATAGTTATCTAGAATAGAAAAAACGAGTTTAGGTTCAAACACGATAAGTCCTGTACCTCGTAATGGATTCATATGAATAATATTCAAACTGGTAGGAACAAATAGCGTGTGAATATATTCTGAGAACTTCATTACTTGCACGCTACTCACTGAAATTTCAGCAGAACGACGAAGCATATTAAATAGACTAATTCTTAGATAACGACCAAAACGCTCATTGATCATCTCAAGCGTTGGCATTCTGCCACGAATGATGCGATCTTCATTACCAAAGTTATAATCGCGGGCGTTACCATCATCTTCGACCACATCATCTATGGTTTCTATTTCGTCACCACCCATACCATTAAGTAGGGCATCGACTTCATCTTGTGAAAGTATATCGTGAACAGCCATAATATTTATTGCATGATCAAGCTGGTGAAATAGACTGCTTCTAACTCACCCTGATGCTTTTCTGCTTTTAATACCTTATTAATAGTTGCAAGTGTTTGTTGTTGTAATGCTTTAGTACCTGCAGTTGTACTGAGTTCGTCATATTTTTGACCCAGTAGTAACATCAGTAAATTATGTTGAATAGCAGGAGTGTGTAGGTTGAATGCATCAATCGTTTCTTGATCTCGGGCCATTACTTTTAATTTAACTTGAAGGTAACGAACAGCACCCTGACTTTGATCTTTAAAGTTAACGACAAGTGGTTTTTCAACGGTAAAGTATATAGCGGCTTGCTTAACTGGGGCCGCAGCCTCAGTAGCTTCATCAGTAGCAGCTTCATCACCACCTAGGAACATTGCTGCACCAGCACCTATTAGAGCGAGTACAACAACAGCAATAATGATAATCATTTTTTTTGATTTACCACCACCGACTTCTTCTGTTATCTCAATGTCGTCTTTTTCTTCAGCCATTTGGAGCTATCCCATTTGTTTTTAAATAATTAAGCAATTACTGTGCCTGTTATTGCAGTATAAAACTAGTGAAGTAAACAGCATCAAGATTATCTTTGCCTGTTTCTTCTTTTAACAAGGCTTTAACCGCAGTTAGAGAGCTGACTTGTAATGCTTTCCTACCTGCGACAGTACTGACTTCGTCGAATGATTGTTCTGAAAATAGGCTGCGTAATGCATCTTGTAACATTGGTAGGTTGAGTTCTGCATGATCAATGATTTCTTGGTCATGAGCCATTAGTGTTACTTTGATTTGTAGATAACGAACTTGCTTGGCACTTTGATTCAAGAAATTAATCGTAAATGGTTCTGGGATTTTGTAATAAATAGCTGCTGGTGCAGCAGCTGGCTCATCTGCTGCCAGAATTGGAAATGCGATTGCTGAAAGAAAAAGTATAAAGAGGATTCTCATAGATTGGTGCATTGCTTGGTATACTCCCTGTTTGAGTTGATGGCCCATATTACTTTAAATTAGTTGATTCAGTGGGTTTTAGACAAAATTATGACAAGCTTATTCAATGGGTGAAAGGGGTAGAAGACAATTGGCTGAAAACAAGATGGATAATTTACAAGATAATGAAGCCTCACTATGGGACAAAATTGCTACTTTTCCTCAGTATCTTATTCCGCAACATACATTATCGGTGTTGATGCATAAGCTGACTCGATGTGAAATAACGTGGTTTAAAAATAGCTTTATTCGCTTCATTACTGCTAAATACAAAGTTAATATTAACGAAGCTGCGCAAACTGACTTAGCATTTTTTGCTAGTTTCAATGCCTTCTTTACTCGCCAATTACGCCCAGGTGTGCGCCCTTTGGCAGAAGGTGAAGATGTCATTACATCACCTGTTGATGGTGCTATTAGTCAAATAGGCGATATTAATAACAATCAAATTGTTCAGGCGAAAGGGCGTGAATATAGTGTATTGGAATTATTAGGTGGCGATGAAGTATTGGCTAAGCAGTTTGATCAAGGTCAATTTGCCACAATTTATTTGTCACCAAAAGATTATCACCGTATCCATATGCCGCTTGCGGGTCAGTTACAACAAATGGCCTATATTCCAGGGAAGTTGTTTTCAGTTAGCCCGCGTACAGCTCGTACAGTGCCAAAATTATTTGCTCGAAATGAACGCGTCGTGACCGTGTTTGAAACTGAGCAAGGTCCTATTGTTATGGTACTAGTCGGCGCTATTTTTGTCGGTAGTATGGAAACAGTTTGGGCAGGAATGATTACACCGCCCTATGGAAAAGAAATTCAAAACTGGCACTATCAAGATGAACAAGCCATTAGCCTACAAAAGGGTGAGGAAATGGGCCGTTTTAATATGGGCTCAACAGTGGTGATGTTATTACCGAAAGGAATGACAAAGTTTAAATCAGAACTCGATGCTGAAACAGCCGTTCAAATGGGACAAGCAATGAGTTAATCACTTTGAGGTGATCTATCAAGGGTATATAATCAAGCATAAAGTGTAGTACCAAAGACTGGAGCTCACAATGTCAACATTAGACAAGAATGCAACTTCTACTTGGCATGCAAACAGCCAAACAGAAGTGCTGGAAAAACTCACAAGTTCTCTAGATGGCTTAACACAGTCAGAAGCAGACTTGCGGCTCGAACGTAATGGCCCCAACCTCTTGCCAGAGGGTAAAACACGCACTCCCTTACAACGGTTTCTTTCCCAATGTCATAACGTACTAATTTATGTTTTGATGGTAGCCGCAGGCATCACGGCATTTTTGGGGCACTGGGTTGACTCAGGCGTTATTTTTGGTGTTGTTATCATTAATGCTGTTATTGGTTTTGTCCAAGAAGGTAAAGCTGAAGATGCTTTACGCGCTATAAAACAAATGTTGTCATCCCAAGCTTTG
>Ga0209495_1000239_pt1 | contig 44098 bp, 40 predicted proteins | sample EN1Hudsemesocosm_FD_184629 | JGI IMG/M metagenome (GOLD analysis project Ga0209495, IMG submission 184629) | Methane-oxidizing microbial communities from mesocosms in the Hudson Canyon - EN1E Hudson Canyon (SPAdes) (version 2) | ecosystem: Environmental > Aquatic > Marine > Cold seeps | place...
ATTCACTTGTGCTATCTTGTTCATTGTATGAACAAGCGAAAGACGGCTGATGTTGCGTGTTTTTCGCCATGTAGGGTTCTGTTGCTACAGGGTCCTGCGGTAGCCTGCCTGAAACCATAAACAACTCATCCTCCTTATTTATGTCAAACCAAGAGCTCGAATATCGCGCGCTCAAAATTCTTGAGCAGCAACCCGATCTTACTCAGCGCCAGCTGGCTGAGGAGCTAGGTGTTAGCTTGGGAAAAACCCATTACTTGGTAAAGTCTTTAATTGATGTGGGCTGGGTCAAGCTGGAAAACTTCCAGAAGTCTGATAACAAGTGGGGCTATGCCTACCTTCTCACGCCCATGGGCATCGCGGAAAAGGCCGCCATCACGGCTCGGTTCTTGGTGAGAAAAAAGCGTGAATATAACGCGTTACATGATGAAATAGCGCAGCTTCAAGAAGAAGTTCGTCAGCAACAAGGTATTGATAATCAATGAAAAAATACAATATTTATGGCATTGGCGCGGCTCTGGTGGATACGGAGGTCGAGGTATCCGATGAGTTTCTGTCCAAGGCAAGTATCGGCAAGGGCGTGATGACCCTGGTTGATGAGTCTCGCCAAGCTGAATTGATCGGGTCGCTCTCTGCTGAGAGTAGCGCCATGCTTCGCAAGTGCGGTGGGTCTGTCTGTAACTCGGTGGTTGCTGCCAGTAGTTTGGGCGCTCAAGCGTTTTTTAGTGGCAAGGTGGCTGATGATGCTGATGGTCAGCTTTATATTGGTGACTTAAAAGAGGCGGGTGTTGATTTTCATTCTGCAGGCCAGGAGCCGGGTATTACCGGCAAGTGCCTGGTGATGGTGACTGATGATGCTGAGAGAACCATGAACACCTTCCTCGGTGCCAGTGAGGCATTATCCGGTAGAGAGATTGATCAGGCCGCGCTGATAGATTCAGAGTGGTTTTATGTTGAGGGCTATCTGGTTACTGATGAAGCCAGAACAGCAGCCACCAAGGCAGCAGTCGAGCTGGCCAAGGCCAACGGCGTTAAGGTTGCGATCAGCCTATCAGACCCCTTTGTGGTGTCAGTCTTTGGTGATGCCCTGAGACAAGTGATTGGCGATACTGTGGATCTGATCTTTTGTAACAAGGATGAGGCGATGGCCTTTACCGGTACCGAGACCTTAGAGGCGGCATCAGAAGCCCTCAAGCAGTACACAAAGACCTTCGCCATCACCGATGGCGCTAACGGAGCCATTACCTTTGATGGTTCCTCTCTTGATCAGTCTGAGGGCGTTGAGGCCAAGGCGATAGATACTAATGGTGCGGGTGATATGTTTGCCGGTGCCTTTTTGTATGCTATCACTGCAGGTAAAAATTATGGCTGGGCGGCAAGCCTTGCCAATGACTGCGCCGCAAAGGTTGTGGCGAGGTTTGGCCCTCGATTAGATCCCAACGACTTTACGTTGGTTAAGCAAAGATTTGGTATTTAGATTACCCTGTACTCCGAACGTTAATGTTGAGAGTAAAAAGTGATGGTAGCTAACATAAAAAAAGCAGTCATTCCTGTTGCGGGTCTTGGCACGCGCATGTTGCCTGCGACAAAGGCTATTCCAAAAGAGCTGCTGCCAGTGTATGACCGACCTATTATTGAGCACGTGGTGAAGGAGGCCATCGCTGGAGGTGTTACCGAGATAATTCTGGTCACACGAAGCGGTAAAGAGGCCATTGAGAATCACTTTGACGCCCATTACGAGCTTGAGCACCGCCTAGAAAAAAAGGGTAAGGAAACGATTCTAGGAACAGTGAAAAATGTTGTTCCTGAGGGTATTAAGATCTCCTCGGTTAGGCAGAGTGATGCATTGGGCCTGGGTCACGCGGTACTCTGTGCAAAGCATTTATTAAACAATGAGCCCTTCGCTGTTCTACTGCCAGATGTTATGGTCCTTGATCAAGAATCACGGGGCAACAACTATAGCTTTGCCCAGTTGGTAAAGGCCTGGGATGAGACGGGTGCGGGTCAGGTCATGGTTGAGCGGGTTAATCCAGAGTTGGTTGAGAGTTACGGTATTGCGGACCTTGGTGATGTGGCGCTGGAGCCGTTTAAGAGTGTCGCCCTAAAGGGCCTAGTTGAAAAGCCCTCCCCAGATCATGCCCCCTCCAACTTGGCGGTACTGGGTCGGTATGTACTGCCCTCTAAGGTGCTTGAGCTTCTTGAGGATACATCGGCTGGTGTGGGTGGTGAGATCCAGCTCACCGATGCTCTGGATTCGCTACTGGATACTGACGGGTTAAATGCTTTTGAGACGGATGCCGAGGTTTATGACTGCGGCAATAAGCAGGGATTTCTGAGTGCAAACTTGGCGGTGGGGATGAGAGATGCCGAGACCAAAATAGTGATTAAAGAACTCTTTGAATCAAACGGCTGGTAGATACCTCATCCTATGAACAGATTTTCGTGGACACTGCTTATTGGAATGCTTCTGATGCTCTCAGGCATCAGTGGTGTGTCGAGGCTCTCTCAGTCTGCTATTAGTTCTGGTTTTGATGGATCTGTGGTGAGCAATGTCAACGCGCCTGATCGCTTGTTGGTTTTAGGGTTTGTAGGTAGCCGTGTTGCGAGTGAGTTGATTGATCGCGGTGAGTCCACCGTGATTATTAAGGATGAAGATCGAAGTCTTGCGAATGACAAGATTAACGACAGAAAGCCTGGAGATGTAGTCAATTGAGCTCTGTGTCTGACAGTACTATAAGCCCTAACAATAGTCCGAGCAGAACGACGCTGATCAAGTACGTCGTTATGGCCCTCTTGGCGTTTCTGAGCTTCGGTTTAACAGGGCTCGGAGCCATTGTTGTGATGTTTGCTCTGTCGACCCTGCGTGCAGGAAGGGACTCAGCGGCGTCCCACGGCATCAGCTCTCAAAACTCCTCTCGCTTGGGTGGTGTTGCTATTGTTATCACCTTTGTTCTGTTCCTTATTGGTATGGTGCTTTTGAGCTCCTACACTCCTGGAGTGGTGCGTGATGTGACCTTCCTGCATCTCTGGTCCACGGTCTTTGTCTGTGTGATTTTGGGTGGTGTTGAGGATATCAAGGCTGACCTATTAAGTCCGTATTTTCGGCTGGTGGTGAAACTGCTAGTTTTCGGCTTCTTCCTTTGGACTACGCCGAAGGTTATACCCGCATCTATAGGAGTGCCGGGGGTTGATTACCTTCTCTCCTTTTCTTGGGTTGCTTGGGGTCTCTGTACTTTATTTTGTGTTGGCTTTATCAATGCCTTCAACATGGCGGACGGTGCCAACGGGCTGATTCCGGGTATTGTCACCATCGCTTTTGGTGTATTTTTTCTAGAGTATGGCCGTCCTGCAGAGGGCGTACTGTTCTTTGTGAGTCTGATGTTTTTGATTTTTAATGTCGTATCGGGCTGGTTCTTTCTCGGCGACATGGGTAGTTATGGCCTTGGTGCCGCGATAGTCTGTTATGGGTTGTTGGGTGTGGCCGATGGAGACTTTTCGGCCGGGTTCATGGCGTGCCTTCTGTCCTACCCCTGTGTTGATTTTGTGGTGAGCGTTGTCCGCCGAGCGCGAAAGGGCCTCTCACCGCTTCAGGCTGACAATGGTCACCTGCATAATCGGCTATATCGCTTTTATGCCCAAAAATTTGAGTCACGTGTTACGCCTAACTCTTTGACAGGGTTGACCATCAGCGGAGCCTCATCGGGGGTGTGTGCCATAATTTACATTTTTGATTGGATCCCTATTGAGAGCAATGCCTGGTTCGGTGTTTTTGGACTCCAGACTGCTGTATACCTCATCACGTTGAGTCGACTAAGGTCCTCACAGATGAGTCAGAATGCTTCGATGAGCGATGTGTCTGGTTAGCGATAAAGGCTATTATCGGATGTTATGCCTGTGTGCGTATTTCTTTAAGCTTAACCGTTGTCGACTACCGAGGGTGACTGCATTTTACAAAAATTAACTCATCTGAGAATCCAATAGTGGATGTATTATCTACAAAGCTTATGGCGCTGCTTGGCCCTAAGGGTTGGATCGGCCCTGAAGATTGTCAGCCATGGCAAAGGGATTGGTTGGATCAGTATGGTGAAGTTCCCTTGGGTGTGGCTCGGCCAAAATCAACCGCTGAGGTGGCTGATGTACTTCGCCTTTGTCACGCTGAGGGTGTTCCAGTGGTTCCGCAGGGCGGAAATACTGGTCTTGTAGGGGCAGGAGTCCTTGGTGAACCCGGAGGCGTAATTCTCTCGCTTAGCAGAATGAATACGATTTCATCTCCAGACTTATCCGGTGGCAGTATCTCGGTGGGGGCTGGGGTTATTCTGGAGAAATTGCATCAATCTCTGGAAGGGACAGGCTTGATTTTTCCAATGCATCTAGGTTCTGAGGGAAGTGCGCAGGTTGGTGGATTGATTGCTACAAATGCCGGTGGAAGTCATGCGTTTCGCTACGGAATGATGCAAGAATTGGTGCTAGGCTTGGAGGTCGTCCTAGCTGACGGCTCGGTATGGAACGGGATGCGCGCCGTGCAGAAAGATAATGCAGGCTATCAGCTACGAAAACTTTTCTGTGGATCAGAGGGCACTCTTGGGATTGTAACCCAAGCCATCCTAAAGCTATCACCTGAACCCAAACAACAGTTCACTGCTTTGCTAGCGATCAGAGATGCGTCAGGGCTGGTTAAACTGGCAACGAAATTAAGAGCGGAGGGAGGAGAATTTTTAAGCGCGATGGAATTTTTCTCGGATGTTGGTTTGGATATAGTCCTTGAAAATATCCCTGGGCTTATTTTTCCGTTACAGAGTCGGACATCATTTTATTTGCTCGTAGAAGCCGGCTCAGGTTCAATGGAAGTGCCGCTTGACTCAATTCTAACCACGGTTATGGAGTGGGGCATGGATGAGAGTATCGTTGCCGATGGCGCTCTAGCGATGTCAGAAGCACAGAGAACAGCTTTTTGGTGTTTACGCGAAGAGCAGCCAGAGGGGCAACACCGACTTGGTGCTCAGCTCAAGCATGATCTTTCAGTTCCTCCTGGCCGCCTCGCTGAATTCTTAGATCGCGCGAATGACGAGTGCTGTGAGCTCCTTAAAGGGGTGATAATCAATCCGTTTGGTCATCTAGGTGATGGGAATGTTCACTATAATCTTTCGCCACCTCTTGGGCAGCAAGATTTTTCGGGTCTAGACAGTGAATTTGCCATCAAATTAGGTAGATTGGCCACTGTAATGGGAGGCAGTTTTGCTGCTGAGCATGGTATCGGGCGAACGAAAACTGTGTTGGTAAACGCTCTGCGTGACCCGGTGGAGCGTAATTTGATGTCGCGCTTGAAGAAATCATTAGATGATACCAATCAACTTAATCCTGACGTATTGGTCTTCTAGTAATATTACATAAGACAAAAAATACTAAATAAAATATTGCTAAGGGTAAAAAAACACTATGAATATTACGGATTCAAAAATTGCAATCATAGGCTTAGGTTATGTTGGCTTACCTCTTGCTGTTGAGTTTGGTAAAAAATTTGAAACTTTAGGTTTTGATATAAACCAAAAAAGAATCAGTGAATTGAATGCAGGCAGAGACTCCACTTTAGAAGTCAGTGAGTCTGAATTAGCGGGCACGACCATGCTCAGTTTTTCTGATAACGTTTCTGATATTAAAAATTGTAATGTTTATATCGTCACTGTTCCAACTCCTATTGACGATCACAAGCAGCCTGACCTGACTCACGTAATAAAAGCGAGTGAAATGTTAGGTAAGGTTCTCAGTAGGGGCGATATTATTATTTATGAATCAACCGTATATCCTGGGGCGACAGAAGAAGAGTGTGTTCCTGCAGTTGAATTTGTCTCAGGTCTCAAATTTAATCAAGATTTTTATGTCGGTTATTCGCCAGAACGAATCAATCCAGGTGATAAAGAGCATAGAGTGATAAATATACTAAAGGTAACCTCTGGCTCTACCCCTGAAATAGCCGAGAGAGTTGATCAATTGTATAAATCAATCATAATCGCTGGTACCCACAAAGCCAGTTCCATCAAGGTGGCTGAAGCGGCTAAGGTGATAGAGAACACTCAGCGTGATGTTAACATAGCTTTAATTAATGAACTATCAATTATTTTTAGTAAGTTAGGTATAGATACTCTCGAAGTGTTAGAGGCGGCGGGCACAAAATGGAACTTCTTACCTTTCCGCCCAGGTTTAGTCGGCGGCCATTGTATCGGAGTTGATCCCTATTATTTAACCCATAAGTCCCAATCTGTTGGTTATCACCCTGAAATGATCTTGGCTGGGCGCAGATTAAATGATGGCATGGGACAATATGTCGTGTCCCAATTAGTGAAAAGCATGCTAAAAAAACGGATTCAAGTTGAAGGTTCGAATGTGCTAATTATGGGGTTAACGTTCAAAGAAAATTGCCCTGATATACGTAATACTAAAATAGTGGATATTATCAGTGAGCTAAAAGAATACAATATTAATGTCGATACTACTGATCCTTGGTGTTCAGCTGAAGAGGTGGAGCATGAATATGGCTTATCTTTGGTTGAAAAGCTTGCGCAAGATAATTATGACGCAATTATTATTGGGGTAGCCCATAGTCAGTTTAAAGAGTTAGGTGCTGAAAATATTCGAAAGTTAGGTAAGAAAAATCATGTACTTTATGATTTAAAGTATGTCTTGCCCAAAAATTCCGTAGATATGAGATTGTAGCAAGTAGTTGCGAGTTCCGAGTGACGGGACGCCAATAAAAGCACAAGCATTAAGCAAAAATATTATGTCAAAATATGAAGAAGTGAAACAAGAGTTATTAAAAAAACCTAAAACGTGGTTAGTAACCGGCGCGGCTGGTTTTATAGGTTCAAACTTAGTTGAAGCCTTGCTGTTGTTAAACCAGCGAGTGGTTGGACTGGATAATTTTGCGACTGGCCACCAATATAATTTAGATGAGGTGATGACAGAGATTCCTGACCATCAGTGGCAAAGATTTAAATTTATTGAAGGAGATATTCGCGATTATCAAATGTGCGAAAGAGCTCTTGAGGGTGTGGACTATGTGTTACATCAGGCGGCACTTGGCTCAGTACCGCGCTCGATTGCGGACCCTCTAACCAGTAATGCGGCCAATATTACTGGATTTCTAAATATGTTGCAGGCTGCTAAAGAGTCCGATGTGAAAAGCTTTACCTATGCCGCAAGTAGTTCAACATATGGCGATCATCCAGCACTACCAAAGATAGAAGAAAATATTGGCAACCCGTTATCTCCTTATGCTGTAACTAAGTATGTTAATGAACTGTATGCTGGGGTCTATGCGCGAACTTATGGTTTTAAAACCATTGGTTTGCGTTATTTTAATGTCTTCGGGAAAAGGCAGGATCCTGATAGCGCTTATGCGGCTGTGATTCCAAGATGGGCTTCGGCAATGATTAAAGGCGAAGAAGTATTTATTAATGGGGATGGTGAAACTAGTCGTGATTTTTGTTTTATTGAAAACACAGTGCAGATGAATATTCTCGCCGCTACTGCGAGTGATGCAGCGAAAGATCAGATTTACAATGTCGCCCTAGGTGACAGAACAAGTTTGAATGACTTGTTTAGTGCAATAAAAGATGCGTTAAATAAAAATCAAATAAATATTAAGCTAGAGCCAATCTATCGAGATTTTAGAGCGGGGGATGTAAGGCATTCTCAAGCAGATATCTCGAAAGCTAAAAAGGCTTTGGGTTATCAGCCTAGGTTTAATATCTTGAAAGGTATTGACAAGGCAATGCCCTGGTATGCTCTAAAGTTAGGGAGAAAATAATGAAGCACTTCGCCATGATCGGTGCGGCTGGTTACATAGCGCCACGTCACATGAAAGCCATCAAAGATACCGGCAATAAACTTGTTGCCGCTTTGGATAAGAATGATTCCGTAGGTGTTATAGATAGTTATTTTCCCGAAGCTGATTTTTTTGTTGAGTACGAGCGTTTCGACAGGCATATAGACTTATTGAAACGCCGAGGTACGCATATTGATTATGTCAGTATAGCCTCTCCCAATTACTTGCATGATTCACATATTCGTTTTGCCTTGCGTCAAGGAGCGCATGCGATATGCGAAAAACCACTGGTGCTTAACCCGCATAATATTGATGCGTTAAAAGTGGTTCAGGAAGAAACCGGTAAGCAGGTCTTTAATATTTTACAACTTCGTTTACACCCAAGTATTATCGCATTAAAAGAATTTGTGGCGGTCGAAGTTGCTAAAAATCCAAACAAAGTTTTTGACGTCGATCTAACCTACCTAACCAGTCGTGGTTATTGGTATTTCACTTCATGGAAGGGGGATGACCATAAATCTGGAGGGATAGCGACGAATATAGGTGTCCATTTCTATGATATGTTAGGTTGGATTTTCGGTGATATTAAAAAGAATGAAGCTCATTTAAAACAAAGCGATACGAGCGCTGGATTTTTAGAATTTAAGCATGCAAAGGTGCGTTGGTTTTTATCTGTGAACTACGACTACATCCCAGGTAATATTAAAGTGTCCGGACAGCGGACGTATCGTTCTATCACTGTTGATAGGAATGAACTGGAATTTTCAGGAGGATTTACTGATCTTCATACAGAGAGCTACAAGCAGATTTTATCTGGTAATGGGTTCGGATTAGAGGAGGCTCGTAAAAGTATCAAAATAGTGAGTGACATCCGTAATCAGGATGTCGTTAAAAATTCGTCTGATCTTCATCCTTTTGTGAAGAAGGTTGTCTCATAATGACTGACTATTATAAACATGAAAGCGCGATAGTAGACAAGGGGGCTCAGATAGGAAAAGACTCTCGTGTTTGGCACTTTGCTCATGTTTGCGGCGGTGCAAAAATAGGTGAAGGTGTTTCGCTAGGACAAAATGTTTTTGTTGGGAATCATGTCACTATCGGTGATAGGTGCAAGATTCAAAACAATGTTTCTATTTATGACAATGTTCATTTGGGAAGTGAGGTGTTTTGTGGGCCGAGCATGGTATTTACTAATGTTTATAACCCACGTTCCGGTATTGAACGCAAAGAGCAATATCGTGATACTTTGGTAGAGCGAGGTGCGACATTAGGTGCTAATTGCACTTTAATCTGTGGTGTTACGATTGGTGAATATGCTTTTGTTGGCGCAGGTGCGGTCATAAATAAAGACGTTAAACCATATGCGTTGATGGTCGGTGTACCCGCTAAACAAATTGGATGGATGAGTGAATTTGGCGAGCAATTAGATTTACCTTTATATGGTTCAGCTAAAACAACGTGCATACACACCGGCGGGGTCTATTTCTTAGAATCGGGTTACATCTCTAAATCTGGGAATGTTGACCAATAGTTTTTATACATACTTTTAAAGAGCGAGCACAGTTGACGATATGCAATTTTTTGATCTAGAGGTCCAGCAGTCTCACATTAAGGATAAAATTGATAAGGGTATTAGTAGAGTCCTTGCTCATGGTAAATATATTCTAGGACCTGAGGTTGCAGAACTGGAAGAGACGCTTGTTTCTTATACGGGTGCTAATCACTGTATAAGTTGTGCAAATGGTACCGATGCGTTGCAAATATCTTTAATGGCTCTTGGAGTTTGCCCCGGCGACGAAGTGATTGTCCCAGGATTTACGTATATTGCGCCAGCTGAGGCTGTGGCTATCCTAGGCGGTATACCTGTTTATGTAGACGTTTTACCCGAGACATACAATATAGATTACTCACAAATAGAGTCTGCAATAACTAATCGTACAAAGGTAATTATTGCTGTTTCGTTATACGGGCAGTGTCCGGATTTTGACGCAATTAATGCCATTGCACAAAAATATGGACTTGCCGTTATTGAAGATGCTGCTCAAAGTTTTGGAGCAACCTACAAGGGGCGTCGTTCGTGCAATTTAACGACAATAGCAACTACCAGTTTTTTCCCAACTAAGCCTTTGGGTTGTTATGGTGATGGTGGGGCGATATTTACAAGCGATGATGAATTAGCGTTGACGATTAGACAGATAGCAAGGCATGGACAGAAAAAGCGTTATCACCACACAAGGGTCGGAGTAAATAGTAGACTTGATTCTATTCAGGCTGCAGTTCTTTTGGCAAAGCTAAGTGTATTGGATGACGAGTTAATTAGCCGGAATGAGGTTGCGTCAAAGTATCTGGCTTTACTTTCAGGACTTAAGTTGAAAGCAATGCCAAGTATCTGTGCCTTTAACCAAAGTGTTTGGGCCCAATTCACTATAGAAGTCGAAAATCGTGATAACGTTCAAGCTCACTTGGCGAAAAAGGGCATTCCCACAGCCGTACATTACCCTATTCCGCTTAATAAGCAATTAGCAGTCGCGAATCAAAATGCTCATTTGCCAGTTTCTGAGAATGTTGCGAAGCACGTTATTAGCTTACCCATGGGGCCTTACCTTAATCATGACAATCAGCGTATTGTAGCTCGGGAAATCAACTCAATAATAAGTGATTTTTAGTTTTTATGGACTCGATCGATGCGGTTGTTATTGGTGGAGGTGTCGTTGGTTTAGCTTGTGCCCGACGTTTATGTCTCTCGGGCGTGTCTACTATTGTATTGGAGGCCGAAAGTGGTTTTGGTCAAGGTGCTAGTTCAAGAAACAGCGAAGTTATTCATGCGGGTCTTTACTACCAACCGGATTCATTAAAAGCCGAACTGTGTCTTAAAGGCAGAGAGCTGTTGTATGAGTATTGTCTGCAGCGAAATATTGGTCATTCACAAATAGGAAAGTGGATAGTTGCTAACAATACTAGCCAAATTGCTCAATTAGAGAAAATAGCCAAAGTTGCCAAGCTAAACGGTTGTGAAGAGGTATATTGGTTAAGTGGTATTGAAGCGCAAAAAGCTGAGCCAGAATTGCTAGCTAAAAAAGTCCTAGTGTCTCCCCGGACAGGAATAATTAACTCTCATGAATATATGTTGAGTTTGCTGTCTGATATTGAGTCAAATGGAGGGGTTTTTGTACCCAATAGCCGAGTTACTTCCGGTCAATCCGTCGGGGGAGCAATAGAACTTCAGGTTGATGGGGCTGTTTCGTGTAACATAAAGGCTAGAATAGTAGTAAATGCGGCAGGTATCTTAGCCCCCCACCTAGCGAAAAATTTCGGGTGTCTAAATGTTCCTGAAATGCCAGCTCAAGGCTTTGCCAAGGGGAATTATTTTAGTTTATCTGGTAAAGCACCATTTAAGCGACTAGTTTACCCAGTCCCTGAGCCAGGGGGTTTAGGGGTGCATCTAACGTTAGATTTAAACGGAAGGGCGCGGTTCGGTCCAGACGTAGAATGGGTCTCTGAAATAAATTACAATGTTAATGCAGATAAAAAAGAGAGTTTTATTAGAGAGATCAGTAAATATTGGTGCAATTTTGATCCTAATAGGCTTGCACCGGATTACGCGGGTATCAGAGCCAAAGTAGATTCAAACTCTGGATCGTCAGACTTTATTATAAGTTCACAGGAACACAGTGGTGTTCCAGGGCTTGTGAATTTATTTGGAATAGAATCGCCGGGTTTAACCTCATCATTGGCTATTGCTGAAAAGTTAGCTGAAATGTTTAATTTAGATAATTAAGGAAGATACATGAATACTTTTAAAGGTAAAAAAATTCTTGTGACTGGTGGCGCGGGTTTTATTGGAAGCTTCGTTGTCTCTGAACTTTTGAAGGAAGATGTAGGAGAGGTTCTAATTTATGACAACTTTGCTCGCGGTGATATGTCATATATAGCCGAACAGCTTAAAGATTCACGCTGCAACTTATTTCAAGGTGACTTAAGAGAAGTAGACCTCTTAAATACAGCTATGAAAGGATGTGATTATGTAGTTCATTTGGCAGCAATGTGGCTCTTGCATTGTAAAGACTACCCGCGGACAGCTTTCGATGTAAACATCCAAGGAACATTTAATGTCCTTGAGGCATGCGTAAATAATAATATTAAACGCTTGGTCTATTCTTCATCCGCGTCAGTTTATGGTGATGCTGTCGAAGTACCCATGACAGAAGAGCACCCGTTCAATAACCGTAATTTTTATGGGGCCAGCAAGATAGCTTGTGAAGCCATGTGTCGTGCATTCTATGATCGCTATGAATTAGATTATGTAGGGCTGCGCTATATGAACGTTTATGGCCCTCATCAAGATCAAACAGCTGCCTATACTGGGGTAGTGCCAATTATGTTAAATAAAATTGATGCAAATGAACCTCCTACTATTAATGGTGATGGCACCCAAGCTTATGACTTTATTTATGTAGAAGACGTTGCGCGTTCTAACGTACTTGCATTGCGCTCTGAGTCGACTGATGAATTCTACAATGTGGGTTCGGGTGTCCAAACCAGTATCGCAGAGCTGTGCGAATTGATATTGACACTCCAAGAGTCGGATTTGAAAGTCACATATCGGCCATACAGTGAGGACGATGCGAGGCGTATGGTTCAGAATCGCATTGGTTGCCCAAAGAAGGCATCTAAAGATCTTGCTTTTAATTACACCTATTCTCTAGAACAGGGTCTTTTGAAGTTAATTGAGTGGCGTAATGAGGCCAAAGGATAACTAATGAAGCCAATAATGAACGTACCTATTGCTAGAACAAATCTTTTGGATTCAGAAATTCAAAGTGTTATTGCTCCTCTTGAAAGTGGATGGTTAGTGCAGGGCCCAAAGGTACAAGACTTTGAGTCAAAATGGTCGGCATTTACGAGCTCAGAAAATTCACTTGCGGTCACATCATGCACTACAGCCTTACATTTATCTTTAGCCGCGTTAGGTTTTGGCCCTGGCGACGAAGCCATCGTACCTGCTTTCACCTGGATCTCTACAGCTAACGTCATAGAGCACTTGGGTGGAAAGGTTGTTTTCTGCGATATTGATCCCCTGACTTTTAATATAGATGTAAGTCAAATAGAAAGTAAAATTTCGCCGAAAACGAAAGCTATTATGCCTGTGCATTTATTTGGTTTATCTGCAGATATGTCGCCCATTAATGAGATTGCAAAACGCCATAATTTGTGGGTAATAGAGGATGCGGCATGCGGGTTCGGTGCTAAATACCATGGCGCGCATGTGGGTACCCTAGGTACTACAGGTTGTTTTAGCTTCCATCCTCGAAAAGCTATAACGACTGGCGAAGGCGGAATGGTGACTACTTCAGATTCTGATTTAGCAGACAAGATACGATGTTTGAGGGATCATGGGGCAACGATGTCTGATCTTCAGAGACATTTGGGCGCTAAACCCTATCTACTAGCCGACCATCCTGAAGCAGGTTATAACCAGAGAATGACTGATATCCAAGGGGCCTTGGGCTCCGCGCAAATGGATCGAGCGGCTGAAATTGTGGCGGAGCGTCAACGATTAGCAGGAATTTATAACGCGGCGTTCGTCGGTTTAGACTGGCTAAGGACTCCTGCATGCCCAGAAGGATATCAGCACGGTTACCAAAGTTATCCATGCATGTTTAGGCCCGATGATCTTAGTTTAAGTAATCTTAAAGCAGTTAACTTAGCAAGAAATGTCTGGATGGAAGCCCTACAGCAGGAAGGTATTTCTACTAGACCGGCAACTCATGCTGTACATATGCTGTCTTACTACAAAAACAAATATGATACTCGTCCCACAGACTTCCCAAATGCGTATATTTCTAATGATTGTAGTATTAGCTTGCCCTTATTCCATGGAATGTCTGAGGCCGAGCAGACTTATGTCATTGATTGTGTTGTTAATTCTTTTTAAACTGTAAAAAAATATACTTTAATTATTCTTGATAGGTGGGTTTCTCAGCCCTGTTTAGGCGAGATGTAGCCTGCAACTATTTGGGTTTGTGACGGTCCACTTACCCACTTAAGCATTAATTAGAAAATAAGATAGTTTTTAGAATGCTTGATTAATTGCTGAAGTTTTATTCTGGAAACTCTATGTGATAATAGATCTTAGGAGAAGAAGGGTTGTATCGTTTAAATTCCTACATTAGCTCCATTGTTATTGCTGAATCATTGGGGCTCAAACATATTGGCGATGCAATTCAAGTGATTGGTGTCAGTCCCTTAAATAAAATAGTAAAAGGTTCTTTGTCCTTCAGCGATAAAGTCCACAGTACTAACAACACTGCATCAGTTATCGGTCCTATTGTGTCTGGCTTTGAAGATGTGACCAGAATCGAAGCACTAAATCCAAGACTTGAATTTATAAGGGCTATCAATCTTTTAGAAGAAAGAATTGGATTTGCAAATGAGCGAATTTTTTCGATCCATCCAAGTGTCAAAATACATCCTCTAGCTGTGATTGAAGAGAGAGTTTCGATAGACGAAGGCTCAGTGATAGGGCCATTTGTGCATATTTCGAGTGGCACTGAAATAGGGAAGCATTGCGATATTCGAGCTGGGGCGAAAATAGGTCAGTCAGGGTTTGGTATAGACTTCGATGAAAATAATACCCCAATTGAATTTCCTCATTTAGGTTCGGTTATTCTCGGAAATAACGTTAGGGTGGGTTGTAATACGACAATTTCTAAAGGGGTTTTGGGTGACACTCATATCAAGGATCATGTTAAGATTGATGACCAAGTATATATTGCGCACAACTGTACGATTAGTGAAAACACTTTGGTTGTATCAGGCTCAACAGTTTGTGGGAGTGTTAAAATTGGAAGAAATGTTTTTGTTGGAGCTAGCGTAAATATTAAACAGCATTGTCAAATCGGAAACTTTGTAACGCTGGGCATTGGTAGCAATGTAATATCAGATGTGGCAGCGAGGACAACCGTAGTGGGCAATCCAGCCGCAACATTAAGCAAAGCTAAATAATATTTATCACAACATGGCGTATAAAACCAGATTCTCCTTTTACCTTGCCTGATTATATTAAATTGCTCTAATTTAGGCGAGTTCTGAGCCGTCGCATGCTTTGCCGAAAAGCAATGTATAAATGTACAGAGCTGAGGCTTATTGCCCTGGCCATTCCGGTCAATAAATTTAATAGTAAGAATTTAGATCAAATGCTAAAGAAACGTGATGCTTCAAAGTGACCGGTTACGGATGTTGTAAAACCATAGGCCTGAATATGGGATGTTCCTTAAGGATATAACGCCTCCTGCTCTAGCTAATGACGCGCCGTTACGGTGCTATCACCCGTTAAAGCCCTAGAGTTCTATTAACGTTCCAGACGAAAGTGTGGGGCACCTGCAATTAGGGGAAAACGAGTTTATTTGAGGCATGTCGGATTGAGTTTTGGTCCTGTCTCAGCTGAGGGTAGGACAAACTGCATTAAAGCGAAGGCTATTCATGGAGGTGAAACAAGAGCTATACGTGCCGTCCGGCCAGTCAAGATGATGGAGCTTCAGGAAATCGAGAAGATAATTGAGAAGTGGTAGGATAAAACAAAGGGCGTGTATTTGTGGACATTTTCTATCTGGAGAATAATCAGTGCTAGTTAATACTCTAATTAACCGATGAATACTTTAAATAAGCAAGTTGACAATTATAATTTATTGTTTTTGTGTGTTCCTTTTACGGTACTCATTCTAGCTTTCATTTTCAAGAATACCTTCTTGAGTATCTTCCTTGTGTCTTTTATTAATGTCCTTCTTGCATTCAGATTTAGAAACTTCAAAACTAGGAAAGAGGACTTTTTTAGACCTCTAAACCTGATTTGTTATTCGTTTTTATTTTTTTATGCTTTACAGTCCCCAATTTTCCCTGCTGATCTTATATTTTATGAGGCTTTATATTTCTTTTTAAAGCTAGCCTCGATTGTCATAATAATAATATTATTATTCAATATTAGACTCAAGGTGCTGGGTTGTAATTTAATTCTATTGTTACATTTTTTAGATTCAATTTTCATTAGATTTATTAATTTAGATCTTGTTAAATCACCCACGGAATACTTCTCAATTTTTGAATTTACTACTTTGTTATATTTTGTATGTTTTGTATCAGCCTTTCTTCTCAAAAGAAAACCCTCCCTGCAAAGCACTATCAGAGCAAGTATGCTTGTAAGCTTTTGTGTTTTTGCCCTAGCAAACTATTGGGCGGCCGGGCAGGCTAAATTGATGCTTGATGGAGGCGCGCTTAGTTGGTTAGAAAATGAAACGTTTTTAACAGCAAGTAGGGCTGACTTTTGGGGATTAAATGTAATTAATTTTTCTTATTTAGCAGATTCTTATCTTTATGAAGTAATTCAGTATATGGGTAACTTCTTTGTCTTTACTGCTCAACTCACTGTTAGTCTATTTATTTTTTGGCCTCCTGCAGTAGTTATATACAGTCTTTTCTTTGAATTTTTTCATATCTTTGTAGGTCTTGCAGCTGGCGTTTGGTTCTATAAATGGATGTGGGTCACCTCAGTTATTATTTTTTTACGAAAAGATATTATTAGCCAGATTAGACTGAGAACAAATTACACAATCAAATTAGGGCTACTGTTCACTTTATTAGTGGCTCCTACTGCCATGAGAATGGAGCCTCTAGGCTGGTATGAATTAAGGCAGGGCGATTTAATGCGAGCTTTTGGAAACAAAGGAGATGAAAAATTTAGACTGCATCAACAATATTTTGGAAGTTCTGCTTTTCCAATATTAGCTAAATATTCACATCGTTCTTTTGAATATGGAGGTTTTTTTGGTTTTCATGCTAGTCCAGTGTATGCAGATAAGATTAAAGCAATTAATTGTGAATTCAAAAGAATTGCTAATGATAAATTTAGTATTGTTGATAAGACGCGGCTAGAAGAGATTACTCAAAGATTATTGGAGAATCGATCTTATTGGTCAAAAATCCTTATAAATATTCAACCTTTTCATATTTTGATACCTAATCTAGAAATTGATTACTCTTTAGTGGGGAGATCCTACGATAGTATTACTTTTGATAGTAAAATGGTGTGCTTCAACTCAAGAGGTGAAATAATAAGCGAAGAGCACTTAGACGAATTTACTGTTAGAAAAAAAAATCACAAAAGAGACGTTTTTTATCCCTATTACATTTGGTTAGGTGATAAAATTGATAGGTTGTCGAAAAAGAACCCTTTTCAAAGGCCTCTACATTCTTCTTTAAATTACCTTAAACAAAAATCTGATGAAAAAAATTAAAATTTACTACGATGGGTTCTGCCCTTTCTGCGCTAGTTATGTGAAATTACAGCGTATAAGGAAGAATTATGAAGTTGAGCTTCATGACTTGAGAGGTGATTCAAAAAAAACAAAAGAGTTTACAAGTCAAGGTTACAATTTAAATGAAGGAATGCTGATTGAAACCGACCAAGGAATCTATATAGGTCCTGAAGCTATATACTTAATGAGTGTTCTTCAAAATAATTCTTTATTAGGAACCTTATGGAGATCAATATTTTTCAACAAACGATTTACAACATTACTTTATCCTGTGTTAGTTTTCTTCAGGAACTCAACTTTAATGATACTTAGGAGACCTAAGATCAAGTAGTTAAGGCGATTAATATATAAGTAATTATGTTGGACTCTAATCTAATAATGAATGTCCATATTTAGTATTTCACGGGTTCTTTTGGATATATTTATTTGGTTCACGTGCTTTAAGATAAGAATATCAATTGCTAGCACTGGTGTATAACGAAATGTAGGGCGGTTTTTTTCTAGGCAGTTAAAAATTTGGGTTATAGGTTTTCAAAGCATTATATGAGGCTGATGAAAGTGTTCAATGGGCGGTATTGTGTTCTCCAGATTTTAATGATCTGAGAGCCTATTTTGATGAGCTCAGCAGTTATGCCAAGAAAAAAATAAAGTATGTTATTTACATAGCGTTCGATGATTGCCGCGCAAGTGCTGCGTGTATAAGTTTAGATTACAAAGTTATCAGTTCGAGTTATAGGCCCGCTTACTGAGTTCGGTGTAATAAATAATTAATAAAAATGAGGATAAAGCATGGCGCTTCGATCTGGATTAATGGAGTTGTTTGAAGGCGAATTCGTGGAGGATCGACGAGTGCTCTTGGTTTCAGATCCTTCTCATTTGGAAAGGCAGTCCCAAACTAATGACGTTTTTAGTGATAAATGGACTAAATATAGCGAGGAGGATGAAAGAAACCAGGAGCGGCTATTTGACTTCCAAAAACGTTGGTATCTTGAGTTATATGGTTTTGCTAGCGAAGATCACTTAAGAAAATATTTGGAAAATCAGGCTGTCGTCATAGATGCTGGGTGCGGGCTCGGGTACAAGGCTAAATGGTTCGCTGACCTTAGCCCAAATACTTTGGTAGTCGGTATGGATTATTCAGAAGCTGCTTTTGTCGCCGCGGAAAAATATAAGGATGTTCAAAACCTTGCATTTGTATTTGGAGATATAGCGGATACAAAACTAAAAGACGGGGTTATTTCTTATGTGAGTTGCGACCAAGTAATTCATCACACGGAAGATCCGCAAGCGACGATGATTGAATTAGCGCGAATACTGGAGTCAAAAAAAGAATTAGCGGTTTATGTCTATGCGACAAAGGCATTGCCTAGAGAATTAATGGATGACCATTTTCGTGAATTGACAAAACATATTTCAAAGGAAGATATGTGGGATATGAGTGAGCAGCTAACAGAACTAGGAAAAAGACTTAGTGAGCTAGACGTCTCGATCAATGTTCCAGATATTCCACTGCTTGGAATATCTGGTGGGGAAATGGATATTCAGCGTTTCATATATTGGAATTTTCTTAAATGTTTTTGGAACAGTGATCTAGGGATGGAGACTTCTATTTCTACAAATTATGATTGGTACGCGCCATCAAATGCTGAGCGTTATTCTGAAGAACAATTTATGCAAATGGTCAGAAAGGCTGGTTTGATAGAGAGGCCTTTTCATACGGAAGAGGCCTGCCATAGTGGTAGATTTTTAAAGAACTGATCTTATAATATGTGCGGAATAACTGGATTTATAAATTTAAAAAGGGAGCATGCTGAGTTTGGTATCCTTAAGGCAATGACTGACTCGATAGCTCATCGAGGGCCGAATGGGGAAGGTCACTGGATTCACGAGAATGTAGCATTAGGGCATCGAAGATTATCGATTATTGATTTGTCACCGGGCGGGCATCAGCCCATGCTGAGCAGTGATGAGCAATTCGTACTTTCATATAATGGTGAAATTTATAATTACAAAGAGCTTAGACGGGAATTAGAAGGGCTAGGATATCATTTTAATTCTAATACCGACTCTGAAGTAGTGCTCTATGCTCTTGCATTTTGGGGAGAGAAAGCTCTTTTACGTTTTAACGGAATGTTTGCGCTTGCCTTTTGGGATGCTGCTAAAAAAAGTCTGCTTATTGCTCGCGACAGGTATGGCATCAAACCGCTCTACTATGCTGAGCAAAATGATGTTTTTTGTTTCGGATCTGAACAAAAAGCGATATTAAGAAATCCAAGTATTAAGAAAAATTTGGATCAAACGGGAATGTTGGAGTATTTTACTTTTCAAAATATTTTTTCTGATCGAACCCTCGTCGAAAATGTAAAATTACTCCCAGCCGGTAATTTTGCAAAAATTTCGATACAGGATGGGTCTCAAAAGCTGAAAATTACGCAGTATTGGGACTATAATTTTCAAGAGCCTGATAAAGCTGGAGATCCTAGAGAGTATATTGAGGAGCTTGATCGGCTCTTTGTGCAGGCTGTAGATAGGCAGTTAGTAAGTGATGTCGAGATTGGCGCATATTTAAGTGGCGGAATGGATAGCGGTTCAATAACGGCTGTTGCGGCGCAGAAAATTCCAAACTTGAAAACGTTTACTTGTGGATTTGATCTTAGCTCTGCATCAGGTATTGAGTTAGCTTTTGATGAGAGAGAGAAAGCTGAGGCTATGTCCGCTAAGTTTAAAACTGAACACTATGAAATGGTATTAAAGTCGGGAGATATGGAGCGATGCCTGCCAGACCTTGTTCGAGCTCTGGAGGAGCCGAGGGTGGGGCAAAGTTACCCTAATTACTATGCCGCTAAGCTAGCTAGCAAATTTGTAAAAGTCGTTCTTTCGGGCGCAGGAGGGGACGAGCTTTTTGCAGGCTACCCTTGGAGGTACTACCAGACTGTTAATAATAAAAGCTTTGGCTCGTACGTGGATAGTTATTACAGTTATTGGCAGAGGTTGTTAAGTTCTCAAGAGTTTAAACAAGTTTTTTCTGGTTTAGTACCGAATGATTATGATGGCTCGAGCACAAAAAGTATTTTCCGAAATATTTTTCCTGAGAAAAATAAAAAGTTACAGCGCCCTGAGGATAGGATTAATAATTCGTTGTATTTTGAATCCAAGACCTTTTTACACGGCCTTTTCGTTGTCGAAGACAAGATCTCTATGGCGCATGGATTAGAAACGCGCGTTCCTTTTATGGATAACGATTTGGTCGATTTTGCTATGCGATGCCCAGTGTCCTTAAAGTTAAATAACTTAATGAATGTTGTCAAGCTCGATGAGAATATGGCGGGCGATAAACAAGCTGCATTTTTTCAGAAGACCAGTGATGGGAAGCAAATTTTACGAGATATGATGTCTAGGCACATACCAGATGAAATAATTAAAGCACCTAAAAAAGGCTTTTCATCGCCAGATGCCAGTTGGTTTAAAGGTGAAAGTATTGACTTTGTTAAGAAAATCTTACTCAACCAGGACGACAAACTTTTTGATTTTCTTGACTATGGCGTGGTAGAAGCCCTACTTAACGATCATTTTAACGGAGATAAAAACCGTCGGCTTCTCATTTGGTCGCTGCTGAGTATGCAAACTTATTTAGAGCAAGAATCCTTTTAATAGTTTGTTTGACGAAATCATGACCACTTTATCGTAAGTTAAAACTACCAACTGCAATAGTTGATTTGATTTTCAGGAGGTCAATATGGATTTGGAAAGTGAGTTTCGTAGCTTCGTGCGTGATTTGCGGTCGGGCATGAAAGAAAAATTCAATCGACACGTTTCATTGCAAGATTTGTTATCTGATCGATGGGAAACTGCTAAGTTTTATGGCTTTGGAGAAGGAGCCTCTTGCTATAACAATGTATTGATACTTGGTGATGTCAAAGTTGGGAAGAACACTTGGATTGGTCCGAATGTAATTCTTGATGGCAGTGGAGGGCTTCAGATTGGTGAGTTTTGTTCAATTTCTGCGAATGTACAAATATATAGCCATGACACGGTTGGGTGGTCTACCTCTGGTGGAGTAAAGCCCTTTGAATACGCGGAAACGAAAATAGGAAAGAATTGTTATCTGGGACCTAATGTAATAATACAAAAGGGTGTCACGATAGGTGATGCCTGTATCATCGGTGCAAATAGTTTTGTAAATTCTAATGTTCAGTCAAACACAACTGTCGTTGGTAATCCTGCGAAACCAATTAGATAGACGATAGCAGTGGCAGATCTAATTTAAAAAGAGGTTAAATGTTAAAACAATGATATTGAGCTCAGATATAGAAGAAGCTGGCATCCGCATCTGCTCAAGGTGTATATACGATGAACGTGTTAGTGAAATTAATTTTGACGAAAATGGTGTATGCAATTATTGTCTTCAAATAGACAAACTAACTCAGGAATACGGCACCGGTTTACCTCTTGGAGAGTCCAAGTTAGATAAGATTTTAGCGCAAGTAAAAAAAGAGGGCGCGGGTAAAAAATATGATTGTGTAATTGGTGTTAGTGGGGGAACTGATTCGTCCTATATGGTTTATTTGGCCAAATTGTGGGGGCTGAGGCCCTTGGCCGTGCACTATGACAATACATGGAATTCTGCTATCGCGACTGAAAATATTCGAAAAGTGCTAAGTGCGCTGGATGTAGATCTTTATACGCATGTGACGGACAATAAAGAAGCCGATGATATATTTCTTGCTTTTTTTAGAGCGGGTGTCGCAGAAATAGAGGCTTCAACGGATTTAGCTCTGTCCGAAACTATGTACCGCGCTGCGGCTAAGTATAAGGTTAAATATGTTTTTGAGGGGCACTCTTTCGTAACAGAGGGCATTACCCCTGTCGGAAGAAACTATTTCGATGGTAAATACGTTCAGTACATTCATAGTAAGTTTGGATCTATGCGAATGAAGTCATACCCTCTGATGACTTTTTCACGATTTTTGTGGTGGTCGTGTATTTCAAGGATTAAGAAAATTAGGCCCTTTTGGTATATCGAATACAACAAAGAAGATGCAAAACGCTTCTTAGAGAAAGAATATGACTGGAAATACTACGGAGGCCATCATTTAGAAAATAGGATGACGGCGTATTTTCATGGTGTGTATGCACCAGAAAAATTCGACAGTGATTTCAGAAATAACACCTTATCAGCTCTTGCAAGGTTAGGCGTCATAAGTCGGAGTGATGCATGGAAAGAATATAATGCGCCACCGACAATTGAATCAGGGCTAGTAGAGTATTTTAAAAAACGTCTTGAGCTCTCTGATGATGAATATGAAAGTGTAATGGCAGCAACTCCAAAGTCTTGGCTCGAATTCCCAACTTATAAGAAGCGATTTGAGGCTTTAAGGCCCCTTTTTTATATATTGGCAAAGGCTAATTTAGTCCCGATGAGTTTTTACTTGAAGTATTGTTTTCCTAAGAAGGTCCACTAAATGATAACTGTTGTTGATTATGGAATGGGTAACTTAGGTTCAATTGCAAATATGTTGCACAGAATTAAGGTCCCTGTCAACGTAACGTCTAAGGTGAGCGAGATTGAAAATGCGTCAAAACTGTTACTGCCTGGTGTAGGAAAGTTTGATGCAGCAATGAATAAAATAAATGACAGTGGTTTAAGAGATGTTTTGGATAAAAAAGTACTAAACGATAAGACTCCGGTGCTAGGTATCTGTCTGGGTATGCAGCTATTAACTTGCTCAAGCGAGGAAGGTAGCGTTCCTGGTCTGGGGTGGATAAAAGCGTCAACAAAAAAGTTCCCTATGTTTGACGATCTTAAAGTCCCTCACATGGGGTGGAATGTAGTAGATGTCTCTAATGAAAGTTTATTAACTCAATCACTGCCTAAAGACTCCAGATTCTATTTTGTTCATTCATATTGTGTCCATGTACATGACTCAAACAACTCGATTTTAAAGACTAAGTACGGAATTGAGTTTGATTCGGCAATCAGTCACGGCAATGTATTCGGGACTCAATTCCATCCCGAGAAGAGTCACAAATTTGGAATGCAACTCTTAAGAAATTTCGCGAGTATTTAGGTATGTTAAGAACCCGGGTTATTCCCTGTTTATTGCTCCGTAATGAGAGCTTAGTGAAGACCGTGAAATTCGGTAAATTTAGTTATATAGGAGATCCTTGTAATACGGTTCGGATCTTTAATGAACTTGAGGTTGATGAGTTGATGTTTCTCGACATCACGGCGTCATTAGAGAAACGATCTCCAAATATTAAATTAATTTCAGATATCGCTAATGAGTGCTTCATGCCTCTAAGTTATGGCGGGGGTATAAAAAGCCTTGAAATGGCAAGAACGATCTTTGAAATTGGAGTTGAAAAAATCGTATTAAATACTCAGGCGATTGCGAATCCAGGATTGATCACAGAAATTGCAAATATCTACGGTAGCCAGTCGGTAGTTGTTTCGATTGATGTCAAAAAGAACCTTTTTGGAAAGCATACTATACGTAGTAATGCGGGTAAGAGAAATCACGATTTAGGTCTTATTGAATGGGCTAAGAGAGTCGAGCTTTTAGGAGCCGGTGAAATATTACTGACGTCAATCGATCGTGAAGGCACTTGGGCTGGCTATGACGCCCAGCTGACTCGTAGTGTTGCCGAGTCGGTATCAATCCCTGTGATTGCTAATGGAGGTGCCGGATCTGTCAGTGACTTAAAAGAGGCAGTGTTTTCTGGCGGCGCATCAGCTGTTGCGCTCGGCAGTATGGTAACGTTTCAGAAAAAAGGTCTCGGAGTGCTGGTAAGTTTTCCAGAAAAATCAGAATTAGAGGGTGCGCTTTATGGCGCTGCCAACTCAGATACATATTAAGTTCTGATTGCTGCCAGAATCGAGTGAATTTGGTTTATATCTAATGGACTTAAAATTCACACCAAGTTGCGGGCCAGACAAGCACTGGATAAGTCATTTCAGGCGTTAATTATCAGGAAGATATGACTGAGTTAAACTTGAAAACTGTATGGCTATAAATCACAATCGCAATCGGAATTTTTTCATCTTTACTAATGAAATTAGAAAACAATCTTCAAACTAAGTGATTGATATTAAATCGTATTAGGCTCCATGATATTTCATTTATCCCAATAGACACACAAATTCGTTTGAAAGAGTTCAAGGAGTAACATGTTCTTAGTGATTTTAGTAGTATGCTCAATTTTGGCATATTTCTTAACAATGTATCAGAGCCGGAACCTTTTAGGATTGGGGTCTGATCATGCTGTACATGTGTTTATTGTCAATCAGATTCGAAGAAATAACCATAAGCTATTTGACAAGGTTCCTGGAATAATTAATGACGCTTATTTGGGCGCTTATCCGTTGTTCATGCACGTTGTTTTATCCTACTTTAGCGACAAACAAATTCAAATAGTAACAAAGCACTACAACTCAACTGTCAATGGAATTTTTGTATTCTTGGGCGGTACGATCAGTATGTTTTTAATCGAAGATATGCAATGGGAGTTAATGCTGGGTATATGTCTATCTTTGGCGCTATGCCCGCAGTTTTTCCATGTATTTAGTGCGCGGAACTTTGGGTTGAGCTCTCGTCCAGTGGGGATTTTACTTGTGTCTATTCTAGTGTTACTAGGATATTACTATGAAACATCTATTGAAAGCAGTTGGTTCGTGGTTTCTGGAGTACTAGTAGGGTACTTGATTTGGGGGTCAAATACTTTTGCGCAACAAACTATTATTCTTACTGGGCTTTTTCAAGGCTTTATTTATAGTAGCTGGTTTTTGATATTTGTATTTATGATCTCGTTAGCTACCTTTATTATCTTTCATAATACTTATGCAATAAGTTATATATATCGAACTACTTTGTTTATATATACATACGCAACCCAGATGGCTAAGCTATATATATTAAAGGAACGGTACAGTATTTGGAGAGATTTTATTTGGGATTTTTATAAAAACTTTGATAAAAATAATTTAAAAATATCAGTTAAATATGTGTATAGAAATCCAGTAATTATCATTGTCTTCTTAAACCCTTTTGTTTTGTTTTCTATGCTACCAGAGTCATTTATTGCGGCAGATACATCATTTATTGTTTACTCAATGCGGTTTTCATTTTGCTGTTTTCTGGTCTTTATTATAACCAGCTTGCGCTTCTCTCGATTTTTGGGAGAACCTGAACGGTATGTGGAGATGGGTACAATGTTCTCAGCGATTACATCAATGTTTATTGTGCAACAGATTTCGGGATCGTTGGGAATATTCGTCTTTGTGTTTTACATGGCATTGCTCTATATAGTCCAAGTAGCGATGGTTGAAAAGGTTACTAGTGTAATAGGTGGCCAGCAAGAATCCATTAATATGGTTCAGAAAGCAATTATTGAGAAATCATTAAGCGAAGGAGATGAGATTAATTTTTATGCAAATAATGAAGATGTTACTAAAAAGCTGATGGTAAATGATTGGAATTTTGCGCGTTTTTGGTCCTTCGAGACTAAATTTGCGGGATATAACTTTCGTGATTCATATAGTCAGTTTCCATTTTATAAAGAGCGGCTAACTGAGTCGGTTTTGGATAGGTATCGGGTCAACTATGTTGTGATTGATAAGCGAAACCCTCATTCGAGACCAAAAAATCATGCACTCAGCAATGTAGAAAGTCTAATGGATAATTCAGACTTTTCGGTTTATCGATTGACATGGAATCCGCAACCAAAATGAGGCGATGGTTTGGTTTGGAGGGGTTGCTGAAAACTTCAATATTGCGGGATATATCTTGGCAAATGGTCTCTACAGTGGTGGTTGTAGTGTTCGGTTTTATGCAATCAATTCTTGTGGCCAAAAATTTGGGACTGAATCAGTTTGGTGTCTTTGCATTGGGATTAGGATTAGCCTCAATTGTGTCTCAGCTTCTAGATTTTCGTTACACTGATATATTAGTTAAGTACCTAACGGATTTCTCTGAGCGCGGAGACTATGATCAATCTCTTAAATTAGTAATAGTTGCTACGCTGATGTGCTTAACATTATTATTTTTTGGTTGTGTATTTTTCTTTTTTACCTGGGAGATTCTTGAATCTATTTATTCAGCCATTGATGGAATGGGACTGTACTCCGTGTTTGCAGTGTGTTTAGGCAATATTTTCATAAGCACTCAACTGAATTATATATTTCAATCAGTACTTCGTGTGAACAGCATGATTGCTCAGTTGGCATTTATTAATGCGATGCTGTATGTCGGCAGAGTAGTAGCTCTTGCAATTGGATTTTATTATTTTGACCTTGATTTAAGTGGGGTAGTAATGATTTTATTTTTTGTTAACCTCGTGTTTATGATCCTGTTCGCTTTCTTGGCCTTAAAGTTCCTGATAAGTAAGGTTGATTTCAGAACCTGTATAAGAGAGCTATCATTGTATAAAATTCCAGCGGGAACTGTGACTTTCGCTGGGAACTCCTACTTAACTTCTGTCAGTTCAATTCCCACTAAGGACTTGGATATAACTATTTTAGGACTATTTTCAACTGCCGAAATTGTGGGTCTATATAGGATGGCAAAGAATTTTTCCGCAGCTGTTTGGGCCTTCGTTGACCAGGTTGTCTTAATAATATATGCCGACTTTTCACGTAAGTACGCTCAAATGAACTTAACTGCAATTAGAAGGACAATTGCCATTATCTTTGCTGTTTCAGTTTGCGTTTGTGCGATTGGATGGGTAACTGCATATACGTCTCTTGAGCATATAATTATCTTGGTATTAAGTGAGGACTATGTCCAATCCGTTGAGATCTTTTTGATTATACTTGCAGGAGCATTTATTTGGGGTCCTTTAGTTTGGGCCGCGCCGTTAGCTCTGACTTTTCATATGCCTCAGGTCGTTTTGAAAGCTAGTCTCTTAACATCTGTTTTGCTAGTGATTCTCTTTCTATCGTGCACTTTTTATTGGGGAGTGACAGGGACAGCAATAATAAGCGCATTATCGCCAGTATTAGTCAGTCTCTTTTGTATCAAGTTTTTGTCAGATGAGGATGACGATGGACTAAGGCGGATATTGACTAGGAATGCGAGCGAAGTTCATTGAGTATTGTTTGTCGGCATATCATGGCGCAGACTCACATTCCTAGTTTATTTAGTAGTTTAATTTTTTTACAAAATAGCACGATGTTGAGGGTTTGTTACCAATGCACCTTATAGGGATAGCTATCATTTCTGCGTATGGACTTATAATAGTCTTCTCGCTGTTATCGAACAAAGATGCCTTCTCCCCTGCAAAAATTTTTGTGGGGTACATGCTCCTTTTCCATTTCGAATTGACCTATGTTGAATATCCCCTATCTCATTATCTAACATTTCTTTTATATACTTCGATAGGCGTTTTTTGGGTCCTTGGAGAGTACTTGTTTATTTCAACTAAGAGTTCAAAGAGCGGAAGCATAGAAAGTAAGATAGGGAAGGGGTATGAGGGCGCTGCAGGATTTAGAGAGTACCAGTTATCAGCCCTTACCACCATCATTTGGATGTTGTCGATTATCCCGTTTTCCGCACAGATTTATTTGATTGCAGATTCGGGAGGGATTTTTAATTACATTAATAATGCTGCATACAGAGTTACAGAATGGAGAGGAAAGGGTCCGATACTTATTGCTATTAAAATGGCCATGGTATTACAGATCATATATTTTATGCTGGGGTTTTATTGGTCTGTAAAGAGCAAGAGATGGTGGGTGTTATTCTTAAGCCATTTTCTAATGGTGTTGTCGCTGGCCGCGCTAACTGGATCAAGGTCAGTGTTACTTATGAGTTTTGTATTCATGCTGGCAGTTTACCACCATACCAAAAGGCAGGTTAGCATTAAAAGAATATTGGCCGTCGGTGTGGTATTAATGATGGTAGCGTCAGTTTTGGGTTTAGCTCGAAATAATTTGAAGGTAAGTGAAGATAATTTCCAAACGGGTCTGGATAAAGACTTATCTTTTGAAGCTCGTAATAAAACGCTAACCAGCACATTTAGATATGGGCTGATACCATTAGATTTTATCTATTCTTATGATCCTAAGAAGATCCAGTATGGGGCGAGTTTAGTAACTCCTGTTACTAACATTATTCCTCGAACATTATGGCCATCAAAAATAGACACGTCCTCAATGGCAATGAACAAGGAATATGTGGAAGATCGTGGAGTAGGCCCATATCAATATGCCGCTGGGATGATCGGTTTTGGTGTTATGAATTTTGGTTGGGTTTTTGGGATTCCGTTCAGCTTTGCACTAACATTTCTCGGTTTGGCTATGATAGAGTCCGGCTATTTTAAATTCATTCGCGTTAATCACTCAGGTAATTTTATATCAGCGCTCAGAGCACTGGGCATGATCTATGTAATGTTTGCTTTTTCAGCACTCATTATAGGCGAGGTTTCAAATGTTTTTATTGAGCTTTTTTTAACCCAATTGTCTCCACTTTTCTTTATAATTCTATGCGTGAAAATCATTAATTTTGAGTACAGGCGTCGGTATCTATGAGTCGAATATTGATTAACTTACTTGCTGTTACTGATGGCGGACAGGTGACCAGAGCAAATGAATTTTTAAATCGATTTGGAATTTATGATGGAGAGTCGACGCTCACAATTTTGCGTAGATCGGGTACCCTGCCTTTTTGCGACTCTATTGCTAATGCCACAGTTATCAATGTTGCGATAGGTGATTCGGCCCTCAGGCCATGGGTTAGATTATTTTGGGAAAATGTTAATCTTAGGCTAGTTTTAAAAGAGATTCGTCCTGAGATATATCTGTCCTTCTCTCACTATCTACCATCGTCCATCGGCCGCGATGTAATTACCATTTTAGGTGTTACAAATTTGGCACCATTTTCCCCAATGGCATTATCTAAAGAAAGATTTGGGATGAAGGTCAAGATGAAATTATTACGTTATGGGATAATTTCTTCTGCAAGGAAGGCTTCTCACGTCGTTGCTTTATCAAATCTTTGCAAACAGATATTAATTAATCATGGAATAAATAAAAAAAATATTACAGTAATCAATAATGGAGTAAATCATCCTCAAAGTGAAGACAGGTGTTTAAAAAGCGACCTGAATGTACAGAAGAAGTTTATCCTTTATGTGTCGAGTTTTTTTCATTACAAAAATTTTAAACTTCTCATTAATGCATATGCCGCATTATCCGATGATATGAGAGAAGAATACCAGTTGGTGCTGGTTGGTAGAGTTGATGATGTGGCTTATTTTAACGAATTGCATGTGTTGGTCGATACTTTGAATTTGCGGGATAAAATAAAATTTGTGGATGTGGTTCAACGAGAGAAGCTAGAGGTTTACTATGAGACATCATCGCTTTTCGTGTTTCCTTCGTTGATCGAGAATTGTCCTAACATATTGCTGGAGGCATTATCATTTGGATGTCCAATTTTATGTAGTTCAGCTGAGCCCATGAAAGAGTTTGGCGGGGATGCTGTCGCCTATTTTGATCCATATTCTGAAGTTGAACTAAGTAAGCTTATGCAGAGAACACTGGATGATCCAGAAGCTCTAAGCAAAATGAGTGAGTTGTCTCGGGAACGGTCCAAGCGTTTCTCGTGGGACTTGTTTACAGAATCAGTTGTTGATTTGATGATAAAAAATTAATTTCTGAACGTTATTTAAATTAATTTAGAAGGAGCGATCGTGAGTTCAATTATTCTTGGTATCAATGCCTATCATGGTGATTCTGCGGCTTGTATAGTTGTAGATGGGACTTTAATAGCAGCTGTTGAGGAAGAAAGATTTAAACGGATTAAACATTGGGCAGGCTTTCCTGCTGAATCAATCCGTTATTGTTTGGAAGAAGCCGGAATTCAACTTCAAGATGTTAATTATCTCGCTATTAACACAGATCCAAAGGCCAATTTTATAAATAAGCTTATGTATATTGCTTTTAAGAGACCAAGCCTGTCGCTAATCTTAGATCGTTTATCTAAAGGCAATGAGAAAAAAAGCATAGTAGATGAGTTTGAGGCATATTTCCCGAATGATAAATTTTTGGGTGAGGTTAAGTATGTTGAGCATCATCTAGCTCATCTTGCTTCAGCTCACTTAGTGTCCCCATTCCAAAATTCGGTAGCAGTCTCTGTTGATGGGTTTGGTGATTTTTCTAGCGGGTGCTCAGGTATTGCAGTTGGGAATAACATAAAGATTGATAACAAAGTTCATTTCCCACATTCTTTAGGCATTTTTTACCAGGCATTTACACAGTATTTGGGATTTCCGCATTATGGGGATGAGTATAAGGTTATGGGCCTAGCGCCTTATGGTAAACCAAAATACATAGATCAGTTGAGGGACGTTTTGTGTCCAACTAAATCTGGAGGTTATAAATTATCTCTTAAATATTTCAATCACCACAATGGTGTAGTTGAGCATGGCAATGTTGATGGAGTCCCATCAGTTTCTCAACTATTCAATTTGAATACAGTAGAGCAACTTTTGGGTTTTCCTCCCAGAAAATCTGGTGAAGATATGAAGGAATTTCACTTTGACCTTGCCCATTCAGTTCAAGCTATGTACGAAGAGATATTTTTTTCTATTCTTAATAAGCTGCATAATAAATACAAGATAGATAATTTAACTATTTCGGGTGGCTGTGGTAATAACTCGGTGGCAAATGGGAAAGTATACAGAGAAACGCCCTTTAAAAATCTGTATATTGCTGCTTCAGCAGGTGACTCAGGTGGTGCAATTGGTGCAGCATATGCCGCTCTTTCAGAGATTTCGATTGTTAAAGATCATAAAAATTTCACGATGCAACATGCTTATTATGGCCCTAGCTACTCTGATGATTATATAGGTTCTCTGATTGAAAGTAGGCGAGATTCCTTGCTAGATTACTCTGTGTCTAAAGCTGAAAATGAGGGCACGCTGTGTCGCACAGTAGCTCAAATGATTAGTGATGATAAGGTCATTGGTTGGTTTCAGGGCCGTATGGAGTGGGGCCCACGGGCACTTGGTAACCGCTCCATATTAGCGGATCCAAGAAAGCCAAACATGAAAGATCTTATTAATGCCAAGATCAAAAAAAGAGAGTCGTTTAGACCATTTGCACCTTCAATTTTGAGAGGATGTGTGTCTGATTGGTTTGAGGAAGATGACGATGTACCTTTCATGATGCAAGTGTTCTTAATTAAAGAGGAAAAGAGGGAGTCTCTGCCGGCAGTAACCCATGTTGATGGTACCGGTCGTCTCCAAACTGTGTCGAAAGACGCTAATCCGCTCTACTATAAATTGATCTCTGCATTTAATGACATCTCTGGGGTCCCTATCTTACTAAATACCTCCTTTAATGAAAATGAGCCGGTAGTTTGCAAGCCCGAGGAAGCTTTAGATTGCTTCTTACGAACCAGTATGGATGTCGTTGTGCTTGGCAACTATATAATTAGTCGTTAGGTTGGGGTATCCGAACATGGTTAAAATATTCCCTCTTATAGCGAGCCTTGTATCGCTGCCTCTTATCCTTGCATGGTTGCTTGCCGGGACTTCTGTAAATTGGGAGGAGCTAGCCCTTGGTAAGGAGACATTTTCGCCCCACGTTCTTTTACAGGACGGGACGCGAGTCTATGCAAAAGATGGTGATAGAGCTATACACTGTGAGTCGCTAGTTAACTGTTTTGAAAAATATGATCGAAACGGTCGGACTGTTCTATGGCTTGGCAACTCTCAGTTACATGCGATTAATCAGTTCAAGGAAACAGATCGCCTTGCCTCCGAAATTTTATATCATCAACTAGGAGAAGATGGGGTAGATTTGCTTACTGTTTCGCATCCAAGTGCAAACCTTCAAGAACATTATGTAATCTCTGAGTATGCCAAGGCTCGCTTGAATCTAAATGCTGTGGTTGTTGGAATAGTATTCGATGATATGCGAGAGTTTGGCGTGCGTAACGATGTTGCGAATGTTTTAGGGGACTCTAAGGTTTTTAGTGCTCTCAATGAGACATTTATTGGTAAAAAGATTCTTAAAAGATCTCAGGAAGTTTTAGATATTGAAGATGAATACGGAGGGTTAAATAAGACCCAACAAGATGAAACTGAACAAATCTTAAATCGTGAGCTTACCAAGGTTAGCGACACTTGGGGCAGGCGCCCCTATCTTCGTGGACTTGTGTTTAATGCAATGTATAAAACAAGAAATTATGTATTTGATATTACTCCATCTACAAAAAGAAAGGTCATTCGTCCCAGGTATGTCGATAATTGGTCTGCTTTAGAGCAGCTAATCGAATCTTACAGCTCATCTGGCATCCAGGTTTATTTATATGTAGCTCCTATAAGAGATGATGTCGAAGTGCCCTATGTTTTGGATGAATACGAAAAATTTAAGCGTGAGGTTGAATCACTAGCGTTACGTAAAAACGTAGATTTTAGAAATTTTGAAACCATTGTTCCCGCCGAGTTTTGGGGTGTTAAGGACTCAACCGCCCTAGACGGCGGGCCCGAGTTAGATTTTATGCACTATCAGTATGGTGGACATAAGATTCTGTCCAGTGCCGTTTATGAAATGTTGCAATTGAGGGAAGACTTATGATTTTCAATTCGCTAACCTTTCTGTCGTTCCTCTTAATAGTGGTCTGTCTTAGTTGGATTCTTCCCAGGACAGCTCGGCTATGGATGCTGTTTATTGCCAGTCTTACATTTTATGGGTTTTGGCGTTTTGAATTTGTTTTTCTTATGTTGATGTCAGTAATTATCGATTACTATCTGGCGCTTGCTATCTTTCGAGCAAAAACAGCGCAAATAAAAAAATTATTACTGGTTACTAGTTTATCCGCTAATTTAGGCTTATTGGTATTGTTCAAATACTCAGGTTTTATAGCTTTTAACTTTGTCACTTTGTTCGGGGCTATCGGCGTTGAGCTTACTGTATCTTCATTTTTCCTTGATATTATTCTTCCCTTGGGGATAAGCTTTTATACTTTCCAGACAATTAGCTATGTAGTTGATGTTTACCGCGGTTTTATTAAGCCTGAGACGAACTTCGTATTGTTTGGGACGTATGTGACGTTTTTCCCCCAATTGGTGGCTGGCCCCATCCTAAGAGCAAAAGAGGTAATTCCCCAGCTTGCGAAAAAACCGAAATTTGATTTAGAAGATATACGGTTTGGAGCTAGGAGAATTATAATCGGCCTTGCGATGAAAGTAATTTTGGCTGATAACATCGCGCCGTTGGTTGATGCTGGATTTTCCTCAGACTTTTCGACCTTAAGCGCGCTTGATATTTGGACATTGGCATTTTTGTTTGGGTTTCAAATATATTTTGACTTTAGCGCTTACTCGCATATTGCAATTGGTTCTGCTAGGTTAATGGGTATAACTTTCCCGGAGAATTTTAAATTCCCTTACATTGCCTCGTCAGCGAAAGACTTCTGGGCGAGATGGCACATTTCTTTGTCAAGTTGGATAAGAGATTATCTATATTTACCTCTAACTAATCAGCGGGTATACGATCGGTCTACAGGTGGATTTTCAAAATCATTAAATGACGATTCAGTGAGCCCTAATTTAACTTATGCGCTGTTTGGCAGCTGGGCCATTATGGGCCTATGGCACGGCGCTAATTGGACTTTCGTGATGTGGGGTTTATATCATGCGGCAGTTATTTTCATATACAGGAAGGTATCTCCTGTTTTTGCTGACTACACTCATTCATCGAAAAAAGTTTTTGGAGCCTTGATTACCTTGCCGGTAATGATGTTAGGTTGGATACCGTTTAGGGCGGATAACGTTGGAATTGCGCTGGATTATTACGGAAAACTAATGGACTTCACCGCATACTCCTGGCTTGGGCTGCGCGAGAATACTTATATCGTTGCTACTATGTTAGTCGTTGGTACTACAATCGCTTATTATTTAGCCAATTATTTTAAGGGATTGGAACTACGCAAGCCTCAGCGCGCGTTAATTTACGAATCTTTTTTGTTAATCTTTCTACTCCCTTTAGTGTATATCTTCTTAAGACCTATATCTCAATTTATCTACTTTCAGTTTTAAAAGAATGAGTCAAAAATATAATTTAGCTTTAGAAGAAATTAGAAATTCCGAGATAGTACATTTCTCTTGTGAAGAATTTCTTGTGATATCTATTGGTAACAAGGTTAGGATCATTGGGTCACAGAAAAGTTTTGAATTTTATTTGCCGGTGAGATCGTTATTTTGGCCATTTTATAAGTTTAGGTTAACGAGGAGATTTTTTAGGCTCGATAAAATGAATATCTTTGTGGCGTCTAGATCAAAAATGGATTTAATTATCCTCTATCAAAGTATACTTTATTCATATTCAGAGGAAACTGGTTTAAATAAGATTGACGCAATTAAATCTGGAAGGAATGTACTGCATAATGCCGCAGCCTTAACACCATCTGGTAAATTAATATTTGGTGAATATTTTGGAAACAACAAAAATATTCCGGTTCACATATATAGTTTAGATCTTAAAAGCAAGAAGTTAAAAATATCGTATACTTTTCCGGAAGGTTCTATAAGACATGTGCACAACTGTTATTGGGATCCCTACACTGAAAAAGTTTGGATTCTCACCGGAGATTCCGATACTGAGTCGCAAATTTTAGTCGCTGATGAGAATTTCGTTTCTGTAAAACCTCTAGGTGGTGGTTCTCAGATTTGGAGGGCGGTTTCCGCATTTTTTACTGAAGAGGCAGTATATTGGTTGATGGACTCGCCTCTTAAGACTTCGAGCCTGGTTAAGTACGTGAGAAGTAATCAAGAGGTAATGCTGCTTCAGGAATTCCCATCTCCCATCTACTACTCTTTATCTTTCTCGGATGGCGGGTACTTAGTTGGCACAACTCATGAGCCCGGAGAAAGTGTTAAGGGGACTACAGCAAACATTTATTATTCAGACGATTTAGAGAATTGGACAGAAATAGCAAAATATGAGCATGATGGATTATCCCTTAGATTTATGAAGTATGGGATTGTTGGTTTTAGTGCTGGTGATCAGTCAAAGAATAGCTTTTACTTATTCAGTGAAGCCTTGATTGGTATGGATGGAAAATCTTTTCGGTGCGTTTTGACTGTAGATTAGTTTCTGCAATTTGATTGGTGAAAAATTTTAGGAGGATCTAAGTGTTCAAAAATAAAATATTACTGATAACAGGCGGTACCGGGTCTTTCGGTAATGCGATTTTGAGAAGGTTTCTTAGTACAGATATCTTAGAAATTAGAGTTTTCTCAAGAGATGAGCTCAAGCAAGATGACATGAGAAAGCTTTATAAACATGACAAGTTAAAGTTTTATATTGGAGATGTGAGAGATAGTAATTCGATTGACGATGCTATGCGTGGTGTGGATTACGTTTTTCATGCGGCCGCGCTAAAGCAAGTTCCTTCATGTGAGTTTTATCCAATGCAGGCGGTACAAACAAATGTTATTGGTACTGAAAATGTCTTGAACTCCGCCATAAAGGCCGGAGTGAAAAAAGTTCTAGCCCTAAGTACGGATAAAGCAGTCTACCCAATTAATGCTATGGGCGTTAGTAAAGCTATGATGGAAAGGGTGGTTGTAGCCAAAGGGCGGATTGAAACAGGAACTATGATCGCTTGCACACGCTATGGAAATGTTATGGCCAGCCGGGGCTCTGTCATACCATTATTTATAGATCAAATACGTAATGGTGAGCCTATTACAATAACTGATCCTGAAATGACGCGATTCATGATGAGCTTAGATCAGGCTGTTGACCTAGTATTATTTGCTTTTGAGAATGGTAATAGTGGAGATGTTTTTGTGCAAAAAGCACCGGCTTCTACAATCAAAATGTTGGCAAAAACAATTTCAAAAGTTCTAGGTAAATCTGGTCATAAAATTAAGACAATTGGAACTAGACATGGCGAAAAGCTTTATGAAACGCTTCTGACCAAAGAGGAGATGGTTAAGGCCATCGATATGGGAGACTACTATAGAATCCCAGCTGATAATCGTGATCTTAATTATAATAAATTCTTTGAAGAAGGTGAGGAGATTATTACACAAGCAGGTGAATATCATTCTCATAATACTCATAGGTTAGATGAAGTCGAATTAACTGATCTTCTTCTGGGCCTTACAGAAATCCAAAACGACTTAAGGGAATTTGAAGCTTGTGAATAAAATCAAAGTAATGACAATAGTAGGAACTAGGCCAGAGATAATTAAGCTTAGCGAAGTAATGAAAGAACTAGATCGACATGTTGATCATGTCATTGTGCACACTGGGCAGAATTATGATTACGAATTAAATGGAGTGTTTTTTGAAGACCTGGATGTCAGAAAACCCGATATATTTTTAGAGGCGGTTAAAGGCACGCCATCAGAGACAATTGGCGATATTATAGCCAAAGCGGATAAAATATTTGATGAAATAAAACCTGATGCACTATTGATATATGGGGACACCAATAGTTGTTTAAGTGTTATTCCTGCCAAGAAACGGAAAATTCCAATTTTCCATATGGAAGCCGGTAATCGATGTTTTGATCAGAGAGTGCCAGAGGAGATTAATAGAAAGATTGTTGATCATTTAAGTGATATCAATCTGCCACTTTCTGAACAGGCTCGAGATTACTTGATAGCTGAAGGAATAAAGCCAGAGACGGTAATTAAAACAGGTTCGCCAATGACAGAGGTGTTATATGCTAATATGGTAAAGGTTAAGTCGAGTGACGTATTAGTCAGGGAAGGCCTTCAAAAAAATAACTATATAGTTATGAGTATTCATCGAGAAGAGAATGTCGACTCACCATCCAATTTTTCCGATTTATTGGAGTCGATTGATGCATTGACGGATAAATATGCAATGCCGATAGTTATTTCTACTCATCCAAGAACAAGAAAGAAGCTCGATGAAATCGGTTACCGGACCAAAAATAGTTTAATAAGATTTTCTAAACCTTTTGGATTCCATGATTACAACAGTCTTCAGATGAATGCATTCTGTGTTATTTCTGATAGCGGAACGATTGCTGAAGAGGCGTCAATTCTCAATTTGCCCGCCGTCACAATACGTCAGGCGCACGAAAGGCCTGAAGGAATGGATGAAACCACGGTAATTATGTCAGGATTAAGTAAAACACGGGTAATAGATTCTGTAGAGATTGCTACTAGCCATAATTCTGAAGCTATAAGAGCGATTAAGCCAGTTAAGGATTATGAGGCAGATAATGTTTCAAAAAAAATCCTGCGAATCATCGTCTCATATATTGATTACGTCAATCGAACCATATGGCATAAAGAATAGTGAGTGTGATAAAGAAAGTATTAGTCCTTGGAGCGACTGGTCTAATTGGGCATCAGGCCTATAACTACCTGAAGTCTACTGGTGAATATAGTATGTATAATTTTTCATTTCGGAAAAAGCTAAATGATGAGAGCCTTCTGATTGATGCGAGGAATGAATTAGACTTTCTAGGTGCGATTCGTGATGTGAGGCCCGATTACATAGTTAATTGCATTGGTATTTTGATAGGTGGCGCGAACAAGATCCCCGAAAATGCAATATTTCTTAATGCATATATGCCACATCGGCTCAGAAAATTGGCAGATAGTATTGATGCAAAATTAATTCATATATCTACAGATTGTGTGTTTTCAGGTAACCAAAAGAAACCATATTTGGAAGCTGACATGAAAGATGGAACGAGTATTTATGCAAGAACTAAAAGCCTAGGAGAGGTTATAAGTGACCGCCATTTGACTCTTAGGACGTCAGTGGTTGGACCTGAATTAAAGAAAACCGGTGAGGAGCTATTTCATTGGTTTATGGGTCAGTCAGGAACAGTGGACGGCTACACTGCATCTAAATGGTCAGGTGTTACGACTATAGAGCTCGCAAAAGCGGTTGAAAGTGCCATAAAAAATGAGATTACTGGCATTCATCATGTGACTAACAATAGCTCACTGTCGAAATATGATATTTTGAGATTATTTAAGCAATATACTAAAAAAAATATAGATATTGTTCCTGTAGTCGGTGTGGATTCTGATAAATCTTTTCGCGATACAAGACTGCTGTTGGACTTCCAGATACCTTCCTATGAAGTAATGTTGTCAGAAATGGTGGCGGCAATTCGAGAAAACCCGAATCTCTACCCGCATTACATTCTTGATTAGATCTCGCATGGAAGAATCTAGTTAGATAATCAGATATGTGATTTCCTACGATAAGGAATATTTATTTTTGTTTAATGTCTTCACCGCGCTTGAGGAGTATGAAAGGTCTCTATTCAAATGGTCATCCTTAGGCTTTTAGAAGGTAACGTATATCCATGAAAATTTTAATAACTACTCAATATTTTTATCCCGAAAATTTCCGTATTAATGACTTTGCTTTCAAGATGGCTCAGAGAGGTCACGAGGTGTCAGTTCTTACCGGGACACCAAATTACCCAGCAGGAAAACATTTTGGTAATTACAAAACACTCTCGTGTGAAACAATAAACGGAGTTCAAGTCTACCGCGTCCCACTGATTCCTCGAGGGAAAAGCCGCGGTTTTGAGTTAGCTATAAATTACATTTCTTTCTTAGCTTCTGCTTTGGTCTTTGGTCCCATTTTACTTCGCAAGTCAAATCCGGATATTGTGTTTTCTGTTAATTATTCACCAGCAACCGTTGGTCTTGTCGGAGCATTCTTTTCAAAGATAAAGAGAGTGCCTATGTTTTTATGGGTCCAGGATTTGTGGCCAGATAGTCTTCAAGCGACCGGTGCGGTGCGGTCTAGATTAGCGCTAAGCTTTGTTGGTTCAATGGTGAGTTGGATTTATGGGCAGAGTGCGCTTATTTTTATACAATCGAAGTCTTTCTCACGATATATTGAGTGTCAGGGGACAATTGATCCAGAGAAAATAAAATACCTTCCAAATTGGGCTGAGGACACCTATGACATATCTAGCAGCGTTGATGTCCATCATTGTCATGACCTAATTCCCAGAGATAAATTCATAATTATGTTCGCGGGTAATTTAGGGGTTGCCCAAGCTCTGGAAAATGTTGTTCGGGCTGCCGATCTTTGCCGTGATTATCCAATTCATTGGGTTTTTCTAGGTGACGGTCGGGAAAAAGATACATTGCATAGCGCAGTGCGTGATTTTGATCTAGAAGATCATGTAAGTCTGCTTGGTAGATACCCTTTGGAGGATATGCCTCATTTTTTTGAACTGGCAGATGTTATGTTGGTAACCCTTAAAAAAGACCCTGTATTTTCCATAACAATACCAGGAAAGATACAATCTTATTTGAAGAGCGGCAAACCTATATTGTCATCCCTAGATGGAGAAGGCGCAATTGTAGTTGTAGATAGCGGAGCCGGCGTAAACGTAAGTTCAGGCGACTATGTTGGCCTTGCTGATGCAGCTGTAAAGCTTTCTACGCTAACACCAGAGGCGTTAAGTGAAATGGGCAATAAGGCAAAAGACTACTATGCGGAAGTGTTCGATGTAAATAAGTTACTTGCGCAATTTGAGCGTGATGTTAAACCTTGTAAGCGGACGAACTAAGTTGAATATGAGGCGATCTTTTGAATTATTGGTGGCAGTTATCGGGCTGTTACTATGCTTCTTTCCATTATTTATTTTTCTTTTTCCGTTATATTGTTTTTATGGTGGTACACCGATCTTTAAGTCCGCTAGGATCGGGTATGCTGGGGTTCCTTTCGTAATTTATAAGTTTCGGACTATGCGAGTGGATACGCCTTTGGTTAGTACCGGCGATTTAACAAATGCTGACTCCTTTCTTCTGCCATTTGGTCGTCTATTGCGGCTTTCTAGTGTTGATGAGATTCCTCAATTTATAAATATAATCAAAGGTGATATGAATTTAGTTGGGCCGCGACCAGCACTCCCGACCGATAAAAATTTGATTAAATTAAGAAGAAATCTAGGTGTTAATCTGATGCGCCCTGGGATTACTGGCTTGGCACAGGTGAATGGCCGAGACAGTCTGTCTATAGACGAAAAAGTTAATTTTGAAGCTATGTATCTTAACAACCAGTCTTTACCTGTTTATTTTTCAATTTTATTAAAGTCTTTTAAAATATGCGTTACCGGGGCTGATATATCTCATTAATGAAATTAACTATCACTGTGTGGCTTATAAGGATTAGAAATGAATTTTTTGTCGACAATAGGTAGAACAGAGCAGCTTTTTGGATCTGATATCAAAAACAACAATACCGTTTTGTCTGATAGGGTATCGGGAAGTCGGTTTTTAATTATTGGAGGTGCCGGATCAATCGGTCAGGCAGTTACTCGGGAGATTTTCAAACGTGACCCCGCAGCACTTCATGTGGTCGATATATCAGAAAATAACATGGTTGAACTGGTACGGGATCTCAGAAGTACTCGAGGCTATGGATGTGGCGAGTTCAAAACGTTCGCTGTTGACTGTGGATCCATTGAATTTGACGCGCTGATGGCTAATGAAGGACCTTATGATTACGTGTTTAATCTGTCAGCGCTCAAGCATGTTCGAAGTGAGAAAGATCCATACACTCTAATGCGTATGATTATGGTCAATGTCTTTAATACCATTAAGACTCTTAGATTGGCTAAAAAAATGGACGCCAAAAAGTACTTCTGTGTATCAACTGATAAAGCAGCAAATCCTGTTAATATGATGGGTGCTAGTAAGCGTATTATGGAAATGTTTTTAATGCGTGAGAGCCTGACCCAAAACATGTCAATGGCGCGCTTTGCCAACGTAGCTTTTTCGGACGGGTCTTTACTGCATGGTTTTAACCAGCGCTTCGCCAAGAAACAGCCGTTCTCAGCCCCAAATGACGTTCGTCGTTATTTTGTAACGCCTCAAGAATCAGGAGAGCTGTGTTTGCTCTCTGGGCTACTTGGGGGTAACAGGGATATTTTCTTTCCTAAACTCAGTGAGAAATTACATCTTATTACTTTTTCTGAGATTGCTGTTCGTTATCTGCGTGAGCGAGGGTATGAACCTTATGAATGTGAGTCTGAGGACGAAGCCCGTGATAGGGCTGAAGAGTTGATTGCCAACAAACAATGGCCTTGTTATTTTTTCAAGAGTGACACCACGGGCGAAAAGGATTTTGAGGAATTTTTTACCAGTAATGAAGATCTAGATATGGAGCGATTTGAGACGGTTGGGGTTATCAAAAATCAGCCTGATTTTGATGAGGCTAAGTTAGACGATTTTATGGACGGAATTGAAGCGCTAAGGGAAAAAGGTACTTGGAGCAAAGATGATATTGTTACGTTGTATTTTGGTCTCCTGCCAGAGTTTGCCCATAAAGAGACCGGTAAATATCTAGATCAGAGGATGTAAGTATGGATCGTTTTTTTGACGTTTTATTTTCTGGGATGGCGTTATTACTACTCTCTCCTTTGTTGGTGCCCATAGTAATAACACTAAGACTCACTGGGGAGGGCGAGGTAATTTTTTTACAGGAACGTATCGGTGAGGGCGGTAAAAATTTTAAGTTGTTTAAGTTCGCGACTATGCTAAAAAATAGTCCAAACATTGGTACTGGTACGGTTACCATGAGAGGTGATCCTAGAGTGCTACCGGTGGGCTCATTTTTGCGTAAAACCAAAATTAATGAGCTGCCGCAGCTATTGAATATCTTTTTTGGTGATATGAGTATTATCGGCCCAAGGCCGCTCACGACTCAAACGTTTGGGGCTTATTCAGAGAGTACTCAGCGTCTTATAAAGCAAGTTCGGCCAGGTCTCTCAGGGGTAGGTTCGATTATATTTCGGGGTGAGGAAGAGATAATGCACGGTGCAACAGCCTCCGTTGACTTCTATGCGAATGTTATAGCGCCGTATAAGGGTGCGCTTGAGGAGTGGTTTGTCTCGAATAAGAGCCTGTATATTTATTTTGTGGCGATTTTTGTTACAGCTTGGGCGGTTCTTGTTCCAAGCACAAAAATAGCATGGAGGGTTTTTAACGATTTGCCCGAGCCGCCGACCGAGTTGAAGCAAGCACTTAATTATACTGACTAACTGTTGTGACTCTTCTTTCCTACACTTCATATCATCCAATTTCTAAGATATCCCATGGCAGTCGAATCCGTCTGCCATCCGCCTCTGAGCATTATCCTTTCAAGCGGCTCACCCTTATCGATAATTAAGCTTATTGAATCAGATTCCAAACCCGTTCGTGGCCATAATAAGTTATAAATTTCACGAAAAATTCTATGCCGCCAATCATCGCAGCCATAGAAAGCTCCCCGGTTACGATGTAGGCAATAACGGCTGTTGTTAAAGTCGCAGTGACACGCCAAGTGAATGCTTTTGTTAGGCTACGAGCATGGGAGTTTGGGTTTTTTAAATCTTCTCGCAATGTCATACGTTACCCCTGTACATTTTTTGTTATCACTTCAATGAGTTCTTTAGCAGAGTCATCGACTGTCTGGGCATCTGTTTGGATGATCAAGTCCGCACTCACTGGCACTTCATAATCACTATCGATACCCGTGAAGTTGGGGAGCTGGCCACTTCGTGCTTTTTTGTACAATCCCTTAGGGTCACGCTCTTCAGCCAGCGCTAGTGGCGTATCAACAAAAATTTCAAGAAAGTCTCCCTCCTCAAAAAGGCTCTTTGCCATGTCTCGCTCAGCCCTGAAGGGTGAGATGAACGCAGTGAGCACAATAATTCCTGCATCCATCATTAGTTTTGCCACTTCCGCAATTCTGCGAATATTTTCTACCCTATCTGCCACAGTAAACCCGAGGTCTTTTGAAAGACCATGGCGGACGTTATCGCCATCCAAAATATAGGTTCGATAACCCTGTTCATGAAGGATCTTTTCTGCAGCGCTAGCAATGGTTGATTTACCAGAACCTGAGAGTCCGGTGAGCCATGCGACTCGACCCTGATGTCCTGCTAGTTTCTCCCTTGCTGGTCGATCGACAGAAAGCGCCTGTCGGTGCACGTTAGATGCCCGGCGCAGAGCAAAACGAATCATGCCTGCGGCAACGGTCGCGTTGCTGTAGCGATCGATTAAGACAAAAGCACCAAGGCCTGGGCAGTCTGTGTAGGCTTCAAAAGGAATTTCAGCATCTAAGTTGATCTGAACCGTGGCGATTTCATTCAGAGCAAGGTCTCTGCCAGGAAGTTGCTCAAAGGTGTTGATGTCATATTTAAATCGGATGTCAGACAGGCTGGCATTGACTTGAGTGGTACCTAATTGCAAGGCATAACGCCGTCCAATATAGCCGGGCTCGTTGTCCATCCACACCAGTTCTGCCTCAAATTGATCTGACACTTCACAGGGGACATCTGCTGAGACAATGAGGTCTCCACGAGATAGATCGATCTCTCGATCCAGAGTTAAAGTGACGGCTTGGTCGGTGACGGCTCTATCCAATTCTTGGGTTGAGAGAACGATTTGGTCAATTTTAGCTAGCTGGCCCGAGGGTAAGGCTCGAATTGAATCCCCAGGCTGGATACTGCCAGCCAATACGGTACCTGAAAAGCCTCTAAAGTCAGCGTTGGGCCGATTGACCCACTGCACAGGGAATCTAAAGGCGTGCTGATTGAGTCTCTCTCGAATATCAACCGTTTCAAGAAACCCGAGTAGAGTAGGGCCTTGGTACCAACCCATGGGTTTAGATCGGTCTATCACGTTGTCCCCTTTAAGGGCAGACAGCGGAATAGGTGTCACTGACTTAAATGCCAGATGCTTGCGCAAGGTATTGTAGTCATCACAGATCTGATTAAATCGACTCTCAGAATAATCGACTAAATCCATTTTATTCACCGCTAAGACCACGTGTTCTATCCCTAAGAGAGAAGCAATAAAGGAATGACGGCGAGTTTGGGTAAGGATCCCTTGGCTGGCATCAACTAAAATAATGGCAACGTCTGCGGTTGAAGCACCGGTAACCATATTGCGGGTGTATTGTTCATGCCCTGGGGTATCGGCCACAATAAATTTACGACGATCGGTATTA
>Ga0209495_1000240_pt1 | contig 44015 bp, 58 predicted proteins | sample EN1Hudsemesocosm_FD_184629 | JGI IMG/M metagenome (GOLD analysis project Ga0209495, IMG submission 184629) | Methane-oxidizing microbial communities from mesocosms in the Hudson Canyon - EN1E Hudson Canyon (SPAdes) (version 2) | ecosystem: Environmental > Aquatic > Marine > Cold seeps | place...
AGTTTTACTTCCGTACTACGGATGTAACGGGTGCGTGTGAGTTACCTGAAGGCGTAGAAATGGTAATGCCAGGAGATAATATTCAAATGGTTGTTACTTTGATTGCACCGATCGCGATGGAAGACGGATTACGTTTTGCAATTCGTGAAGGTGGCCGTACTGTGGGTGCGGGTGTTGTAGCTAAGATTTTTGAATAATCTTATCTAGTGTTGTGAAGGCAGCTATTAGCTGCCTTTTTTATTTCTCTTAATAATTGTTTTATAGTTCTCAATTTTTGTAAAGAAACTTAATGTTTGTTCTATTGAGGGCATTTAAGAAATAAAGTTTATTAACATATTTTAAGCTAGTTTGGGTCAGGAAAGTACCTTAGCCTTAAATTCAGCTGCATATTTTGTAAATTCTTCAACTTCATATACTCCGCGTATTTGATACAAAGCTTCACTTTTATTGGGAGTCTCATTGAGAGTTTCCAGCCTAAGGTTTTGTGTTTTCTGTGTCCCTGAAACGATATAGTCAAGAAACACGAAAGGTAGAAGGCCTAGCCAGGTTTTAAGTTGTGATCGGTATAAAAGGCAGTATGTAAGGTAGCGTAACCTTGAAGCAATAGGGATTCTTGTTTTGGTTGTCGGGCCGTTTTGGTCTAGTGTGGATAAAACTTTATAAAATAGCAATTTTCTGCCAGAGCTACGATATAATGGGAATTGTGAGCTTGTTGCTAGTATGTTTAATTTCTTAGCAAGCGCAGTGGCTAGTATGTGTGTAGCGTCGTGGTCTTGGTGGCCAGCTTCCCAGGCGAGTGTAGTTATGCTGCTTGGTGTGCCATGCGAATTCACAAATGTCAGTAGCCCTTCCCATGCGCGCATCATTGCGGATGGGAGCTGTCCGTCATCAATGTCTAAAGTTTCGCCTAAAAAATGAATGTTTTCATCAGTGATGCCTAGCTTCCTGAGAACAGTAATGCTTTCATTGTTTCTTATTTTGGGTGAGATGTTTCCAATAGTTCCTTTTGTTAGATAAATGATTGAGCATGCTTCTGAGTTTTGTATATAGCTCTCCAGAATTGAAAAACATGCAAACTCATCGTCTTGATGTGCCAGTAAAAAAAGTTTCACTAAATAATCCAGGTTTAAAGGTTGTTGTAATCAATAAGCGTCAAAATCTTGGAAGCCGAATATGACTCTATTGGGGTCCAAAGTTTGTATCTGAGTATTGAGAGGTTTATAGATTAAATTTAATGGTGAGGGTTTAAGTCTCTCAGGGAGGTCAAAATACCCTGAAAAACTCACGCTGTCCTTTGGAAAGAGCCCTAGAAAAAGTTTTAAGGCAAAAGGTCGTCGAGAAGATGCTAGTGCCTGGTTATTTTCTGCTAAATAGATAGGGTTGGTTGCATGCAGGCAGGGTAAGCCTGTGGTCGCAGAGCCAAAGATATCACCATGAGTATTGATAGAGTGATGCATGTTTCCCTTAGGTGTTTGTAAACGCCAGTTTAACGTTTCTGAATCCCAAAACTTATAGAAATCAGCTTGTTTTATGCAAGCCTCCCAGTTAATTTTAATATCTGAAAAGCCAATTTTGACATCTAGTTGTGATACTAGTTGAAAGCCAAGTCGTTTGACAAAACCGTGTGTGCTGCTTTGGTTCGCTACGCCAATAACGCTGGAGAAATTATTTTGGATTGCATGTTTATAGGTTTGATTGGCGAGTGTGCTAAAAAGCCCATTACCTTGATATTGGGGGTGGGTGGCAGTATTTAAAGAGAGTAGCGCTTTATTGCGTTTACCATGAAGGACGATATCTGTTGGGATGCAGCCATAATGTGCTGCTAATGTATTGCCGGAATAGGCGTTAAACCCAATCATTTTTCCTGCAGGGTTGTCATGATACAGCCATTTAAGATTTTCTTCATTTAAGTGAGTGGCGCTGGGAAAACAAAGCTTAAATAGTTCTGCGTATTGATTTATGGAGTTAGAATCAGTTTTGGCTAAAGTGAAGCGAAAGTCTTCTTGTCTCATTATATATACCTTGGTTAAGATGCTGCTCATGGGAGCAAAAGTACTTTCGCTACTTAAATAAGTTAGCCTACTTGGTCACTTATTTACTTCGGGCTGTATTTGTTTTGAAATATTGTACACAACAAGGCCGTTGTTGTTGTGATAAATCTCACTGCTGTTAGCTAAGTGCGTTAAAGACTGCTGTAGCGCAATAACCTGTTCCCCTAGTCGGCGATATATAATGTTGTCAGATTTCGCATACTGTTGGTATTCACGGGCAGACTTCATGCCTTTGCCTTGATGTTCCCAGATTATGCATTGAATTCCTCTGTCTAATAGGTGTGTTCTAAGTGCGGCGCCTTCGCTTTCAGTGGGTAAGTTGTACCAAGGTGTTAGGGTTTGAGGCTCCGACATGGTAAGAATCCTATTCTCCTTAAAGTTAAGGAAATAGGGTGCTGATACCCAGGCAAAAATTCCTTTTTCCTCAGGGCAAAGGCTTTGGATGTTTGTGTAATGGTCGCGATTTTTTTCGGAGAATGATTCCTTGATATAATTTTTGTAATTGGCATTTATTGGGAACATTAACGTACCTCTGTTTTCTTGAAGTGCGTCCATCCTTTTGTCGAATGATTGAGAGAAAGAATGCACAAGAAACACTAGAAAAATAAACGCTGATATGAAAATTGGCCAAGTTAAGGGTAGTGAATTAACAGAATTTTCTTGGCTTGTATGCTTTGTTGAGGTTGCGAGTAGTATGCTTGCGGTGGTTATGCTGGCAGCAAGAAAAGGCAGCGAGTATCTCAAGGCCATATTGTACTCAAAAATTAAAAGACCTAAACCGTAAGAGAGTGTCGTTGCGCCGCATAATGCAAGTAGTACAGTTTTATGTATAGTCAGGTCATGACGGGTTCTTAGGAATACAATGCCTACAAAAATTAAAATTGTTATCAAAAAGAGTGAGTTGTAGCCAAAATGGCTGCCTCCCCAGAAAAGTTCATTGTTAGAAAAGAAGGTGTCAATAGGTAAGTTATCAAGATTTGAGCCAATGTCTATATTCTGGCTTTGTTCATTTGCCTCGCTGTTAATTAATTTTGTAATAGCGTTTACATATTTGTCCGCATGTACCAAGAACCAGGGGGCGCTAGCAAGAATTAGCATTAAGCCGGTCGTTATAAATGTCTTTAATCTAATCGCGCCTGTTTGAATGGTGCTGGTGTTTAAGACTAAAAATAAAAGTATGAAAAAGATCGATGTGAAAATCGCGGTGAGAAGTTTCATTGCAATTAGTGAAGAGCAAAACAGCACTAAGGGGATATAACTTAGTATTGATTTTGAGTGGTTTTCTGATAGATAAATGCATGCGTGTACTAAGCCGAGGATAAGGGCAGTAGTAGAGTAAACTGAGGAAAGGTTAACTTGCTGCATGTTAATGAAAATTAGCGCTAATAATCCTGAAAATGTGATTAGCCAATTAGCCTTCATTTTTATGGCGAGGTTTATTGTTAAGGCGCAAGAAAGAATAAAGCAGAAAACTGCATCAAAGCCATTAGCATACGTCAGACCGAATGGGTTGGCGGCAAAAGCTTGCATGAATGCTTGAGCGCCTAAGCTATCAAGGCCGATAATACCTATTGGGTTGTGACCGAGTGTTCCGGTACCTTTCATTTGTGAGATTCGGGTCAAATACGAATGCATGTCGTCATGAAAATTGAATGCATTAGTGGGGAGTAGGTATGCGATAACAAAGGCGGCAGCAAAGATGCTAATTACTATCGATAAATGGGAAGCGTTAGGGGTGCTTATTTTTTCAAGTAATTGCTTGAGATTTATTGTTTGGATGTGGTTGCGCAAGGAGTAAGCAGTAAATAAAAAGCCTAGTATTGTAAGGGTGTGGAGGCTTATTTCGTATGCTAATTCAAGGCTGTTTAGTATGCCCCCAATAAAAATGATTATAGCAATGCCGACAACCATTTCGTATGAGCTGGATTGTGAGGCGCTTTTATTGCCGCTTAATTGTAGTGTTAACTTTCCCCAGCCCATTAGTGATAGGGCATATAAGGCTATGATGGAGCTTGATATAAAGAAAGTAGACATGAAATTCCTTTGTTAAAATTTTTGTTAGTTAGGTGTTCGGGTCTTTATTGATTGAATCTAAAAATTACGAAGAGTCCTGAAAGGATTAATAGGCTTCCTAAAAAGAATTCAATGTTAACTTTTTCGTTAAAGATAAAAATACTAGCTATCGGGACGGCGATAAAGCTTACTGCCATAAGCATATAAGCCTTGCTTAGTGGTATATCTTTTAGAAGAAAAATCCAAAGGATAGTTGCTGAAGAATATATAAAACCGGCGATTCCTACAGTAAGTAGGACTTGCATGTCTAACCAGCTCCCTTGTACTGCTATTAGTAGGCCCGCCTTTTTAAATAACAATTGCCCTACTGATATTGCAAGTACGCAGGATAAGCATAATATGATCTGTGTTTGATTCATGACTTTGGCTACAGGGTTATGTGTGCGACGTAGAAAAGGTTGACGTCGATTAATGGAACGCCAAAGGGAAGCCATTTTTCTTTTACTTGTGGAAAGAAGTGTTGGGTAAAAGATACTAGGTTATTTATTGGGTTGATGTGCTCTCTCGCCATCCAATAGTCATATTGTATCCCTGCTTTAATAAAATTCTGTCGCGCAAAGGCGTAGCGACCAAGTCGCCATAATAAGCCTGGGTCACAAGGGAGTACGAGTGTTAATGTGCCTCCTGGTTTTAAAACTCGAGCCCACTCCTGAAGTACTTCGTGTGGCTTGGGTAGATGCTCTAGAACGTGTGCGGCAATAACTCTGTCGAAGGAGTTGTCGGGATAGGAAAGTTTAGTGGCGTCTTCGACGGCGGTGCTAATCTTATCAGGGTTCTTTGAGTTATCTAAAGCAATTTGATCCATGAAGGGAGGGTTTAGGTCTGTCATAACGTATTGGTCAAACGAATGACGAATGTAGTTAATGTGTATGCCGGTGCCTGCGCCTACTTCAAGAACTTTCCCAAAGTGCTTTTGTTCATCCCAGTCTTTTTCAGCCCATTCATGGCTCTTTTGAAGGAAGTAGCCAGTTAGTCCGCTATTGTAATTTGTCCCTTCGTAGAGAGATGCCCATTGTGTTAGATATTCATCATAGTCCGGGGCTGGAAGAATTTTTTTTTCTTGTTGGCTTGATGCAGGGCTCAATTTTATTGCCTTTTATAGTTTGGGTGGGTAAACGGTGGTAGTATAATTTTCTTTCTTCGACAAAGCTAGGTGTAGCTAAACTGGCTGTTTGGTTATTAGAACTGTGTGCTGTTTTGTCGTTATTTATGTTATTTGGAGGGGGTTCATTTGGGCTCTAAGGTCATGACAGCAAAAGTTTATGTAATTATTCCGTGTTACAAAGTGGTTAAGCACATCGCTGATGTCGTTCAGAGCATAGGGTCTGAGGTGGATAGGATTATTGTGGTTGATGATTGTTGTCCTGACGGGTCTGGTGATTTTGTTATTCAGAAGATGGATGACCCTAGAGTTATTGTTTTAAAACATGATCATAATAAAGGGGTTGGTGGAGCCGTAATGACGGGGTATAAATATGCCTTGTTTGATGGTGCTGATATTTGCGTAAAGATTGATGGGGATGGGCAGATGGATCCAACGTTAATTCCGTCAATTATAAGGCCAATTGTTGCTGGGCAGGCAGATTATGTGAAAGGTAATCGGTTTTGTTCGCTATATGATGTGTCTACGATGCCAAAATTGCGCTTGTTTGGTAATACGATGCTGAGTTTTATGACAAAAATATCTAGTGGATATTGGAGTGTGTTTGATCCAACGAATGGTTTTACGGCAATACATAGGTGTGCGCTTCAGCGGTTATCGCTTGACCAGATAGATGAGCGGTATTTTTTTGAAACAAATATGTTAATAGCGCTAGGGGGGCTACGGGCGAGAGTTTTGGATATGCCTATGCAGGCGGTTTATGGTGATGAGGTTAGTGGTTTAAAGATAAAAGATATTCTTGGGAATTTTGCAAAAAAACAACTGAAAGCGATTGCGAGAAGGTTGGTGTATCAATACTACTTAAGAGATTTTTCGTTGGCGTCTATTCATTTGCCAGTTGGTCTTGTGTTGTTGTTGTTTGGTTTTTCTGTTGGTGTGAGTGCTTGGATGGAGTCACTTCAGACGGGGGTTGTGGCAACCTCGGGAACGGTAATACTCTCAGCCTTGCCGGTGTTGTTGGGGGTCCAGTTTATTCTTAGTTTTTTCTCTTTTGATATTGGTAGTGAGCCTTCAGTCTCTCTACAGTCTTTTGGTTTTAGTGAAAAGAAGGGGGAGTAGGGAAGCTTAACTTGCTGTTTGGCTTGATTTTGATGTGTCTAGGTTGCTTGTTATTAAGTTAAAGGTGATGAGGTAGGCATTTAATTTCTTTTATGTGGTTTGTTGATTGACACGGTTGTATGCAATACGTACAATGCGGCTCCTTTTTTATACAGCTGCTATGTAATTTTGATAGCTAGCTACCACTGGAGTTTTGGTAAAATGCAAAGCCAAAAAATCAGAATCAGACTAAAAGCTTTTGATTATCGTCTGATCGATCAGTCTACACAAGAAATTGTAGACACGGCTAAGAGAACTGGTGCGCAAGTACGTGGACCTATTCCTCTGCCTACGAAGAAAGAAAGATTTACAATATTGGTTTCACCGCATGTTAATAAAGATGCGCGAGATCAGTACGAAATTCGCACTCATAAGCGAATGATGGATATTGTAGAGCCTACAGAAAAAACTGTAGATGCACTGATGAAACTTGATTTGGCTGCTGGCGTAGATGTTCAGATAAGTCTTGGTTAAGTTTTAGGCTCTAACGAGCCGGTGTCAGGCAGAAAAGTCTGGCGAAGTGTAACTACCTAAATTTTTAGGGCCATAGAGGGTGAGAGCCCCGTACACTTAGAGGTGAAAGATGGCAATTGGTTTAATTGGTCGCAAGGCCGGAATGACTCGAATTTTTACAGATGAAGGTCACTCTATTCCTGTTACGGTTGTAGAAGTTGAAGGCAATCGTGTCACACAGGTGAGAACAGATGAAGTTGATGGTTATCGTGGAATTCAGGTAACTATTGGTGAACGTCGAGCTTCTCGCGTATCTAAAGCAGCAGCAGGGCATTTTGCGAAAGCAGGTGTTGAAGCTGGTCGTGGTCTTTGGGAATTTCGTTTAGCTGATGGCGAAGGCGAAGAAATCAAAGCGGGCGAAACTTTACCTGCCACTATATTTAAGGTTGGTCAGAAAATTGACGTAACTGGGCAGTCAAAAGGTAAAGGCTTTCAAGGCGGTATTAAGCGTTGGAACTTCCAAATGCAAGATGCTACTCACGGTAACTCTCTGTCTCACAGATCAAATGGTTCAATTGGCCAGTGCCAAACACCAGGTCGTGTCATAAAAGGCAAGAAGATGTCCGGTCATATGGGTGCTGAGCAAGTAACAATCCAAAGCTTAGAGGTTGTACGTGTAGACGAAGAACGTAACCTTATTTTAATAAAAGGTTCTGTTCCTGGTGCTACAGGTATGGACGTTATCGTTAAGCCAAGTGTGAAGGCATAGGGGGACGTATGGAATTAACAATTACAGGTTCTGATAAAGGAACTGTTGCAGTTTCTGATGCTACGTTCTCTCGTGAATTTAACGAAGCGTTAGTGCATCAAGTAGTGACTGCGTATATGGCAGGAGCACGCCAAGGAACTCGAGCGCAAAAAACTCGCTCTGAAGTTCGTGGTGGTGGTAAAAAGCCTTGGGCTCAAAAAGGTTCAGGTCGCGCGCGTGCTGGTACTATTCGAAGCCCTATTTGGCGTTCGGGTGGTGTTACATTTGCTGCAAAGCCTCAGGATTTTTCACAAAAAGTAAATCGTAAAATGTACCGCGCAGCAATGCAGGTGATTTTATCTGAGCTTGTTCGTAATGATCGTTTAGTTGTTGTTGAAAGTGTGTCGGTTGACTCACCGAAAACAAAAGTACTTAACGAGCGTCTTAAAGAGCAGGATTTGCTTGATAGTACACTTATCATTTCTGAAGAGATTGAATCTAACTTGTATTTAGCTTCTCGTAACATTCCTCATGTGGAAGTTAGCGATGCTGCAGGTATTAATCCGTTAGGTCTTGTAGGCTTTGAAAAGGTAGTTGTGACTGTTTCTGCATTGAAAAAGATCGAGGAGATGCTGGCATGAATGAACAACGAATCTATAAAGTATTAATAGGTCCTCATATTTCTGAAAAAGCTTCTCGTGCTGCAGAAAGTAACCACGTTTGTTTTAAAGTGGCGCCAACTGCAACGAAGCTAGAAATAAAGAAGGCTGTTGAGAAACTTTTCAATGTTAATGTTGAAGGTGTTCAAACTGTCAACATTAAGGGCAAGACTAAAGCAACAAAAAATGGTCTTGGTAAGCGTAGTAGTATCCGTAAGGCTTATGTCAAATTGGCAGCTGGTCAGGATATTGACTTCATGGACGTAGAATAAGGTAGGAGTAGATTATGCCAGTCGTAAAAATGAAACCAACGTCTGCCGGCCGACGTCATGTTGTTAAGGTTGTACACTCTCATTTATATAAGGGTCGACCATACGCACCATTAGTTGAAAAGCAGTCAAGAAATGGCGGTCGTAATAATAACGGTCGTATTACAGTTCGACATATCGGTGGTGGACATAAGCAACATTATCGTTTAATCGACTTTAAAAGAAATAAAAATGGTATTCCTGCAACAGTAGAGCGCATAGAGCACGATCCAAATCGTACAGCTCATATTGCATTGCTTAAATATGCAGACGGAGAGCGTCGTTATATTATCGCTCCAAAAGGTCTGAATGTAGGTGATGAAGTTCGTTCAGGAGAAGATGCGCCAATTAAATTAGGTAGCACTTTGCCATTAAGAAATATTCCTGTGGGTAGTGTTATTCACTGTATTGAAATGAAACCTGGTAAAGGTGCACAAATCGCACGTAGTGCGGGTACCTCTGCTCAGTTAGTAGCTCGTGAAGGTTCTTACGCAACATTAAGGCTTCGGTCTGGTGAAATGCGTAAAGTATTATCTGAATGTGTTGCTACGCTTGGTGAAGTTTCTAATAGTGAGCATAGCTTACGGCAATTAGGTAAAGCGGGTGCATCACGTTGGCGCGGAGTCCGGCCAACGGTGCGTGGTGTTGTTATGAACCCAGTTGACCATCCACATGGTGGTGGTGAAGGGCGAACTTCTGGTGGTCGTCATCCTGTTACTCCTTGGGGTGTCCCTACTAAAGGTTATAAAACTCGCAAGAACAAACGCACTGACAAGATGATTATACGTCGTCGGTCGGCTAAGTAATTAATTAAGAGGGTTACGCTGTGCCACGTTCTTTGAAAAAAGGTCCTTTTATAGACCTTCATTTATTAAAGAAAGTAGAAACGGCTCTGGAAAAGGGTGACAAGAAGCCAATTAAGACTTGGTCTCGTCGTTCAACTGTTTTTCCTGAGATGGTAGGCCTTACTATAGCGGTACATAACGGACGTCAACACGTTCCTGTTTTTGTTACTGAAGATATGGTAGGTCATAAATTAGGTGAATTTTCTGCTACGCGTACTTATCGAGGTCATATTGCCGATAAGAAAGCGAAGCGTTGATTCTGAGAGGATATAAAGATGGAAATTGCTGCAAAGCATAAAAGTGCCAGACTATCTGCTCAGAAAGCGCGTTTAGTGGCAGATCAGATTAGAGGTAAGGGTGTAGAAGAGGCTCTTGAGGTACTAACGTTTAGTACTAAGAAAGCAGCTGTCCTTATCAAAAAGGTATTGGAGTCTGCTATCGCGAATGCTGAGCATAACGATGGTTTGGACGTGGATGACCTACGAGTTTCTACAGTTTTTGTAGACGAAGGCGCAACCATGAAAAGAATCCGACCACGTGCGAAGGGTCGTGCTGATAGAATTATGAAGCGCACCTGTCATATCACGGTCAAAGTGGCCGATAACTAGGAGATACTAAGATGGGTCAGAAAGTACATCCTACTGGTATCAGACTGGGTATTGTGAAAGACCACAACTCCGTTTGGTATGCAGAAAAAGGTGAATACGCAACGTTCTTACTTAATGATATTAAGGTTCGTGAATTTTTAATGAAGCGTCTGGAAAGAGCTTCAGTTAGTAAAATTTCGATTGAAAGACCTGCGCAAAATGCTCGAATTACAATTCATACAGCGCGTCCTGGTATCGTAATCGGTAAAAAAGGCGAAGATGTAGAAAAACTACGTAAAGAGCTTGGTAATATGATGGGCGTGCCTGTTCATATTAATATCGAAGAAATTCGTAAGCCGGATCTTGATGCGCCGCTTGTAGCTGCTGGTGTTGCTAATCAGCTAGAGCGAAGAGTTATGTTTCGTCGTGCGATGAAGCGTGCTGTTCAAAATGCAATGCGTCAGGGTGCAAAGGGTATTAAGATTCAAGTAGGCGGCCGTCTAGGTGGTGCTGAAATTGCTCGTAGTGAGTGGTATCGTGAAGGTCGAGTACCTTTGCATACACTTAGAGCTGATGTCGATTACGGCACGCATGAAGCTAATACAACTTATGGCATCATTGGTGTTAAAGTTTGGATCTTCAAGGGTGAAATTCTAGGTGGTATCGAACAGGTACGCGCAGAGAAAAAAACCTCTCGAAAGAAAGCTGGTAAGTAAGGGGCCGAAGAATGCTACAACCAAAACGTACAAAATTTAGAAAAGTACAAAAAGGTCGTAACCGAGGTCTCGCTCTTCGTGGAAGTAAAATTAGCTTCGGAGAGTTCGGCTTGAAAGCGACAGGAAGAGGACGTATAACAGCACGCCAAATTGAGGCTGCAAGACGTACGATCTCTCGTAAAGTAAAGCGTGGTGGTAAAATCTGGATACGAATTTTTCCTGATAAGCCAATAACGCAAAAGCCTTTAGAAGTTCGTCAAGGTAAAGGTAAAGGTAATGTTGAATATTGGGTTTGCCAAATTCGACCAGGTCGCGTTTTATTCGAGATCGAAGGTGTATCAGAAGAAATGGCACGTGATGCTTTCACTCTGGCAGCATCAAAATTACCTCTTCCAACAACCTTTGTTGAAAGGACGGTGATGTGATGAAAGCAAGTGAATTACGTGAAAAAACAGTTGTAGAGCTGAATCAGGATTTATTGGTTTTACTGAAAGAGCAGTTCAATTTGCGTTTACGCAAATCGACTGGTCAGTTAAACCAATCTCATCTGCTTCGTCATAACAAGCATGATATTGCTCGTATAAAGACTGTGTTGACGCAAAAGGCAGGTGAATGATTATGGCTGAAACTGAAAGCAGTTCGGCTCGTACCCTTAGTGGTAAAGTCGTAAGCGATAAAATGAACAAATCAATCACAGTAATGATTGAGCGTCGTGTTAAGCATCCACTTTATGGAAAGTATATTAAACGTTCCACAAAGCTGCATGCTCATGATGAAAATAATGAATGCAATATCGGTGATACGGTAACGATACAAGAAACTCGGCCTCTTTCGAAGACGAAATCTTGGAAGTTAGTAAGCATTAACGAAAAAGCATCTAATGTGTAACCACTAGTTAGGTTTGGAGAATAACGATGATTCAGACGGAAAGTTATCTGGATGTAGCCGATAATAGCGGCGCACGTCGAGTAATGTGTATTAAAGTGCTGGGTGGTTCACATCGTCGTTACGCACGAATTGGTGATGTTATAAAGGTCACTGTTAAAGAAGCAATACCTCGCGGTAAAGTTAAAAAAGGCGAAGTGTTGAATGCTGTAGTCGTACGAACCCGTAAAGGTGTTCGTCGCTCAGATGGTTCTTTAATAAAATTCGATGGTAACGCTGCAGTGATGTTGAATGCTCAGAATGCACCAATTGGAACTCGTATTTTTGGTCCTGTAACTCGAGAGTTACGTGGCGATAAGTACATGAAAATTATTTCTTTAGCACCTGAAGTGCTTTAGGGCGAGAGGCCGGTTATGAAGAAAATTAAACGTGACGACAGTGTCATTGTCATAGCAGGCAAGGACAAAGGAAAGCGTGGGACAGTTAATCGTGTAGGTAAAGATGGCCGTTTGGTCGTATCTGGTATCAACATGATAAAACGACACACTAAGCCTAACCCAATGTTGGGTACGCCGGGCGGTATTGTTGAAAAAGAAGCGCCAATTCAGGCTTCTAATGTTGCGATTTTTAATCCAACTACTAACAAAGCCGACCGAGTGGGCTTCAAAGTCCTTGAAGATGGCAAAAAAGTACGTGTATTCAAGTCTAACGGCGAGACCGTAGACAACTAAGGCAGGCGGGTAATACCATGGCACATATGAAAGAAGTTTATAAAAGCGAAGTGGTTCCTGCGCTGCAAAAAGAGTTTGAATATGCAAGCATTATGCAGGTTCCTAAAATTGAGAAAATCACTCTCAATATGGGTGTAGGTGAGGCTTTAGCTGACAAGAAAATGTTAGAAAATGCACTTGCTGACCTAGAAAAACTGGCAGGCCAAAAGCCAGTAACCACAAAAGCTCGTAAGTCTGTTGCAGGCTTCAAGGTTCGTGAAGGTTACCCTATTGGCTGTAAAGTAACATTGCGCGGTGAGCGTATGTGGGAGTTTTTTGAGCGATTAGTTGGTATAGCTATTCCTCGAATTCGTGATTTCCGAGGTTTGAATTCGAAATCATTCGATGGACGTGGTAACTATAGTATGGGTGTGAAGGAACAAATCATATTTCCAGAAATAGAGTACGACAAAATTGATAAAATTCGTGGTTTAGATATTACAATCACAACGTCTGCAAAAACAGATGATGAAGGTCGTGCATTGCTACGAGCTTTTAACTTCCCATTTAAGAAATAAGGGTTAAGGATATGGCTAAGGTATCAATGAAAATGCGCGAATTAAAGCGCGAAAAGATTGTTGCTAAATATGCTGAAAAGCGTGCTGCACTGAAAGCAATTATTGTTGGTCAGGATAGTACTGACGAGGAACGCTGGGAAGCTCAAAAACAGCTTCAAAAGCAACCTCGTGATGCTAGCTCAAGTCGACTTAGAAATAGATGTCAATTGACAGGTCGACCACATGGTGTCTATCGCAAGTTCAAATTATCGCGTATTATGCTGCGCGAACAAGGAATGAGCGGTAATGTACCAGGGCTTAAGAAAGCAAGTTGGTAATAAGTTTTAATAGATGTTGGTAAGTACTTGGCATTAGCTAGAGTCTACTGCACAACTAAAATGATTAGGAGTTCATACGATGAGTATGCAAGATACACTTGCGGATATGCTAACGCGTATTCGTAATGGGCAGATGGCTGAGAAAAAATTAGTCTCCATGCCTTCTTCTAAGATGAAAATTTCAGTCTTGGAAGTTTTGAAAAGTGAAGGTTTCATTGAAGGCTTCTCAGTTGAGGGTGATGTTAAACCTGAGCTGAATGTTGAATTGAAATACTTTGATGGTAAGCCTGTTATTGAAGAAATTACACGAGCTAGTCGCCCGGGTCTTCGTCAGTATAAAGCAAATGACGAAATGCCGAGCATCAGAGGCGGTCTAGGTATTGCGATTATCTCAACATCGAAAGGTGTTATGACTGATCGCGCAGCACGAAGTGCTGGCATTGGTGGCGAAGTCATCTGTACCGTTTTTTAGGAGAATAGCATGTCTAGGGTTGCAAATAGTCCGGTCGAGCTACCTTCTGGTGTTGAAGTTAAGCTTACCGACAAAGAAATTGAAGTAAAGGGCGGTAAAGGCTCTTTAGTATTAGCACGTAATTCAGTTGTTGAAATTAATCAAGACGGCTCTGCATTGACCTTCGCTGCTAAAAATAGCACGAAGTTTTCAAGAGCAATGTCTGGTACAACTCGTGCACTTGTTAACAATATGGTGACAGGTGTTACGCAAGGCTTCCAGAAGAAGCTGCAACTGATTGGTGTTGGTTATCGTGTTCAGGCGCAAGGCAAAAGTTTGAATCTAACATTAGGGTTTTCACACCCTGTTGTTTATGACTTGCCAGAAGGCGTTAAAGCTGAAATTCCAAGTCAAACTGAAATTGTTCTTAGTTCTGCAGATAAGCAGAAGTTAGGTCAGGTTGCTGCAGAAATTCGGGCTTTCCGTCCACCTGAGCCTTATAAAGGTAAGGGTGTTCGCTATGCTGACGAAAATGTCAGACGTAAAGAAGCCAAGAAGAAATAGGTGAAGCTATGAGCATTAAAAAAGAATCAAGACAACGTAGAGCGAAAAAAACGCGCTATAACTTAAGGTCAGCAGGCAAAACTCGCCTAACGATCCATCGTACACCTAAGCACATTTATGCGCAGATCATCGCTCCAGAAGGCGACAAAGTTTTAGCTTCGGCTTCAACTTTAGACAAAGATTTGCGTGCTGATGCGACAGGTAACGTTGAAGCTGCTGGCAAAATCGGAACATTGATTGCTGAAAAAGCTAAAGCTGCAGGCGTAACTAAGGTTGCATTTGATCGGTCAGGTTTTAAATATCATGGTCGTGTTAAAGCATTAGCTGACGCTGCGCGTGAAGCTGGTTTGGAATTCTAAGGGGCATTACGATGGGCGTTGAAGAGCAAAAAGGTCAAGAGCTACAGGAAAAACTAATTAATGTTAACCGCGTAGCCAAAGTTGTTAAAGGTGGTCGAATCTTCGGTTTCACTGCACTAACTGTTGTTGGTGATGGTGCTGGTCGAGTTGGGTTTGGTCGTGGTAAGGCGCGTGAAGTTCCAATCGCTATTCAAAAAGCAATGGATGCGGCGCGTAAAAATATGGTTAACATCCCGTTAAGCGGAACAACGTTGCAATATCCTGTAACTGCTAAGCATAGTGGTTCAAAGGTATATATGCAGCCTGCTTCTGACGGTACTGGTATCATTGCCGGTGGTGCGATGCGTGCTGTGCTTGAAGTCGCTGGTATCCATAACGTACTTGCAAAGTGCTATGGTTCAACTAACCCTATTAACGTTGTACGCGCAACGGTAAAAGGTCTTAGTGCAATGCAATCACCTGAAAACGTTGCTGCTAAACGTGGCAAGTCAGTTGAAGATATTACAGGATAAGGTCATGGCTAAGAGTAAAACAATTCAAGTGACTCTTTTTCGTAGTCCGATTGGGCAACTGCCTAATCACAGAGCTTGTGTAAAAGGTCTGGGTTTACGAAAAATTGGTCAAACTGTTGAGCTAGAAGATACATCTTCAGTTCGTGGTATGGCAAACAAAGTCAATTACATGGTTAGGATTGAGGGAGAATAAAATGCGTCTTAATACATTAAGTCCAGCTCCTGGATCAAAAAAAGCAGGAAGACGAGTTGGTCGTGGTATCGGTAGTGGTTTAGGTAAAACCGGTGGTCGTGGTCATAAGGGTCTTAAAGCTCGTTCTGGTGGTTCAGTTGCTCCTGGTTTTGAAGGTGGTCAACAGCCATTACAAAGACGATTGCCGAAGTTTGGTTTTTCGTCTCGACAAGCAAAATACGTAGCTGAAATTCGTCTGAATGAATTAGCGACACTAGATGCTGATGTTATCGATCTGGACGCATTGAAAAATGCCAATCTAGTTCGTCGCGATGCTAAGGTTGCTAAGGTTATTCTGTCTGGCGAGTTAACTAAAGCAGTTACTCTTCAGGGATTAAAGGCCACTAAAGGTGCTCGTGATGCTATCACGGCTGCTGGCGGTAAGGTCGAGGACTAATAAGTCATGGCAAAATCACCTACTATGCCCGCTAATGCGGGCAAAGGTTTCGCTGAACTCAAATCACGTTTATGGTTTGTGTTCGGAGCAATACTTGTTTATCGAATCGGGGCGCATATACCTGTACCAGGTATAAACCCTGATAGATTAGCTGCGCTTTTCGAACAAAACCAAGGGACTATATTAAGTTTGTTTAATATGTTCTCGGGTGGCGCTTTAGAGCGTATGAGTATTTTTGCCTTAGGTATTATGCCCTATATTTCAGCTTCTATAATTATGCAGTTATTAACTGCGGTTACGCCTTCTTTGGAACAGCTTAAAAAAGAAGGGGAAGCTGGAAGACGAAAGATCAGTCAGTACACCCGATACGGCACCGTTGTTTTGGCGTTTATTCAAGCATCTGGTATGTCGGTCGGCCTTGCCTCTCAAGGTGTCACGTTTACAGATAGTTTCAGCTTCTACTTTTTAGCTGTAACTACTTTTGTATGTGGTGCAGTATTTTTGATGTGGTTAGGGGAGCAGATAACTGAAAGAGGTATCGGAAACGGTATTTCATTGCTGATATTTGCCGGTATTGTGGCAGGTCTTCCTGGTGCATTTGGACAGTCTTTTGAAGCAGCTAGGCAGGGTGAGTTAAACATACTCGCATTGTTAGCAATTGGTGTTATTGCCATTGCGATTGTCGCTTTTGTCGTCTTTATGGAGCGTGGGCAGCGTAGAATTACTGTGAATTATGCAAAACGACAACAAGCGCGTGGCGGATATTCACAGCAATCTAGTCACTTACCTCTAAAAGTTAACATGGCCGGTGTTATTCCACCTATTTTTGCCTCAAGTATATTGCTATTCCCTGCGTCATTAGGACAATGGTTTGGTCAAGGTGAAGGTATGGAGTGGTTGGCAGATGTTTCACAAGCTTTAGGTCCAAGTCAGCCTTTATATATAATTTTATTTGCAGCTGCAGTTGTTTTCTTTTGCTATTTTTATACAGCTCTAATGTATAACCCAAAAGAAGTTGCAGATAATCTTAAAAAATCAGGGGCTTTCGTTCCGGGGATTCGTCCAGGGGAGCAAACTGCCAATTACATAGATAGTGTCTTAACAAGGCTGACTATGTTCGGTGCAGCTTATATTGCTGCTGTTTCTTTGCTACCTCAATTTATGGTGGTTTGGTTTAATGTACCGTTTTACTTTGGTGGTACTTCTTTACTAATCGTTGTTGTAGTAGTGATGGATTTCATGGCGCAAGTTCAGTCTCATTTGATGTCTCATCAATATGAGTCTTTAATGAAAAAATCGAACCTTAAGGGTTACGGTGGCGGCGGAGTTCGTCGTTAAAAGCATTTAATTGCAAACAATTGTTTTGGAGTAGCATATGAAAGTTCGTGCTTCGGTAAAGAAAATCTGCCGTAACTGTAAAATTATAAGACGAAATGGCTCTGTAAGAGTTATTTGTCCTGAGCCTCGTCATAAGCAACGTCAGGGTTAACTGGCCTTGCGTTAAAAGAGTGCGGTAGTTAACTTGATTTATTTTTGATCAGGCTGTATTATTCGCGCCTTTTTAAACGACGGTAACTAAAAGTAACTTCAGGCTTCGGCCTAATTATAGTTACAAACAAAGCGGAGTAAGTTAGATGGCACGTATTGCTGGTGTCAATATACCCGACAACAAACACGCAGTTATTTCTCTAACCTATATCTATGGTGTAGGAAGAACTACTGCTCAAAAATTATGCGATGCAACGGGTGTTGCTCCAACTGATAAGGTTAGTTCGCTAACTGAAGATCAATTGGAAACGTTACGTACTGAAGTCAGTAATCTGGCTGTAGAAGGTGACTTGCGTCGTGAAGTTCAGATGAACATTAAACGGTTAAAGGATATGGGTTGCTATCGTGGTCTTCGTCATCGTCACAGCTTGCCTGTGCGCGGTCAGCGAAGTAAGACGAATGCACGTACCATTAAGGGTCCTCGCAAACCAATTCGTAAATAATAGGAAATTGTAATGGCAAAGCCAGGTACACGTACCCGTAAAAAGGTGAAAAAGACGGTTGTTGATGGGATGGCTCATATCCATGCATCATTTAACAATACGATCGTAACCATAACTGATCGCCAAGGTAATGCTCTTTCATGGGCAACTGCAGGTGGTTCAGGATTTCGTGGTTCACGAAAAAGCACACCTTTTGCTGCGCAGGTAGCAGCTGAAAGAGCCGGTAATGCGGCTGCTGAATACGGCCTTAAAAATCTAGAAGTTTTAGTTAAGGGGCCTGGGCCAGGACGCGAGTCCGCTGTTAGAGCACTAAACGCTTGTGGTTACAAAATCACAAATATCACGGATGTCACACCCATTCCACACAATGGTTGTCGCCCACCTAAGAAACGTCGCGTTTAGAGGAAACAGTTATGGCTCGTTATATTGGACCAAAATGTAAATTGTCCCGTCGTGAAGGGACAGATCTATTTTTGAAGAGCGGTGTTAAGGCACTTGATTCAAAATGTAATTTAGAAACCGCTCCTGGCCAACACGGCGCACGCCGTGGTCGTTTGTCGGAATATGGTACTCAGCTTCGTGAAAAGCAGAAAGTACGTCGTATTTACGGTGTATTAGAAAAGCAATTTCGTGGTTATTACAAGGAAGCCGCTCGTCGTAAAGGCGCAACCGGTGAAAATTTGCTGCAATTATTAGAGCAACGCCTTGATAATGTTGTATACCGAATGGGGTTTGGCTCTACTCGTGCTGAATCACGTCAGCTAGTTTCACACAAAGCAATCGTGGTAAATGATGTTGTTGTTAACATTGCTTCTTACCAAGTTAAAGCTGGTGACACTGTATCTGTTCGTGAGAAATCAAAGAACCAATTGCGTATCAAAAATGCAGTTGAGCTCTCTGGGCAGCGTTCAGCCGCTGAGTGGATTGATGTTGATGGAGCTAAGCTATCTGGAATGTTTAAATCTGTTCCTGAACGCTCAGAATTACCTTCAGACATCAACGAAAACCTAATTGTCGAGCTTTACTCTAAGTAAGCTCGGCCTACAACATTAATGTATAGGGGCGTATATGCAGCGATCAGTTAATGAATTCTTGAATCCTCGTAATATTGAAGTTCAAGGACTAAGCGCAACACACGCAAAAGTTATATTAGAGCCACTTGAAAGGGGCTTTGGCCATACTTTAGGAAGTGCGCTACGTCGTATTCTTCTATCATCTATGCCAGGTTGTGCAGTAGTTGAAGTTGAGATCGACGGTGTATTGCATGAATATAGTGCCATTGAGGGTGTACAGGAAGATGTAATTGAGATTCTTCTGAACCTTAAAGGCTTAGCTGTTGTGATGCACACTCGAGATGAGGCTACTTTAACACTAAGTAAAGCTGGTTCTGGGCCTGTGCTTGCAAGCGATATTCAGTTGGATCATGATGTTGAAGTTATGAACCCTGAGCATGTTATTTGTAATCTTGGTGATAAGGGTTCAATTAACATGACCCTTAAAGTGGTACGTGGCCGTGGTTACGTACCTGCTGATCAGCGTGTAAACAGTGATGAAGAGTCTCGAGCAATTGGTAAACTACAGCTTGATGCTTCATACAGTCCTGTAGCTCGTGTAGCCTATTCAGTTGAAAGTGCTCGTGTTGAACAGCGTACTGATTTAGATAAGTTAGTCATTGACCTTGAAACAAACGGTACAATCGACCCTGAAGATTCGATTCGTCGCGCTGCGACAATCCTTCAACAGCAGTTGGCAGTATTTGTAGATTTCGATAACGAGAAAGAACCTGTACAAGAGGAAGAAGAAGAAGAAGTTGATCCAATTCTTCTGCGTCCAGTGGATGACCTTGAGTTGACGGTTCGATCAGCAAATTGCTTGAAAGCAGAAAATATATATTATATTGGCGACCTAATTCAACGTACTGAGGTTGAACTGCTGAAGACACCTAATTTAGGTAAGAAATCACTTACCGAAATTAAGGATGTGTTGGCGTCTCGTGGTCTTTCTTTGGGAATGCGTCTTGAGAACTGGCCACCAGCTAGTTTAAAAGGTGATGATCGAGTATTAGGTGCATAACTTAGTATTCGGTCTGATAGGTAAGGAATTATAAAATGCGTCATCGTAAAAGTGGTCGTAAATTAAATAGAAACAGCTCACACCGAAAAGCAATGTTTAAAAACATGGCAGCTTCTTTGGTAGAGCATGAACTAATCAAAACAACTTTGCCAAAAGCAAAAGAGTTGCGCGGTATTGCTGAGCCATTAATTACATTGGCAAAAGAAGATACTGTAGCAAATCGACGTTTGGCATTCGCACGTACTCGTGATAATGCTGTAGTTGCTAAGTTGTTTAATGAATTAGGTCCTCGCTACCAGGATCGACCTGGTGGATATATCCGCATTCTTAAGTGTGGTTATAGAACTGGAGATAAAGCTCCAATGGCATACGTAGAATTGGTTGATAGACCGGTTGTAGAAGATGTCGAGGATGATGACGAGTAAAATCTGTTATCTAATAAAAAAACCAGCTATATGCTGGTTTTTTTATGTGTGTCAGTTTTATAAAGAGAAATCCTAAATATTGGTAAGTTGTTCCAGTTTTTCTCTTGCAGCGCCTAGTATAGGAATTGCTTCAGGATTTTTTTTGTCTGTTAGTACAAACACATTCGTTGCGTCAGCGATGACGGTATCAGTGCCTTCAAGGAAGATTTTTTGTTCCATTCTGCAACTTGCAGTGCCGATTTTCATAACTCGTGTGTGTATTTCCAAGGTGTCATTAAGGTAGCATGGGTGACGATAGTTAATATGATTGCTAACAATGGTCAGTGCTAAATCTAGCTGTGAAAAAAAATCGATGGCATTGAAGTTTTCGAAGAGAGTCCAGCGTGCCTCTTCTAAGAACTCTGTGTATGCTCTATCGTGCAATTGACCATGCTGATCTATATGGTAACCGCGAATACGAATTGTGATGTAATCTGACAAAATACGCTCCCTGAACTGATAATTTATATTGTAGGTATAATTATCAGTCTAGTGTAAAAAATGGAGCGCGTAGGTTATTTATTGGTAGTCTAGTGTCGGAAGTGGCGCATACCTGTGAATGCCATTACAAGTCCGTGCTCATCCGCAGCATCAATTACTTCTTGGTCGCGCATTGAGCCTCCTGGTTGGATAACGCAACTGATGCCTGCTTTTGCTGCGTTATCTATTCCGTCTCTGAAGGGAAAGAAGGCATCAGATGCCATCATGGAGCCGGTAACTTTCAAGTTTGCATGTTCGGCTTTAATTGCCGCAATCCTTGCCGAATTTACTCTGCTCATTTGTCCAGCTCCAATACCGATTGTCTGCGAATTTTTACCATAGACAATGGCGTTTGATTTGACCATTTTGGCAACCTTCCAGGTAAACAGAAGGTCTTCTATTTCAGATTGAGTTGGTTGACGTTTACTGACTATTTTCAAATCTTCTGCAGTAATATTTCCTAAGTCGCGATCTTGGATGAGTAAGCCGCCATTTACTCTTTTATAGTCAAAGCTTGAAGTTGAGTTAGTAACAAGCCCATACTCCAGTAGGCGTAGATTCTTTTTAGTGGCAATAACTTCTTTTGCTTCATTGCTTATTTTCGGAGCAATAAGTACTTCGACAAATTGACGTTCTACAATAATAGCGGCTGTTTCTGCATCAAGTTCGCGATTAAAGGCAATAATACCGCCAAATGCGGACTCAGGATCGGTTGCATAAGCGCGTTCGTAGGCGTTAAGGATTGTATCACTAGTTGCTACGCCACAAGGATTAGCATGCTTAACAATAACGCAGGCTGCTTGTTTAAACAGCTTAACGGTTTCTAATGCTGAGTCAGTATCTGCAATATTGTTGAATGATAATTCTTTGCCTTGTAATTGGTTTGCTCCAGATATTGATGATGATTCAAAATCATCCTCAACATAAAATGCAGCTTTCTGATGAGGGTTTTCCCCATAACGTAAATCCTGTACTTTGCTCATTTGTATGTTGAAAGTTCTAGGGAAATTTTCATTTCCACCAGGAACAGAGTGGCCAAAGTAATTTGCAATGGTGCCATCGTAAGCAGCTGTATGTTCGAAAGCCTTTATTGCTAGATCAAACCGTGTTTTGTATTGTGTGCAGGCGTCATTTGAATTCATTTCTGAAAGTATGGTTGAATAGTCATCGCTGTTAACAACAATATTAACATGTTGGTGGTTTTTGGCGGCTGCCCTGACCATTGTTGGGCCGCCGATATCAATATTTTCGATAGCGTCTTCTAAGCTGCAATCTGATTTAGCAATAGTTTGCTTGAAGGGGTAAAGGTTGACGACAACCATGTCAATATTTTCAATGCTGTGTGTTTTCATCACAGTTTCATCCTGACCTCTGCGTCCTAGAATTCCACCATGGATTTTAGGGTGTAACGTTTTGACCCGACCGTCCATCATTTCTGGGAAGCCCGTGTAATCAGATACTTCGATAGCTGGAATATGGTTGTCTTTTAAGAGTTTGAAAGTACCGCCAGTGGAGAGTATTTCAACTCCCATGTCGTGCAATGCTTGAGCAAATTCTACGATACCGGTTTTATCAGAAACACTGATAAGCGCGCGCTTAACGGCAACTAAGTCGTTTGTATTAGTCATGTTATATTTCCAAGCTAGATGTCAGTTATAAGAGGGTATGCTGTAAGGTACTGATGCCTTAAAATAAAGGGTGAGCATGTGGCTCACCCATAGAAGAGGTTGTCAATCTTATAGTAAGCCGTATTGCTTAAGCTTTTTTCTTAATGTGCCACGATTTAAACCTAATAACACAGAAGCTTTTGTCTGGTTGTTTCGAGTGTACTTAAGTACTTGTTCAAGTAGTGGTGCTTCAACTTCGGTCAATACTAGTTGATAAACATCTGTAACAGGCGCCCCATCAAGCTGTGCAAAATAATTGCTTAATGTAGTCTCTACGCAATCTCTTAGCGTCGTGCTGTTGTCAATTACGGTGTTGTCAGCATCTTCTTGGTTTGGTGTTTTATGTTCGGCAAGAGCTTCTACGGTCATGCGGCTTGTTCCCCTCGATTTGTGTGTTGCAAGAAATAATTTTTGATTACTTCAAGTTGTTTATTGGTGGATTCAATTTGGTTAAATGTTTTTCTGAATTCTTGGTGGTTTTTCTGTGTTTTCATATACCAAGCAACATGTTTTCTCGCAATTCTAACCCCCATAAGAGCGCCATAAAAATCATGAAGTTCAGATATGTGCTTGATGAGGATGTTGCTTATTTCAGTTTGCTTTCGTTGAGCGCGTTTTTTGCCATGTTCAAGATAGTAATTAATATCATCAAATACCCAGGGGCAACCTTGTGCAGCTCTTCCTATTAATAAACCATCGGCATTTGTTTTTTCGAACACAAAAGCTGCTTGCTCAGGAGATGTAATGTCTCCATTTGCTAGTACAGGAATATTAATATGTTTTTTTACTTCGGTAATGGTTTCGTATTCTGCTTCGCCACGATAAGCACAGTTCCGTGTTCTACCGTGAATTGCAAGGGCCTGAATTCCTGAATCCTCAGCTATTTTTGCAATGGTTAATGCATTTTTGTTTTCTTTGTCCCAACCAGTCCTTATTTTTAAAGTAACTGGAATGTTAACGGCTGAAACGACTTTCTTTAATATGTCAGCAACAAGAGTCTCGTCTTTCATTAGCGCAGAGCCAGCTGCTTTATTGCAGACTTTTTTTGCAGGGCAGCCCATGTTGATATCTATAATCTGTGCGCCCATATCCTGATTTAATTTTGCTGCTGTCGCGAGCATTTCAGGATCACCGCCCGCAATCTGAACTGATACTGGGGTATGCTCACCTTGGTGATCCAATCGGTGCATCGATTTTCTTGTTTTCCAAAAGCTAGAGTCGGCAATAACCATTTCTGAGACAGCTAATGCTGCGCCATGTTCTCGACAAAGTTGTCGGAAAGGGCGGTCAGTAACACCTGCCATCGGTGCGAGGATCAATTTATTCTTTAATTGATAAGGGCCGATTTTAAGCAATTTGAGTCTCTAGTCATTGTTCTAAGTATTTTTTGGGGGGGTAATGATACCTTCAGAATAAAGGACGGAAAAGAGAAATAGTTGTATTTTTTTGGTTATATTTTGCTCTCATTGGTTGACAATTGATCTATTGTTTGAAAGTGGTCTTTTGAGATTTGGCCATAAAAAACTTCAGTGCATAATTTACAGCCTCTTTGCCAGGGTCGATAATTTCTAGTGAAATGTGAATTGGCTGTTCGGAAGGCATATTTGGCCATTGAAGTATCTCGGCTGATAAATATTCTTCAGGGCGTATCAGGCGTTGAGCGATGGTGCGGTTGTTAATATCTGAAAAATAGAGCGCGATGTTTGGAAAACCCTGACCAAAAGTTGCATCATTGATGATAATCGCGTCAATGATAAGTGCTTTGGGGGTTGTAGGATGGCTTCTAACAATTAAGTTATGACTTTTTATTTTTTGAATATCTGAAAGTATAGGCAGTTGGCATTTTAATAAAGCACAAGCTTTTTTATACAGGGCTGCTGTTTGTGGGTATTGAGATAACTTCTCATAGTGAAGCCAACTAGCCTGAGCGAGCAGTGTCACAGTCAGGGTTATAATTAGAATTAGAAATACAGAAGAAACTAACCAGTGCCTGCCAAGAGACTTCTTATCTTGTTGATAATAAAAGTTAAGGCTATCGTAGTTGTCTTCTTTATTTTCCGTGGAATGAATACTGGAATCATTTGATTGTGGGGAAGCGTTAACCTCTAAGCTCGACTTTTCATTTGAGTTTATATTTGAAATGTGCGGTTCAATTTTATCGACGTTATCGGTGTCAACATCCTCAAGAATCTCATCGGTCCAGCTTTCATCTTCAGTGTTTGTTTCTATTAAATCGACTTCCTGAACGCTGGTGATATATGGGCTATTATTTTCGTCATCAGATGATTCGTCTAACTCAAGAAATGAAGTGCTTAAGTCATCTGTAATGGTTGATGAACCTGCATAACCACTTTCTTTTTTATCTTCATTCGGGTCGTCTTGAAAGAGTGTTTCGTCTTTGCTGGTTTTGCCTAAGATTGAATCTTCTAAGTCAACTAGGGGGCTTTCAGATGAATGAGGTTGTATTGGTGTGGGTTGGTCGCTTGGTTGTGCATCTTTAACTTCAGAAATGCTATATGCAATCGCATCAAAAATATTCATGCATGAACCGCAACGAACCCTACCATTTGCAGCACTTAGCTGTTCTTCAGAAACTTTAAAGGATGCTTTGCAATGAGGGCACTGGGTTAATCTTTGAGTTGGCATTGCGTAGAAGCATCCTATTGTTGGCTGTTATGAAGTAGGCTCAAGCTTTTTATTTTTCAATTTCTGAATACTATTTTGATGTAAATATAGAGTTCATTATTATGGGGCTTTTTTTGTCCCCGTCAAGCGTGCCCAGCCATCTTCAATTATGATAGGGGCCATTGTAAATGTGTCTGAATAAAATTCAGATAATTCCGCAGCTTGATGTTCAAGGATGCCTGATAGAATAACCTGACCATTCGTTTTACATAAGGCTCCTATTCTACTTTTTAACTCATAAAGTGGCTTAGCTAAGATGTTGGCAATGACAATATCAGCTGGCTCTTGTGGTGTCTCATCTGGAAGATAAGCCTTGATTAAGTCTTCTGTAATATTATTTCGGTTGGCGTTGTCTTTGGTTGCAAGTAGGGCTTGGGGGTCGTTGTCGACAGCAATGACATTTTTAGCGCCAAGTAATAAGCCTGCGATACCTAAAATACCAGAGCCGCAGCCATAATCAATGATGTCTTTATTTTCCAGTGACGCGGCATCAAGCCACTTTAAGCAAAGAAAAGTGGTAGGGTGAGTTCCTGTTCCAAAAGCCAGGCCAGGGTCAAGCATCAAATTAACTGCATTGTTGTCTGGTACATCGCGCCAGCTAGGACAAATCCAAAGTCGTGAGCCGATATGAATAGGTTCGAAATGTTCCATCCACTTTCGAGTCCAGTCTTGATTTTCTAATATCTCAATTTTGCAATCAGGGAAAGTTTCAGAGCTTAATCCACAAAAAACATTATGAGCGATCGTTTTAATTTGTTCTGTATCTTCATCTGCTGAAAATAACCCTGTTATGATTGTTTTTTCCCAGAGTGGTGTTGTGCCGCGTTCTGGTTCAAGAATTGGTTGGTCGTGTGCATCTTCCATCGTGACGGCAGATGCGCCTGCCGCGAGAAGGCTTTCTTCCATCGCTTCTGCAATGTTGGGTGTGATATCTGCTTTAATTTGAATCCAGCTCATAGTTACATATATTCCATCTTTATGGTTGTCCCCTTTTATGAGGACAACGTTTTCATTTTTTTGAAATTATTTTTTCAAGGTAATGAATGTTGAAGTCAACATTGCGAAAACCTTCATTGCGAACGAGCTCCCGATGGAGGGGGATATTTGATTTTATGCCGTCAACGACAATTTCATCTAGTGCATTTAACATGCGGTTAAGTGCTGAATTTCGATCTTCACTATGACAAATCAGTTTCGCAATTAAAGAATCATAGTTTGGTGGGACGCGATAACCGCTGTATAGGTGTGAATCTACTCTAACGCCTAGGCCGCCAGGCGCATGAAACTGTTTAACAAGCCCAGGGCAGGGAATAAATGTGTTTGGATCCTCTGCATTGATACGGCACTCAAAAGCGTGTCCTTTAAATGAAACTTGTTCTTGAGTCACTGATAGCGGTAAACCGCTAGCTATTCGAATTTGCTCTTTAACAATGTTAATGCCAGTAATCATCTCGGTAACGGGGTGCTCGACTTGTATGCGGGTGTTCATTTCAATGAAATAGAATTTTCCGTTTTGGTATAGAAACTCAAAGGTGCCTGCGCCTTGGTAACCAATATCCTTACAAGCTTGAACGCATGCCTTGAACACTTTTTGTCGTGCTTCTTCGTCAATATTAGGAGCAGGAGCTTCTTCGATGACTTTTTGGTGTCTTCGTTGAAGTGAGCAGTCTCTGTCGCCCAAATGGATGACATTACCATGTGAGTCTGCGAGGATTTGGACCTCAACGTGCCGGGGTGTTGTTAAAAACTTTTCAAGGTAAACGGTTTTATCGCCAAAGACTGTTTTGGCCTCATTTTGAGTTAATGCAATGGCTTGTAGCAATTCAGATGCGTGGTTAACCACCCTCATTCCTCTGCCACCACCGCCAGAAGCAGCTTTGATAATGACTGGGTAGCCAATCACGCTTGCAATGGCGCGGGTTTTATCTTGGTTATTTGTGATAGGGCCGTCGGAGCCAGGAACGGTAGGGACACCGGTTTTTGCCATAGCTTGGATGGCAGAAACTTTATTTCCCATTAATCGGATTACATCGGCGGAAGGTCCAATAAAGGTGAAGCCACTTTTCTCAACCTTCTCTGCAAAATCAGCGTTCTCGGCCAAGAAGCCATAACCAGGGTGGATCCCTTCAGCGTTAGTGACTTCTGCTGCACTTATGATTGCAGGAACATTTAAATAGCTTTCTGTTGGGTTATTTCCACCAATGCAGACAGATTCATCTGCTAGGCGAACGTGCATTAGGTCTCTATCTACCTTTGAATGAACGGCGACCGTTGGAATGCCCATTTCTTTACAGGCCCGTAAGATGCGTAATGCGATTTCACCACGATTGGCTATCAAGACTTTCTTAAGCATAAACTGGTTCCCGTTAATCTTTATGCAATCGTAAATAGAGGTTGGTCGAATTCTACGGGTTCGCCATCGCTCACATTGATCGATTCAATGACACCACTCTTGTCAGCTTCAATCTGATTCATCATTTTCATTGCTTCAATGATGCAGACCACGTCGCCCTCTTTGATGCTTTGCCCTATCTGAATAAAAGGGGCTGATTCAGGTGAAGGGGCTCGATAAAATGTGCCTACCATTGGAGAATTAATTGACGGCTTATCTTTAGAGATTGTGATGTCTTGTGAGGCAGGAATAACAGTGTCGTTTACTATTTTCTCCTGAGCGGGAACTCCTTGCATAGTGCTTGTGTTGACTGTTTGTGCGCGACGGCTAATGCGGATCGATTCTTCGCCATCTTTAATCTCTATTTCTTCAACATCAGACTCAGTAATAAGTTCAATGAGCTTTTTGATTTTTCGAATGTCCATAATATTTCTCAATATGGTTGGAAGCGCAAGTAAGTTGTTTGAACCTTACAGGGCTTTCTAAGCTAATGTGTTCAATGCTGTTTTTAGCGCTGCATCATAGCCCGCACTACCTAGTCCGCAGATGACGGCTTTCGCAACATCTGAAAAATAGGATTTATGGCGAAAAGATTCTCGAGCGTGGACATTTGAAAGGTGGACTTCAATAAAGGGAATGTCGACGGCTAAAAGTGCATCTCTAAGAGCGATGCTGGAGTGCGTAAAAGCAGCAGGATTGATAATAATAAAGTGTGTTTGTTCTTGCTTTGCTTGATGAATGCGGTCAATTAAAATGTGCTCGGCATTACTTTGCAACGATGTAAGCTGGTGACCCTGTTCGTTTGCTAGTGTCTTTAACCGAGTATTGATATCTTCTAAGCTCTCTGAGCCATAGATTTCTGGTTCACGAGTACCTAAAAGGTTTAAATTAGGGCCATGCAGCACAAGAATAGATGCCATAACAAATGCCTGAGTAAAGATGAATTTGCGGTGGTTTGATGTTTAAACGTTACAAAACAAATGTTGGTCTCGCTTTAAATATCACGCAATTGCTGAGAGCCGGTATTGCACTTTATATGCAAGTTGGACGCTAGTTTGCCTATTTTTTGCTGCAGTTACAAGCATAAAGCTTTCTGGGAGTAGGCGTTTACATGTCTATATTGTAACAACGAACGGTATTTCTTCCATTGCGTTTGGCGTCATATAGAGCTTGATCTGCTTTTTCGCAAAGTGATTGAGAGTTTTCAGATGAAGACATTGCAATGCCACAACTAAATGTTACGTTAAATGTGGTATCGCCTGCTGGTTGAGGTAGTTCGGAAAACCGATCTCTAATTTCATTCAGAATCGTTTTTGCATCTCTTTCAGTTGTATTTGGAAGAACAATCGCGAATTCTTCTCCGCCGTACCGGCCAATATGATCTGTTTTGCGTAAACGTTGTTTTAAAAATAGCGATAAGCTTTTGAGGACACGATCACCAATAGGGTGGCCATAATTATCATTAACCTTTTTAAAGTAATCGATATCGAGCATTGCGAATGATAGTGGTTGTTCGCTTTGTTTTGATTTGTTTATTTCCAGATCTAGCAGATATAAGGTGTGTGTATGGTTAAATAAACCCGTTAAACTATCCCGAATCATTAAAGCAAGTAACGATCTGGCTCGACGACCACGGTTTTGAAGTGTTGCTATTAAATGTTTGGGGTCAATAGGTTTTGTTAGGAAATCATCGCCACCTAGACTCATTGCGTGAAGCTGCTTATTGACGTCATCTTCAGCAGATAAATAAATGATAGGTACGCTGTGAAATTTATCTTGTTGCCTGATTACCCGTGCTAACTCCATTCCTGTACAGCCCGGCATGTACATGTCCATGATAATGATTTCAGGTTGGAAATCATGTAATGAGACCAATATTTTCATGGGGTCAGTGATAACGCCCGGAATCATGCCTGCTTTGTTGAGAATGTTCTCAATGTACTTTGCCTGAGCTTTTGAGTCATCAACAACTAAAATTCTGTAAGGGTCTTGTGTGTTTGAGTGTGTATAGTTTTCGATTTTTTCAATAAGTTGCCCAGGATCTACTGCTCGATAGAAAAACTCTTCGCCACCAGTACGAGAAGCCATTAAGCGTGCCTCTATATCATCTCTGCGATCGCTGACGTAAATAATAGGAATCGTAAAATCATAGCACTCTTGAATTTGACGAACGGCTTCAATGCCAGAGAAGTTGCCGCCATCAAAGTCTATATCAGCAACAATTGTTTCTGGTCTATCTTGTTTAGAGGCTAGGATTAAATCCTGAGTAGAGTTGAAATTTAGAGATCGAAAGCCAAAAAATTCTAGTTGATTGATAATGCGGTTTGCATAGTCACTATTATTGAGCGCAAGATAAATTGGTGTGCGAAGAAAGGTTCTGGGGCTGGATGTAGTCTGGCTTACTTCGTTGGGCTTCGAATCGGTCTTGCGCAAGGTGCATTCATTTAGTTCTTGAATTATTTTCTCAAGAGATTCTTGTTGCTTATCGTTAGGTGGTTGCTCGGGTGTTAAGGACTTGAGTAAAGAAACAACCTTGTGTGCTGCATCTCGCTGTTGAGGCATATCAAAACGTTCAGCGAAACGGTCTAGTTTTTCCGCAGCATCCGTTAAACTGAATACTCGTGTAGGTTCTTCCCAAGAATTTGAACGACATTTCTGGTAAATATCTAGCACGACTCTTGCTTGAGTCGTCACACGCTTAGCAAAAAGTTGTTTTAGTTTTTCTCGCTGACTTTCTTGGGTCATTAATATTCCCTAGCATGACTGTAATTTGATTAACCATACAGATTAAGAGTTAGTATGAATGTATTATTACTTAAATTTTCTATCTGTCTAGGGTGTTTCATGTAACCAATTGATATTAGATGGTGTTAAGGGAATAAATATTGTGTTTGAATGAAGCGTAGCAAAAAAAACTCTAAATGGATAAAACAATGCCACATAACGTAAATAATAAACGTAGAACACTTAAGCAGCTTTTAATGTGCTTCATCGGTGCGTTGTTAACACTGTTATTATTAGGTAGTTTTTTTCTGAATATCAGTGTTACACGCGAATATTTGCAAAACCAACTTCAATCTCATGCTCAGGATGCTGCTACCTCACTTGGTTTGTCGTTATCCACAGTTATTGACGCACGTGACGAGGTGTTGGCGGCAAGAATGATTGACGTGATTTATGATAGTGGAGACTATCGGCGCTTAGTATTTAAAGATCTTAATGGAAAGGCCATGATTGTTCGAGAGCAATCACTAAAAATAGAAACAGTGCCTTATTGGTTTATTCAGCTTATTGACCTGAAAACACCAGCACAACAGTCACAAGTTATGTCAGGGTGGAGTCAATTAGGGTCTCTTGAGATCGAAAGTCACCCTGGATACGCCTATGTCGAGCTTTGGCGGATAATGCAGACTCAAATTATTTGGTTTGGTGTGATTGCTGTATTTGGCTTTATTTTGGCTCAAATTTTTATTTCTGGTATTTTGAAACCGTTGAAACAGGTGGAACAGCAGGCTCACGAAATGAGCCAAAATAAATTTAACTATAAAGCTCCAATGCCTAACACAAGAGAATTGGCAAGAGTTGCTTTTGCGATGAATGATATGGGAGAAAAGCTGGGAAGAGTATTTCAGGAGCAGTTAAGTTTAATTGAAAATCTTCGAGCGAAATCATTTATTGATACCATGACAGGTTTGGGTAATAGAGAAGGTTTTGATAACCGGCTAAGAGCAGAGCTAGAGTCTGAACAGCGAACAGGGCAGGGGTGTTTATTGCTGGTTCAGTTAAGTGATTTTACCGAGATAAATCAGGAGCATGGTCGAGCCTTGGGAGATGAACTATTGCAGTCAGTAGCATCAGTACTCTCGACATTGGTCAAGCAAAGGGCTGGCAGCTTCGCGGCTCGGCGTAGCGGTGTGGATTTTAGTGTTTTTTTGCCAAATTTAATGACAGACTCAGTAGATGATTTTGCAACGCAACTGTTGTCAGACCTCGGTGTGTTACCAATCCTTAAACAATTACTAAGAGACGACATCATTCATATGGGGCTGGCTTGTGTTCAAAATGATGATGATAGTCAGTCAGTGTTATCCAAAGCGGATATGGCATTAAGGCAAGCCCAAAGAAAAGATATCTCAGGCTGGCAACGATATGCAAATATTGAGTCGGTTGATCTTTCCAGTGAAGTGCATCAGGCAAATGAGTGGCACGCAATCCTTAAGCAGGTTCTTGCTGACCGTAGTGTACATTTACATGTTCAGCCGGTTGTTGACTTTAAGGACAAAAACTTACTTTATTATCAGGTGCTAGCGCGTATTGATGTTGATAATAAGTTAGCCGTTGCGGGTTTATTTTTGCCAATGGCCGAGCGATTCCAGCTAATGATACCGTTTGATCAGATGGTGATTGAAAAAGTACTATCACTGCTTACAGATGGGAAAGAAAGCAATGCTTATTGTATTACGCTTTCAGAAAGTACGATGGCTGATGAACAATTCTTAGCATGGTTAGATGCGAGCTTAGCGCCTATAAGTGGGGCCGTTGACCGGTTAATATTTGAAGTTTCTGAGCATGCCGTCCACTACAGTGAGGCGGCTTTGCAGAGCTTGAGTAGCTTATCCAGAAAGTATGGTTTTAAGCTATCTATAGATCGTTTTGGCTCATCATCCGTGCCATTTTCTTATTTGCAGCGTATTGGCTTGGATATAATTAAGCTGGATCATGGGTTCATTCGAGATATCCAAGATAATCAAAGTGACCAGTTCTTCTTACATTCGGCGGTTCAAATTGCGCGTAGCCAAGAAATACAAGTAATGGCGGTAGGGGTTGAATCTGAACAAGAGTGGGATATTTTAAAGGGTTTAGGTTTGGATGGTGCGATGGGATATTATCTAGGGCGCCCAGAATCAAGTGAAATATTGTGATCTTTTAAAGTTATAAAGTAGGTAGTGTTTGTGATAAAACATGTAATTAGTAAAGGGGCTGATTTTTTTCGGCATAGAAAAGAAGATTTTCAAGATTATTTAGGCGGTGGCGTTTTGGCTAGAATTATTGGTGTCGTACTCTCAATTTATTTACTTCTTTCACTTGCCATAGGTTGGTGGTGGAGTCATGAACCTGAGTTAATAGATATAAAACAATACGCGGCAGAGCATGCTGGTGAACAAAATAGATCTCCCGTTACAGGCTATACGACCACGACAGCATTAATTTATTTAGCTGAGACTTTACTGGATAAACCAGGCGGGTATTTAAGAAATGACATTTTTCCCCCAGGACTTTGGCTCGATAATATTCCGCGATGGGAGTACGGCGTTTTAGTTCAGGTGCGTGATCTTGCAAGAGTTTACAGAAAAGACTTAAGTCGTTCTCAAAGTCAATCTGTAGAGGATAAAGACCTGACCATTGCTGAACCACAGTTTCACTTTGATAATAATAGCTGGGCAATACCATCTACCGAGTCTGAATATCGTCGAGGAATTAAAGCGACTAAGAAATATCTTGAACGTCTTTCAGACCCTCAGCAGCCGGATGCGCAATTTTATGCCCGAGCAGATAATCTTCGAGCATGGCTTTCTGATGTTAATAACCGCTTAGGTAGTTTGTCTCGTCGTTTAAGTGAAAGTGTTGGTCGACAACAGTTAGACTTAGGCTTGGCTGGTGATGCGAATGCAGAACAATCTACCGTTGGGGAAGGTAATCAGGTGCACAAAACACCTTGGTTAGAAATAGATAATGTTTTCTACGAGGCACGGGGCACAACATGGGCTCTAGTTCATATATTCAAAGCGGTTGAGCATGACTTTCGCGCGGTACTAGAAAATAAAAATGCTTTAGTCAGTTTGCAGCAAATTATTTTAGAGTTAGAGGCGACACAAGAAGATATATGGAGTCCTATGGTTTTAAATGGTAGTGGTTTTGGTTTGTTATCTAACCATTCATTAACGATGTCATCTTATATATCTAGAGCAAGTGCTGCCATTATTGATTTGCGTAGTTTATTGCAGCAAGGATAAAAAATTCAGCATAAAAAAAGGCTGTTATCCCGGTTAAAGGGTGACAGCCTTTTTTATTTCTAGAAGTTTCCTTTATGCACGCTATAGGCGTATGTAGGAAATAACTATAAAATCAATATGTTACTTGGTGAATGCAGCCACTGACTTTTCGATAGACTGACGAGCTGCGTCGGCATTTTTCCAACCTTTCAGCTTCACCCATTTACCGGGCTCTAGTGTTTTGTAGTTTTCAAAGAAGTGCTGAACCTGGTCTTTCAATAATGAAGGTACATCTTCAATGTCCTGAATGTCACTATATAGAGGGGACAGTTTATCGTGAGGGACGGCGATTAACTTCTCATCACCACCAGCTTCATCATCCATATCCAACATGCCAACAGGGCGACAGCGAATGATTGACCCAGGAATAATAGGGTAAGGCGTGATCACGAGTACGTCTAATGGGTCGCCATCATCTGCTAAAGTATTTGGAATAAAGCCATAGTTAGCAGGATAAAACATTGGCGCAGACATAAAACGGTCAACCACAACTGCACCCATATCCTTATCTATTTCATATTTAACAGGGCTGCTTTGAGCTGGGATTTCAATCGCGACATAAATGTCGTTAGGGATATCTAATCCTGCTGGGATCTTGTCAAAATTCATATGTATTTCCTTTGAGTGGGTTCATAGGTGGTCAAAAAAAACGCGATTATAAGGCTTTGAGGGTTTCAACGCCAGAAGCAGAGCCGACAAACAGGCAATCAGCAGGCCTAATAGCAAAGAGCCCGTTCGTTACGACGCCTGTAATGTTATTAATCTGGGCCTCTAATTTGGTTGGTTCAATCATTTTTAAGTTATGAACATCCAAAATATGGTTGCCATTATCAGTAACAAAACCTTCGCGATAAACGGGGTCGCCACCAAGTTTAACAAGTTCTCGACCGACCAAACTACGAGCCATTGGAATGACCTCAACAGGAAGCGGGAAAGCCCCCAATAAGTCAACTTGTTTGGATTGATCGACAATGCACAAAAATTGCTTCGCAACAGCCGCTACAATTTTCTCACGCGTTAATGCGCCGCCGCCGCCTTTAATTAATTCTAAGCGCTCGTTTGTTTCATCTGCCCCATCAACATAGAATTCCATTTCATCAATTGAGCCTAAGTCGTAAACTGGAATACCGTGATTTCTCAAGCGATCAGCAGTTGCTTCTGAACTGGCAACGGTTCCATCAAACAAATGTTTTATTTCGGCCAAGTGATCAATAAAATAGTTTGCTGTGGAGCCTGTGCCCACACCAATAATACTGTCACTATTCAATGTGGGCTTGATGTAATCTACTGCGGCTTGAGCTACAGCACTTTTTAGCTGGTCTTGATTCATGAGGGCTCCAATGTGGTGGGTAAAATAGTAATTTTAATGGAGCGTATTATAAGCGCCGAATGATTAACAGAAAAGCGCTTTAGTTTTTCGTGCGAAACAAGTATTTTCTATAGGCTGAGTAAACAGCCTATTTAATGTATTTAGCACTATCTAGCACTACTTTTGTTTAACGTGTGGGTTCAAGGAATAAGTCAATGACCATAAATCGATACATAAAAAAAATACTTGATGCACGCGTTTACGATGTTGCGATTGAGTCTCCCCTTACACATGCTCCCTTTTTATCGAAGCGCCTAGGCAATCAGATCTATTTAAAGCGAGAAGACTTACAGCCAGTTTTTTCTTTTAAATTAAGAGGTGCTTATAATCGTGCCCGGCTTCTGAGCGATGATGAAAAATCAGCGGGTATTATTGCAGCATCGGCAGGCAATCATGCTCAAGGTTTGGCGTTAGCGGCACAAAAATTAGGCATCAAGGCAACGATTGTGATGCCTAAAACGACACCTGAAATTAAAGTAAACTCAGTAAAATCAAAAGGCGCGAGAGTCGTTTTACACGGAGATGCTTTTGATGAAGCAGCGGCCTACGCACATGAGCAGGTCAAAGAGAAAGGACTGATATACATTCCTCCTTATGATGATGAGGATGTAATCGCTGGGCAGGGGACTGTAGCAATGGAGATGTTGATGCAACATACCGCACCCATTCATGCGGTATTTGTTCCAGTTGGCGGTGGTGGTTTGATTGCTGGTATGGCTGCTTATATTAAATACGTACGACCAGAAACAAAAATTATCGGTGTAGAGCCTGAAGATGCGGCTTGTTTAAAAGCGGCTTTGGCTAGCGGGCGCCGTGAGATTCTTGATGAAGTGGGTATTTTTGCAGAAGGGGTTGCCGTTAAACAAATTGGAGAGTTGCCATTTGAAATTGCGCAACAATGTGTGGACGAGGTTATTACCGTTAGTACGGATGAAATTTGTGCGGGTATTAAAGACATCTTTGATGATACGCGAGCTATAGCTGAGCCTGCTGGCGCTGTGGGACTTGCCGGACTTAAAAAATATGTGGAGCGCGAGAAGGTTGAAAATGCAAACTTACTGACTGTGGTAAGTGGTGCTAACGTTAACTTTGATAGGCTGCGTTATATTTCTGAACGGACTGAAATAGGTGAAAAACGTGAAGCTATTCTGGCAGTAACGCTATCAGAAGAGCCTGGAAGTTATAAAAAATTCATTCAAGCGCTTCATAAAAGAAGTGTTACGGAGTTTAACTACCGTTATGCAGAGGGGTGTGATGCCCAAATTTTTGTAGGTGTACAGATTTCAGCTGGGGGGGAAGGGCGAGCACAAATTCTTTCTGAGTTGAGAGATCAAGGGTATGCCGTGCATGATTTAACTGATAACGAGATAGCCAAGAACCATATTCGACATATGGTTGGCGGAAGGTCAGCAGGTGTTGGAGACGAACAAGTTTACCGCTTTGAATTTCCTGAGCGTCCAGGAGCGTTGATGAAGTTCTTAAACTCTTTAGGAACTAAGTGGAATATATCAATGTTTCACTATCGTAATCATGGCTCGGCTTACAGTCGGGTTCTCATGGGGATTCAGGCTGGTAGAGAAGAAACAGATACCTTTAAAGCGATGCTTGATAAGGTTGGTTTTCGTTATTGGGATGAAACTGACAATGAGGCTTATCGTCTTTTTTTGAGAGAAACGTAGCTATTTGCATTATTTTCATACCAAACTGATGAACTTTCCATTAAAATCTGTGACTTAATGCAGGTTTTTAATGGAAAAGTTTAAAAACTGTGCTATTTTTTTGATTAATATAGGTTTTACATTGAGGAATGCATGAAACAGAAACCTGATGCCATGATTGCGCTTGTCGCGATTTTTTGTCTTGGCCTAGTGATCAGTGGTTTTTCATCTTTAGGGTTAAGTACTGATAAAAAAAGTACCGTGGTGAAGCAGCATCCAATTGAATTTTCTGCTAGTCGTTACTAATTTTTCTTATCTTTTAGAACTTCTGTAGCATTAGCTTGTACGATAAGAGTGCTTATCAGTAATGATTGCAAATAGAGGGATGTCCCAGGCTTCAGTAGGGAGTTTTTCCTGTTTTTGAAGTTCATGAGCGAGACCAACTAATCTTGGTGAGCACTTGCTTTTTTTCTGTTTGAACTCGAAAGCCCTGTCATAAAATCCACCGCCCATTCCCATTCTGCTGCCATGCTCATCAAAGGCGACCAAAGGTAATAGCACTAAAGATAATAAACTGGGTGCAATACTTGGGCTATGTTTAAAGCTAGGCTCCAATATGCCGAAACGATTCTTCTGAAATATCGTCCTTGCGTTAACTCGACAAAATACAAGATGATTTTTTTTGATTGGGTGTAAAACGGGTAAATAGAGTTGCTTCTTTCGTTTTAAGTAGTATGTCAGTAGCTCTTTCGGACAAATCTCACCATCATTGCCTAAGTATAAAGCAATGTACTTTGATCGAAGCAGTATCAAGCTCCTTTCTAAGTTTTTTCTAAGATTATTTCTTGCTGTTTTTTGTTGTTTCGGGGTAAGTGCTTGGCGCTGTGCTCTGATTTTTGCACGAAGTTGTTTTTTATCTAAACAAAGCTGGGGGGATGTAGTCATTGGATTAATCTGTATAAATTAGTGCGCCCCGAAATGCCGTTATTGGATTAGGCCTTGAACCCGAAGTTCAAGGGGGTGATCGATGTAGGTAAATTAGGCTTTCCCATCAAGGAAAAATCCAAGGGGACTTGCACACATTACCTGAATCAATTACCAAAGTGTGATTATCGGCTCGAGGTCATATCCAACTCACCAACATTCCAGGACGCAGGTTCATAGTATAAAAAAAAATCTTTAAAAACAGAAGTATTTACGAAAATAAACAGAAAAATCACATGTCGACACAATAAATAAGTTGCCTAAAAGGATGAAGCCTGTTGCTACAACTAGACATCTTTCATAATAGGCTTGTTTACGTTATTTTTTTAAAGCTAAATCTAATTTATCACTTAAAGCTAATAAGATTTGTTGGTCTCCAAGCTGGTCGCTGTGCTTCTCAAGTAATTCATAAGTGATGTTAAGTGCAGCCATTACTGCGATGCGTTCAGTTCCATGAACTTTTCCAGAAGTTCGGATTTCGCGCATTTTTGTATCTAAGTGGCTAGCGGCACTTTCAAGTGTCGCTTGTTTATCTTTAGGGCAAGCAACCAAATAATCTTTTTCTAGAATTTTAACTTCGAGCGTATTTGCTTCGGACATTAACTTTGCTCCAGTGATTTTAAGCGGCCAATCATGGATTCAATTTTATTCTTAGCCAGGTCATTTTTTTGCAGAAGCTTTATGCGTTCGCTGCTCCAATCATCTTGTTGTGCCTTTAATGCAGTATTATCAGATTCGAGCTTTTGGCAGTGCGCAAGTAACTGTTCCACTTTATCAGAAAATACTTTTATCTGGGATGAGTCCATTTTCGGTTCCTACAATCTTTTTTCAATATGAAAACTATAAATTGGCATTGCTTATGGGTCAATAGCATCGTGACTTATAGGGGGGGCTCCTAGTACAATTTGATAATTATTTTAATCATCTCTTTATTTTAATGGGTTTTTACATGACAGATACACTCCCCCCTGAAGAATTACCAATAGATTCTGACTTTGATTGGCTCGCAAATGTTTATACTCGGCATGGCGCAATCAATCACCCAAGTGAACTTCATGGTCTCATTATCGGGGAAATGACAGGAAGTTTAAAGCGTACACCTGGTGATTGGATTGAATTAGTGCTTGAACATATGGGGGTGGACTCGTTAAATAGTGACCAACAAGCGCATGTGGCTGAGGACCTTATTGCTTTTTACCATAAGGTAAATGAAGCCATTGAAAAAGATTCAAGTAGTTTTAACCTGTTATTACCTGACGATGACTACGCACTTACTGAGCGAGTGGAGTCTCTAACTTTATGGGTTCGAGGTTTTCTTGAAGGTGTATCAATTGCTGCCAGTGAAAAGCTTTCAAAATTAGACAGTGAGCTAGAAGAAATTATCAGAGACTTAGTTGAAATATGTAATTTAGATGTGCGAGTTGAAGCAGGCGAGGCTGGTGAAAGAGAATTTGTTGAAATTTATGAATATGTACGAGTCTGTGTGCTTAACCTATATGCTGAATTTAATACGCCTGAAATATCTGGAGATACTAAAAACTCCCCAGATACGCCAACCCTGCATTAAACATGATATCTCTGACATAGCTAAACAATACTAACTAATCATAACGACAGTGCTAACTTGCCATGACTAATAAAGAATTTGCTCTTAGACGAAGTTATTTAGCGGAACAGATGGGAGAAGGCACAATTGCCATTTTGCCATCCTCCTCAGTTAAAAACCGGAACCGCGATGTAGACCACCATTTTCGGCAAGACAGTGACTTTCATTATCTAACTGGCTTTAATGAGCCTGAATCTGTTTTAGTGATCATTCCCGGTAGAAAGTACGGTGAAACCATTTTATTTTGTCGTGAGCGTGACCCAAGCAAAGAAATGTGGGATGGATTTATTGCAGGCCCAGATCGAGTGACTGATATTCTGGGGGTGGATGATGCTTTCCCGATTGGTGATATCGATGATATTTTACCAGGAATGATTGAAGGCACTGACAAAGTTTATTACTCCATGGGTTTGGATGCTCAGTTTGATAGCCAAGTAATGGAATGGATTAATGTTATCCGAAGTAAAGTGCGTAGTGGGGCGCACCCACCAGGCGAGTTTGTAGCTTTGGAGCATGCCTTACATGAATTGCGCTTATTTAAAAGTGCTGCTGAAATCAAGAATATGGAGCGTTCTGCAGAAATTGCTGCTCAAGGGCACATTAAAGCGATGGAAGTTTGTCGTGCAGGTTTGTTTGAGTACCATCTAGAATCCTCGATTATTCATTCATTTATGAATGCAGGCTCTCGCTTCGTCGCATATCCTTCTATTGTGGGTAGTGGTGATAATGGCTGTACTTTACATTATATTGATAACCATTCAGAACTTAAAAATGGCGACCTGGTGCTTATCGATGCTGGTTGCGAAGTAGAGTGTTATGCTTCCGATATTACGCGTACTTTCCCGGTTAGTGGTAAGTTTAGTAAAGAGCAAGCCGCGCTTTATCAAATAGTGCTGGATGCACAATTGGCAGCCATTGCAGAAGTTAAACCCGGTAATCATTGGAATCATCCTCATGAGGCTGCGGTTAAAATTATTGCTAATGGTCTGATTGAGTTAGGTTTATTGTCTGGGTCCTTAGAGGATGCGATAAAAAATGAAACCTATAAGAAGTTTTATATGCACAGAACTGGGCACTGGCTAGGTCTTGATGTGCATGATGTCGGTGAATATAAAGTTGACGGTGAATGGCGGTTGCTCGAATCTGGCATGGTGTTAACGGTTGAGCCCGGCATTTACATATCGCCTACCTGTACAGATGTTCCAAAAAAATGGCGTGGTATCGGTATTCGAATTGAAGATGATGTCGTGGTAACCAAAACATCAAATAAAGTACTTTCTAAATCAGCGCCTAAAACGATTGATGAGATTGAGTCTTTGATGGCGAGGAGCTGCAAATAGTGGTCAAAGCGCTTGATATGCTTGAAAACGAGGCTGAATTTGATGTTGTGATCGTGGGCGCAGGTATGGTGGGAGCCAGTACCGCATTGGGTGTGTCTGACTTAGGTTTAAGTGTTTTATTGATAGATTCTTTTGCTTTTCAGAGCACGATGCCTGACTACACGCCAAGTTATGATGCTCGTTCAACGGCTATTTCATGGGGCAGTCGGGATATTTTAAACCAGTTGAATGTTTGGGCGGATGTCAGTGATCATGCCAGCCCCATATCTCATGTTCACGTCTCTGAAAAAGGGCGGTTTGGTGTGACTCGTATGAGTGCTGATGAGCTAAAACGTGAAGCATTAGGTTACGTTGTTCCCAATCAATGGTTGGGGCAATGCCTATTAAAGAAAATTGAAGAACAACAAATTCCTTTGTGCGCACCTGCTAAAGTGACAAGTATTCATTCAGTTGACGGCCGACAGTTGATTTGTCTAGAGGCGAAAGATGCTTCAACGGCAAGATCAAAGAATATTAGTGCACGTTTAATTATTATTGCTGACGGAACCTGCTCATCAACGGCAGGTTTACTCGGTATTGAAAATGATGTTGAACAATATGGCCAGCATGCACTGATTGCTAATATTACGACGGAATTACCTAATGATGGCGTTGCATATGAACGTTTCACCTCAGGTGGCCCATTAGCGTTATTACCACTAACAGAAAGAAGCAGTGCTCTAGTCTGGACCCATGATAGTGAGAGTATTCAAACCTTTTTAGATATGAGTGATGACGTATTTTGCCAAGCGCTTCAAGATGCTTTTGGTGAGCGTTTGGGCCGAATAACTCGGTGTGGCGCACGGAATTCCTATCCACTTAGATTGGTACGCGCGAAAGAGCAATACCGTCCAGGAATACTATTGCTTGGGAATGCCGCTCATAGTTTGCATCCTGTTGCGGGTCAGGGGTTTAACCTTGCTCTCAGAGGCGTATCCACCTTTTTGGAAACCTTGAAAAAAGTCGAGTTGATTCGAGGTGATATAGGTGAGATAAGTATCCTCAAAGGACTGAGTGATGAGCGCGCGAAAGACCAAGCTACGACTATTTTATTTAGTGACCAGGTTGTGAAAGTATTTGGTCACTCATCGTTGCTGGTAGGTTTGGCCCGTGATATGGGATTAATCGCTTTAAATAATTTCCCGATGCTTAAATCTGTTTTTGCGAGTCAGGCAATGGGGTTGGCAGGTAAGAAAGCACGTTTTTAAGAAGAGCAAATATAGAATGACGAAAATTGAAATGGTTGGTGCTCAAGAGAGTAATATTCAATATGTCGATATCGCAATAATGGGGGCGGGAATGGTCGGTACTGCTTTGGCGGCCGCTATGAAAACTTCTTCGCTCTCGATTGCCATTATTGATGCACAAGAAGGCGGACTCTTACAAGCATCAACCTCAGCCTCGAGTTCAGTTGAAAATTTTAAACCTCGTGTTAGTGCGCTAACTTTCGCCTCCAAAACCTTATTAACAACTGTGGGGGCATGGCAGAATATTGAAACGCAACAGCTCATGCCATACCAGAAAATGAGTGTGTGGGATGAGCTTGGTTCGGCGCAAATTAATTTTGATGCAGCGGAATTATATTGTGATGAATTGGGTTTTATCGTCGAAAATCAAACTATCGTGTCAGCATTGCATCAGAGCATTCATGAGCAAGCTAATTTATCAAGCTTTTATGGTTGTTCATTAAAAAGTATCTCGCCTAGTACCAAGACAAAAGATGCCCATATACTCACTTTAAGTGATGGTCAAAATATTCATTGTGACTTATTAATTGCAGCTGATGGTGCAAACTCCAAAGTTCGAAATGCGATGAATATGGCAACACGAGAGTGGGATTACCAGCACCACGCAATCGTCGCGACAGTTGAAACTGAAAAAGCACATCAAACTGTAGCAAGGCAGCGCTTCAGTGAGTCGGGGCCTTTAGCATTTCTGCCCTTACAAGATGCGAACTCATCAGGAAAATTCTGTTCGATTGTTTGGTCGGTCAAGCCAGACAGGGCTGAAAAACTCATGTCTCAAAACGATGAGCAATTTCAGCAGAGTCTAGAGTTGGAATTTGAATCACGCTTAGGAAAAATAGAAAAAATCTCCAAGCGTTTTAGTTATCCCTTACGACAACGTCATGCGAAATCATACGTGAAGCCCGGTGTGGTGTTAGTTGGAGATGCAGCACATACGATACATCCCTTGGCAGGTCAGGGTGTAAACCTAGGGTTTAAAGATGTTCAAGCTTTGAGTCAAATACTTATGCAAGCAGGTCGAGAGAGTATTCCTGTTAATCACTCCAGCTTACTGAACCGGTACAATAGGCAGCGTCAGGGTGATAATTTACTTATGATGGGAGTCATGGAAGGCTTTAAACGTTTATTTGAGCAAAAAGACCCGCTTGTTCGCTGGTTACGTAATACCGGCCTTAGCTGGGTAGACCAACAAGGTTTTATAAAGAAACAACTCGTTCAACGAGCGATGGGTATAAACACTTAAACACTAGCAGAAAGTAATATGCTTTCTTACAAATATAGAATCTGCTGAATACAGGGAACTATTTTTTTGAAAAAAACATCGTTAAAACAGTGCATGTTGTTTATTTTTATTCCCTGCCTGCTTATAGGGTTAGTGGCTTTTATTGTTTATCAACACAATGGCAAGGTAGGTTTGACTAAACTACCTCCGGCATCATTGGCGCAGTGGTATAAGCCTGAAAATAAACGACAGGTCTGGTTACATAATATGTTTAAACTGCGGCGTGAAATGCAGGCTGTGGAATATTATGCCGAGACAGGGAATGATGCGCTACTTAATAAATGGGCTACTCGACTGAATGAGCATTATTTGAAAATTGGGGACATGGTTCCTGAGTGGCAGAAAATGCTAAATATTCGAGCCATTTCTGACGTAAAGGAAAGCGTTCAAAATAAGCAATTTGAAATGCTCTCCGAATCAATGAATGAATTAAGTAAAAGTTGCGACACGTGTCATGATAATTACCGGGCAACTACCGCTACGCTATATCGAGCGCCTGACTTTTCAACCATTGAAATCAGCCCCTCGATTTCATTGGTTGAGCACATGGACGCGCTAACGAAGCAAGTAAATCAAATTAAAATCACCTCCGAAGATGGTATGACTGAGCTAGCATTAGCATCGCTATCAGACCTGAGTGATGGGATTAATACCTTAGGAAGTACCTGCACTAATTGCCATAAAAGTGACAAGCGAACTTATCCTGACGAGGCGATCAAAAATAGTATTTCTCAGCTAAAACAAAACTTGAAAACCGGCACACTTAAAGATCAGGGGCAAGAATTAGGGACTTTGGCGGTAATTGCCTGTGCTCGCTGTCATGGGACGCATCGTATTTCCTATGATGAGAAGAGTAAATTAGCCGCTAAGCCAAATTGGGATCAATTACTAAAGCATTGATGCTTATTATGTTTGTGAAAATTTTCGATTAGGCACAAAATAAACGGGCTATCAGAGCAGGTACAGCTGTCTCGACGCGT